>Ga0115550_1003102_pt1 | contig 10989 bp, 7 predicted proteins | sample COGITO_mtgs_1005_FD_87177 | JGI IMG/M metagenome (GOLD analysis project Ga0115550, IMG submission 87177) | Pelagic marine microbial communities from North Sea - COGITO_mtgs_100511 | ecosystem: Environmental > Aquatic > Marine > Epipelagic | place: Germany:Helgoland, sampling site Kabeltonne... | reverse complement strand
GGGACTCCGGTCGGCCTGCGGCCTCCCTGCGTCCCAGCATTGACTTACTCTACAATCTCGAACAACTAATTAACCCGTCCAGACTAACACATGCTCTGGCTCAGTTTGGGTAACTCGACCACTTCCTCCAGTGCCACGCATGACTTCCCGCGTATCGTCCAATCCGCACACAAAAAAGGCCGCGCTCCCCAGCGCGGCCTTTAACCCATCCATGCCCTTTAGGTGCTTCGCCCTAGAGCTGCTTGCGCGCGTCTGGAAGATTCAACAGCAGCTCTGGCTTATCCTTGCTCCAGTAATGCAGGCCGAGCGCATCGTAGCGCTTTAGCTGGAAGGGAATGAGCACTTGATCACGGTAGTCCGGCCAACTCAGAATGTTCGGAGCTTCCTCTTTGCCGCCGCGCCAAATGCGCTCGGAAAAGCTCGCCAGACGCGGGTAGGTGCGGTCGCCGAACACCTGCATGGTCGGTATTTTTTCACTCCATGTGCAGGCAATCGCACCGACCGCGAGGTCGCGGGTGTGCTCCGTCTTGCCAAGCATATCGCCAAAGGGATCCCAGTTGTAGACCTGAGCGACTGAAAGTGGCTTCGCCCATCCGCCCTTTAAATTTTTCATGTCGAAATAGGTCCAGTAAGCGGGCGAGAGAATGAAAGGCTGCTGCTTCATGTTGAGCGCTTCATCAACCGTGTGCTTCATTCGTTTCCACCAGTAATTCTTTCCGTAGCGCCACCACTGCACCACCGTATCCTTGTCATTGAATCCGTGCATGAAAATGTCGTCCCACACAATCGGGGTTTTCTTTAAGTCCTCTTTCACGAAGGTGGTGATGTCTGTGGCAAAGTCGAGCAGCTCGGCATCCGTATACAACTCCGCCTTGGCTCCGTAATTAACCTCGTCAAATCCGATATGGATGTAATCGGAGTCAAACAGCTCGTTGATCTCGGTCAGGACTGTTTTGCAAAACGTGCGCGCCATGGCATCGCCACGAAGTGCGTACTGCTTATTATGGATGTCCTTCGGATGGTTTAATTCAGGATAGGCCCGGATCGCCGCGCCCATATGACCGGGCATATCTACCTCAGGAAAGATCGATATATATTGGCTGTTGGCATAGGCCACGATCTCTTTGACTTCGTCCTGGGTCAGGAATGTAGCGGGCGCCTCGGGATCGGTTTTGTTGCCGATGGCGCCAATGGTTGTGAGCTTGGGATAGGCCTTGATCTCAATCCGCCAGCCCTGAACGTCCGTCGCATGCAGATGCATCGTGTTGAGCTTGTGCATCGCCATGCTGTCAATGATCTTCAATAGCTCTTCTTTCGTGCGGAAATGGCGGGAAATGTCCACATGCAGGCCGCGCATGCGGTCCATGGACGGTTTGTCATTGATCATCAGCGCGGGCACCTTCAGTTCAAGCCCGGCCTGGACGGTATCGCCGTAGACGGCGGGCGGCAGCAGCTGAAGCAGCGACTGCACGCCGTAGAACAGCCCCTGTTCGGTCTTCGCAGAAATGGTGATCTTGTCGGCATTGCTTTCGAGGCGGTAGGCATCGTTTTCGCTGAATGCGACGGCATCATCGGACACGGTCAACACAATGGCCTGGCCGCTCGCACTCCCTACCCTCCTGAGAGTGAGTCCACAGCTTTGACGCAAGCGCTGCTGCAAATAGGCCGCGCACTGTTTGGTTTCTGCGGCGCGGGCGACAATGACGGTCTCCTTGGTGATGACAACGGGAGCACCCGCCTTAGCCTTCGCCTCATAGGGCATCGGCACAATACCGAAGCCGTTTTCCGGCACGCGGTCAGCCGCATAGACACTCACGATGCTCAAAAAAAGCATCACTCCTGTAATTAGTCGTTTATTCATCATTTTACTCTGTGTTGTCGCGGATCCACCTAACTTCAGAATCTGTTTTGTGATCCCGCTCAACCGCTTTCCACTGCCCCTAGAATAACACAGCACACCAATCCTGCCAATCACGTGATCGCGTGATGGCGGACACAAAATACAGGGCGAAATTAGCAGAGCACGACTGATCTCCTAGAGCATTTTACATTGAGTTAGACGTCCGCTAGGTCGCGCAAATGATTCGTGTAGCGAATTCATTGCTTCTGTGCTGCTCAATGCTCATGAGTCATTGAAGGGGTAATTGAAGGAGCCTGTCCCTAAAAATCCCCGCCGAACCGAAGCTAGCCGAGCCCGAGCACAGAGCGTCAGGCGGCAGAGCCAACCTGACCACGTTCGGACACTACGTGGTGGGGTTGATTCATCGCCCCACGCCGAACCGAAGCTAGCCGAGCCCGAGCACAGAGTGTTAGGCGATCCAGCCAACGTAAGTTTAAAGATACAAAGATATATATAAGGATATGCCGGCGGGGCTCAGAAGCATCTCCGGACTTCGGCCCTTCGACCCACTCAGGATTCAGAAACGAGCTCAGTCGTGCCGCAGACCACCATCGACGACGAAGCCAAAAAAGCCCCGATGCACATGGCATCGAGGCTTCCCCTATATTACCCCTAATATGAAAATCTAACGGCGACGGCGCACCATGACATGGCCGAGAGCGAGCAGACCGCCGAGCAAGGCGAACGAGCTAGGCTCGGGAACGGCGCGCACTTGAATCGCATTCAGCTGCATGCCGGGAGCGGCACCGCCGCCTTCTGCCAAGAAGCTGATGGACGAGGCATCTGCCGTGAAGGTACCAATGATGTATTGACCAAGTCCTCCCCCTACATTGCCGACGTTATAGTCAATCACCTTCGCTGTTGTAGAGCTGTTGTTGGCTTCACCATAAAAGGAAGCCGTGCGGTCTCTCGTGGCAGTATTGTTACTAGGATTGGTAATCCACATCTGGACGAGGTAGTCCTGCCCGCCAGTCAGGCCGTTCAAGGTATATGTAGTATCGTCATTACTGGCATATATTCCGCCCTGCACCACGGCTTTATATGCGGTTGACAGGTCGGTCCACGGGGCGGTAGTAGAGTTAAATGCGGTAGCGCCTTGACTAGCATTCACGGAAGAGGTGAGATTGTCAAAGACGCCGTTGGCGCCTTCAGCGGCAATCGTAAAATCGACCCCGTTAAGTGCTTTCGTTCCATTGGCCCCGTTCAAACTATAGGCATACGTCGTTGTTCCCACGGTGGAGACATCCGTGTCGCCAGACATGGTCACTGCATCGTCCCACGTGATGATCGCTGCCTGCGAAGCCAAGGCGGTTCCGAGGATGCCTGCGGTAATAAGTGATGTGATTTTCGTTTTCATATTTTTTCTAGTATTTATGTTTTAGGTGTAAGAAGAACCGGAATTGCTTCCGATGCCGCCCATTATACACACTTTTAAAAAATCCGTCTATCGCGTGTTTGGTGGACAGACATTCTTCCCTTAAAATGGTAAGATGCTCAAATATCAGATGGGGCCCCGCTTGAATAATCCGCCATTTCTGCCATAAAAAACCGATGCACTTGATCCCGAGCATTCTACAAACCATCCTGGTGGCAGGCGTTCTGTCTGTCCCGCCCGCGAATGCGGAGCTGGAAGCGCTGTCTTTATCTCAGCTTGAACAGCAGCTGACGGAGATCGACGCCGAGCTCGGACAGCTCGCCAGCTTCACCATGCGCGGCGGCACGGGCTCCGCGTGGTATTATTCATCCGCCCACCGAGACCCTGACGCCAAGGAATCAATCCGCGTCGAGCTGGCTAGAGAATCCACTATTGAGGAGGTCGTATTGGTGCCCATCCTGTTTCGTCATGCAAAAACCGGTCTTCAGTCCGCAGGCTTCCCTGTTGCCTTTCGGGTTCTGGTTGGAACTGGGCAGACCACGCATGAGGTGGCCTCGTTCTCTGAGGAAGACCAGCTGCTGCCGCGCATTGGCCCGCTCACGATTTCCTTCCCGCCAGTCAAGGCTTCATGGGTGTCCATCGAAGCCAGCACCTTGTCATCCATGTTGGATTCTGATAGCGTGTATCAACTTAAACTCTCCGAAATCATGGTTTTCAGTGGCAAGGAGAACGTCGCTCTGCCACTGCAGAAATCCGAGGGGACAAAGCGCTCGGTTAAAAATCATAAAAAACCTCGGGAAACCCGTGTTCTTATAGACGGTTTCTCTCCCTATCTCATGGATGCTGGCGATGGGGAATCGAGCCGAACAAAAGTTATTAGGATCAAATCCCAGCAAGCGGAAGCATCGCTGAACATTGACCTAAAAACCTCTCAGCCAGTCCATCAGATCAATCTGCACACGGCAGATGTGTCCTTTTCTATTCCGATGCGTGAGTTCAGTTGTTGGGCAGTGCCACGGCACGTTCGTGTCACAGGTGCTAACGAGTCGGATTTCTCAGATGAAATGTTTTTGTGTGAATTTGAGCAACATTCGATTTACGATAACGGCCCGATTCTGATGCGACCATTCATGGAAAAGCGTTGTCGTTATATTCGCCTCACCATCATAGACCCTCGTCCTATCGTTTCATTCGATCAATACGAGAACGGTTTCGCTTTCTCAGAAATAGAAGTGTTGTCCCATTCTGAGAATATCGCACAGGGCGCTCCGGTAACCGGCAGCTCTGGTTTATCCTATCGAAGAGGGGCACTGGAACGAATCACGGACGGCTTGAACAACTACGGAGAAATCCTCCCGCTGCGGAAGTGGATGAATCAACTCGCCCGGCGCCACGATCTGGAAAGAGAGCGCCCGCTCGTTGTCGCCGAACTCGACCGACGTTATGACAGTCAACAGACGAACTTGCGCCGCATGATCTGGCTGGCCGCACTGCTCGCCGTTGGTATTCTCTTCACTGTTTTGATCAGCCGAATGCTCCGTCAACGCAGCATTTTCCAAACCCGCGAACGCATTGCGGCCAACCTGCACGACGAACTCGGGGCCAACTTGCACGCGATCGGGATCTTGGGGGATCTGGCAAAACAGGAAGTCAGCGATGCGGGGGCGGATGAAAGGTGGGCAACACTCAACCACTACATCGATGAAACCCGCACCCTCACCGAACAGACCGCAAAAATGGCCAAGCACTGCACCAATATGCTAGGGGCACACGAAATTCACGAAAATCTGGTTGAGGAAATGAAAAATACGGGGGAACGCCTACTGGCCGACTTGGAGCATAATCTCTCGTTCACGGACTCGGACAGGCTGCAACGGCTCCACCCCCGCAGACGCATCGGACTCTATCTTTTCTATAAAGAGAGTCTCACCAATATCATTCGCCACGCCCGAGCCACCCGCGTCGAAACCCACCTGACCGCCGACAAGAACAGAATCAGCCTGATCATCCACGACAACGGAGTCGGGGTGGCCACACCGCCCCCGTCACTCAAACGCCGCGCCCGCCTGCTCAAAGCCAAGCTATCCGTCGAAACCCCCGCCGATGGCGGAACAAAAATTACCCTGTGGTTCCGACCGCGCCGCCGCTTACGCCGCAAGAAACCTAGAAATACATCGTTATGAAAAATGGAATCAACGTCATGCTGGTCGAAGACAACCCGGCCTATCGAAAAAGCATTGGCTATGCACTGAACGGCAGGGATGGCATCACCCTCACCCATCAGTTCGGAACCGCTGAAATCGCAATCCAAAGCCTACAGGAGATGGAACCCGCGAAGCTGCCCGACCTACTCCTGCTCGACCTGAACCTGCCCGGCATGAGCGGGCTGGAAGCGTTGCCTTGGTTTAAAAAATACATCCCGGATACACACGTCATCGTGCTCACCCAGTCCGATGCCGAAGCGGATGTCTTGCACGCCATTCAAGAAGGCGCGGTGGGCTATCTGCTGAAATCATCCACTGTAAAGCAAATCAAAGAGGCCATCCGATCCGTCATGGACGGAGGCTCCACGCTGGATGGGAAAGTCGCGCAATTCATTGTGACCACCTTTAATGAACGTGTCCCCAAACACGTTCAGGAATCGACCCTCTCGCAACGAGAACTCGAAATCCTGACGCTCATATCCGAAGGACTCGTCAAGAAAGAGATCGGCGACCGGCTTAATATCGGTTACAGCAGCGTCGCCACCTACACCCGCCGCATCTACGTAAAGCTCAACGTCGTCAACGCCCCCGCCGCCGTCAGCAAAGCGTTCCGCACCGGTATCCTGAACACGGACAAATAGAGGGGAAATTTGCACAAAAAAAGGGCCACACTCCCCAAAGTGCGGCCCTTACTTATGTTATCCTAATTGGAATTAGAAATTATGGAACCATTGTCACATTCAGGCGAGCGAAGAGCTTACCCTCCACCCCAAGGCCGATCGGAAGACTGACCACGACTCGGTCGATGCCAGTGTCAAAGTCATCGGTCTCTGCGATCGTCACACCAGCAATGCCATGCTCAGCGGTTGTCCAACCAGACAAGTCTGAACCAGACAAGTCTGAGTTATACTCAACCGCAATGATTATGCTTGGATCGTCATTGGCCACATCGCTACGACGGTAGTCGAACTCTAGCGCAGTGCCAGTGTAGGTGCTAGTCGGTGCGACTGTGAGATCATCGGATGCGTCCGTTGGATCGCTATCGAGCACATACTCAATACCTGTCTCAAGACTGCCACCATCGAAGTCGAGCGTCGAATCAGTGTCGGTCAAGCCAGGGTAGCCATCACTGACAGTCGTCAGTTGGCTGAGGCTATTTCCACTGAGTGAGGCCCCAGTCGCTGGAGCGCCAGCCACTGCCGTGCCAGCGAGCAATTCAACGGTGAAGTTTTGTGTTGCCGGAGATGCAGCGCCACTGGTCGCAGCTGCGTAAATACTGAAAGTGTATTCTTGGCCGATGACTGTTGCCACGGTCTGGTAGAGTTCGCCATCGTGATTTGATTGGCCCGCTCCCACTTGCACCCCCATGGCGCCCGTGTTTTTAAAATTGTTTCTTGTTCTGATCTGCTTGTCAGGGCTACCACCAAGTGCACTCTCAAAAACGGTCCAACCTGTAGGATTGGTGCCGTCATTTGCTGTATGAGCAGGGTCTTCAAAGCCCGCATTAGTAATCGTGACGGTTCCTTGCGAAGCCGTAGCAGCTCCGAGAATGCCTGCGATAATGAGTGGATACAATTTCATATTTTTTTGCCTATTAGGGAGGAGGAGCGGTGCAGCAGCATTTCCTGTTAGCGATGGGGAGTATACACGCTCAGGATCTAACGACGACGGCGCACCATCACCGCACTGAGAGCGAGCAGACCACCGAGAAAAGCGGACGAAGTCGATTCTGGGATCGAGACTTTCTTCCCAATACTCACGTCATCAAGAATGATGTCATTGAAGTCATTTGCAGCAGCGGTGCTATTGTCATAGATCCAGATAGTGGTGTCTATAGAAGTTGCGGTGAAGTTCACAGTGAACTCTTGAAACGTAGTGCCGAGAGTGCCGCCATCACTGACAGTCGCCAGTTGGCTGAGGCTATTTCCACTGAGTGAGCCCCCAGTCGCTGGAGCGCCAGCCACTGCCGTGCCAGCTAGCAAATCAACGGTGAAATTTTGTGTTGCCGGAGATGGAGCGCGACTGCTCGCAGCTGCGTAAATACTGAAAGTGTATTCTTGGCCGATGACTGTTGCCACTGTCTGGTAGAGTTCGCCATCGTGATTTGATTGGCCCGCTCCCACTTGCACCCCCATGGCGCCCGTGTTTTGAAAATTGTTTCTTGTTCTGATCTGCTTGACGGTTTCAACTCCACCTAAACTCTCATAAACTGTCCAACCTGTAGGATTGGTGCCGTCATTTGCTCCATGAGCGGGGTCTTCAAAGCCCGCATTAGTAATCGTGACCGCTCCTTGCGAAGCCAGAGTGGCCCCGAGGATTCCTGCGGTGATAAGTGAATAGAGTTTCATTTTTTGGCCTCATTTGGGTTCATGGGGTATCCGCGATGTAGCAGACGTTCTGTTAACTGAGGTGTTAACTGAGGTGTTAACTAAAAGAGGTAGTTCATTGATTCGTGGATATTCGGCATGCAGCTAATATTCGGCATGCAGCTAATTTGGGGCTAGTATACACGCCCCACCGAATTTTATATATCACGTGTTTGGTGGACAGACACGCCCACCCGACTTCTGTTTAGTCACGCGATCGCGTGATGCCCTCCCATTCCTAGCGGTCGAGCCAGTTTTCACAGGGCTCAGAAGAGAGACTCTGCGCACGTGCCAAGCTGGTCAGATACTGGATTCTCCATCCCACGAGGTAATTAAAAGGAGCCTGTCCCTAATTTCGCACCCTGCTCTGAGTTTTTACCACCCGCTATCGCTGGACGTAGCGCGACAGCGCGAAGATGGCCGAAGGCCCCAAAGGGCTGAATGAGCTGGGTGCCCTTTGGGCAAGCGAAAGAGCAAACACGGAGGCTCATCCACCGCACAGAACCCCCGTCTAACCATAATGCTGCAAAACCGACTCACTCGCTGGAAACAAACTTAACCAACGTGCTTTAAGCAGAATGATTTACAGCAGAATGATTCCCGAGGAAAGACCTTTTAATTATACATACTATTGATGCGCAGTGCTTTATGAAGCGGATTCGCGTCGAATCTTACGCAGAGCTAAAATCATTCTGCCGTAAATCATTCTGCAAGAAATACGCCCCGCAAGCATGATGTCATATCATCATCGTAATGTATGATTTGCACGGACAAGATCAGACAAGCGCGGATAGAATAAATCCCCCGGAGCTCTACTGCGGCTTCAACCAAGCTTGGCTCACGGCGATTTCGCCAAGCGCCCGCTGAGGCTGGTAATCCGATGCGATCAAATCGTAACGCTGTAAATAAGAAAGGGCTTTGTGCAAACTGAGCACTTCTTGTTGGCGTTGAGTTATATCTTCCGCCGAAAGTGCCTTCAACTGCTTCACATACGCGACCACCTGTCGGTCACACTCGACCCATGCTGACGAATCGAGGTCATACATGTAAGCATCGAGTAAAGTCAGCGTCTGCTGCATACCATTCTGATCGGCAGCGCGCGCACGCACATCGGTGGCGATTTCTGCGCGTTTTGCGAGCGTCGTAGCTTCGTCTAGACGGCCATCGGTGCCTCCATCCACTGAACGTGGGCGCAATGGACGATACCAGATATTACGATAGCGCACGGGATTACCATGATCCTGCAAGCGTAGACGCCCCTGGTCAGGAAAGACACGATCAAGCGCTTGGCGATGCTTCGAACCGCCGCCGCCTTCGAGCGGCGTGCTGTCCTGCACGACCACCCCATTGATCAACACGGTTAACGAGCCAGCATCCAGCACCACCCCATCGCGCACGATCGGGCGACGAAAGATGATGTCGCAGCTTTGCCATTCACCCGGCCCCCGAAGTGAATTCGCCGCAGGCGGCATCACACCATAGACCGCACCTGCAGAGCCGTCTGGATAACTCGGGTTATTGTAATTATCCAACACCTGCACCTCGATCATTCCCATCAGGAATACGCCACTGTTACCACGCTTTTGGCCTGTCTTTTTCTCAATCACTGGTGGTGCCATCCACTCGACATGGAGCTGGCAATCGCCAAACGCTTCCTTACTGGCGATGTAACCTGCACCGCGCTCGCACTGCAACGCACCGTCTTTGACGATCCAATCCGCCCTGCGCCGATCATCGGGCCTCAAGTGCACCCAGTTACCAAGCGAGGCTTCGCTGCCATCAAACAGCACCACCGCATCCGAAGGCGCACCACCGACAACTGGCGCAGGTTCAACGCGAGGCGGTTGCGGACGATTGTCATCATGCACCGCCCAAGGGTGGTTGGCGTCAGGTGGATCGCCGTGAAAAGCCGCACTCAAAGAGCCAGCCAAGCAAACGATCAAAGAAAACGATAGGTGATATTGATATTTCATAAATTAAGTCCAAAGGGATTCACCCGCCGCCCAGCCAGCACGAGCGGGTTCCTTAACAAAGAGATTCAATTCTGGGCGATTGGTGATGCGCATATTTTTGCTATCCCACTCAATACGACCACCGAAGCGCTGCGCGAGCACACCCAGCAACGCGACTTCCGACATCGGCGCGGCATAGTCGAAATTAGAACCACACTCCGGGCCCTCGCCCTTGATCGCTCGCACCCACTCGCGATGTGGCCCACCTTTGACACGGGCATATTTTTCGGGAACACCGCCACTTTCTTTAAAAGCACGCGCTTGTTCTTTAACGGTGAAGCGAGGATTGTTGGAACGCTCATCCAGGAACGCATTGCCCTTATCACTATACCAGAAGGAGCCCTTATCCGGAATCTTTCCCCAGCCCCAGTCATCCGGCGATTTGATCGGAGTGCCGCCGTTCACCGCACCATCATACCAAAACATCGAGCATGCTGCCTTATTGCCACGTGCGGGAAAATCGAAACGCACGACACTGTAGTCCGGAATCATCCCCTCCACCGACGGCCCACGCTCAACGCATTCGATGACGGTCGGCTCATACAAATCGAGCACCCAGACCGGCCCATCGCCAATGTGGCAAAACCAATCGCCGAATTGCCCAGTGCCAAAATCGTTAAATCCGCGCCACCGGTTAGGATGGTATAACTTATTATAAGGACGCTCAGCTTGAGGCCCGAGCCATAGATCCCAGTTCACCTCAGCCGGAATCGCGTCGACTGCCATAGGTATGGATGCCGGCCTTTTAAAATAGCGGCTATTCCATTCGGGCCCCTTAAACCCTAGGTGCACCTCGCTCACCTGGCCAAAGCAATCCGCTTCATACATTTCGCGCATCTTGCGAATACCATCATAGGTGTGCCCTTGGTTGGCCATATTGGTGACGACTTTATATTTATCCTTAGCCTTACGCAACGTGCGCGCTTGCCAGATATTATGGGTCAGAGGCTTTTGCGTGCAGACGTGAATACCACGCTCCATGCAGGCCAGTGTCGCATTGAAGTGCGTGTGGTCGGGGGTATTGATGCAGACGCCGTCAATCTCTTTGCCCAGCTTGTCGAGCATCACGCGGAAATCATCAAATCTTGGAACCGTCCCAGCCCATGCCCCTCGCTTCCCCCCCGGAAACTTC
>Ga0115550_1003095_pt1 | contig 11008 bp, 10 predicted proteins | sample COGITO_mtgs_1005_FD_87177 | JGI IMG/M metagenome (GOLD analysis project Ga0115550, IMG submission 87177) | Pelagic marine microbial communities from North Sea - COGITO_mtgs_100511 | ecosystem: Environmental > Aquatic > Marine > Epipelagic | place: Germany:Helgoland, sampling site Kabeltonne... | reverse complement strand
TACACGATTCGCGGTGGCCACCCGAATCCGGGGAGCCCAAACGATCGCTTAGGCTTGGGCCTTCGCGGCCACCTTCATCAAACGGGCCACCGTGTCTGATGGCTGTGCACCAATAGACAACCAGTGCGTCAAACGGTCTTGCGCTAGGCGCAAAGGCTCTTCAGCACCACGCGCCATTGGGTTGTAAAAACCAATACGCTCAAGGTAACGACCGTCGCGACGGTTACGCTTGTCAGCGACAACGATATTGTAGAAAGGGCGTGCTTTAGAGCCGCCGCGAGAGAGTCGAATAACGACCATGATTAATCCTTTGGGTGGGGCTTCACGGCCTTGGCGCAGATCACACCGAGACCGATTCGTTCCAAAATTCTCGTAACGCCTGAGACACACGACTAGCCACCCGGCCAGCGAAACGTTACCAAGCTCTCGATTATATGGCATTTACGGGTAGCCGCCCATCTCTCCCCCTGTCGGGCACAATATCCCCTGTCCCACCCGGGCGGATTTAACGCATTTACAACACCATGTCCGACATTTTTACCCGTGCTAGCACCGCCAACGACCTGCGCGCGATTAAAGAGATCTACGCACACCATGTGCTCAACGGCACGGGCACGTTCGAAACGGTCCCCCCCAGTCTGGACGAGATGCAAACACGACGCGCCGATGTGTTGCAAAAATCCCTGCCCTACATCGTCGCTGAGCGCGACGGACAAGTGCTTGGCTTCGCCTACGCCAACTGGTTCAAGCCGCGACCAGCTTACCGGTTCAGCACCGAGGACTCGGTCTATGTCGCCCCGGGCAGCATGGGCCAAGGCATAGGCGCCGCATTGATGACTCATTTACTGGCTCTGCTGGAGGCGCGGGGAATTCGTCACGTGATGGCGGTCATTGGCGACAGTGACAATACGGGCTCTATCAATTTACATCGTCGCATGGGGTTCTCGCACGTGGGCACCATGCGCGGTTGCGGCTGGAAATTTGAGCGTTGGCTAGATATCGTTTTGATGGAGCGCACCTTAGGCAAGGGAACCCAGACGGCCCCGACGGACTCTGACGCTGCATAACGACCTCACACAACGCAAAGACACCCACACATGACCGCCATCACCTCACGCTCGCCCAAGTCAAAGACCATCGCTGCGTGGCTCGCTTTCTTATTTGGCAGCTTGGGCCTTCACCGGCTCTATCTTTTCGGCATAAAAGATATCGGCTTCTGGCTAACACCCTTACCCACAGCCGCTGGGCTGGTTGGCTTGGCACGCTTTTACAACATTGGGCAAGACGACCTATTGGCTTGGATACTCATACCGGTCTTTGGCATCTGTATTGCTGTCGCTTGTGGCACCGCTATCTTTTACGCACTCATGGCGCCAGCACGTTGGCAGGCCAAGTACAACCCCGGCCACGACCTAGACGATACGCACCCATCGGGGCTCACCAACTGGCTGAGCGTCATGGTGGTGGTGTGCGCCCTCATGATTGGAGCGGTCGCCCTCATGTCCAGTTTAGTCATGAGCTTTCAGGCCTACTTCGAGAGCCAAGTGGAAGCGGCCCGCGCCATCAGCCAATAAGGACAGCGCCGTAAGCCGTAAGCTGCAAGCCGCAGGCGACCCTAGGCAACCAAGTCTGGGTGCGCTGTGATGAACTTCGCAATTTTCGGGGCAATGACGTAGTCGCAATAACCTGCCTGGGGAAACCGGTCGTAGTACTGCTGGTGAAAACTCTCAGCGGTACTGTAGTTGTGCAGAGGCACCACCTCCGTCGTTATCCGTCCTCGCAACGCCTGCTCGCGCGACGCTAGGTCTGCAATGAATGCCGTCACGATGGGTAGTTGCTCGGACCGCGTGAGGTATACACCGCTGCGATATTGCGGCCCCACGTCATTGCCCTGCTGATTCAAGGTGGTGGCGTCGTGAACGCTGAAGAACACCTCGAGGATTTGACTCAACTGTATTTCACGCGTATCGAAGGTGACACGTACCACCTCGACATGACCGCTCTCACCAGTGCACACTTGCTCGTACGTTGGCGCGATGACATGGCCATTACAGTAGCCAGACTCAACAGCTTTAACCCCTTTGACCCGCAGGAACACCCCTTCGGTGCACCAAAAGCACCCGCCTCCGAGCACGATGGTGTCGAGGTCGCTGGCATGGGAATCAGATCGTTGGTCGTTGGGTAGGGACATGTGCTGGCCTCTGTAAGGTATGAAAAAAATGTAGTGTCGCCTACATTATTCGCCATCAGACAATGTCACCGCAACGACGAAGGTTTTCACAATAATAGAGACTTGTCTTCCTGAACAAACCGTATGACGCATACAGCTCAAAGAAACACACATATGAAACCCCAATTCAACTGGCAAGATCCCTTACACCTCGCAGATGCCTTGAGCGACGACGAGCGCGCTATTGCCGAGGCCGCACACACCTTCTGTCAAGAGCGCCTGCAAACTCGCGTGCTTCAGGCCGCCCGCCACGAGACCTTTGACCGTGAGATCATGAACGAGTTTGGCGAGATGGGTTTCTTGGGTTGCACCATTGACGGCTACGACTGCGCCGGTTTGAACTATGTCAGCTACGGCTTGGTGGCGCGCGAGGTGGAGCGTGTGGACAGTGGCTATCGCAGCGCCATGAGTGTGCAAAGCTCCTTGGTCATGCACCCCATACACGCCTACGGCTCTGAGGAGCAACGTCAGAAATATCTGCCCAAACTGGCAACAGGCGAGTGGGTCGGTTGTTTTGGCCTCACCGAACCCAACCACGGCTCCGACCCCGCGAATATGGAAACGCGTGCCACACCCGTGGACGGCGGCTACATCGTGAAGGGCGCAAAAATGTGGATCACCAACGCCCCCATCGCTGATGTCTTTGTGGTCTGGGCCAAGATCGTTGGCGAAGAAATGGGGCAAGGCGCCATTCACGGCTTTATCCTGGAAAAAGGTATGAAAGGCCTGAGCGCGCCCAAGATTGAAGGCAAGATGAGTTTGCGCGCGAGCATCACGGGCGAAATTGTGATGGACGATGTCTTTGTACCCGCCGAAAACCTGTTGCCCAACGTAAACGGGCTAAAAGGCCCATTCGGCTGCCTGAACAAAGCGCGCTACGGAATCGCTTGGGGTGCCATGGGTGCCGCCGAAGACTGCTGGACCCGCGCGCGTCAGTACACCTTAGACCGTCAACAGTTTGGACGCCCGCTGGCCCAAAATCAATTGATCCAGAAGAAGCTCGCCGACATGCAGACCGAGATCACGCTGGGTCTTCACGCCTGCTTGCGGGTCGGTCGCCTCATGGACGAAGACCGTGCTGCGCCAGAGATGATCAGCCTCATAAAGCGCAACAGTTGCGGCAAAGCCTTGGACATCGCCAGGATGAGCCGTGATATGCACGGCGGCAACGGTATTCACGACGAATACCACGTCATCCGCCACATGATTAACCTGGAAACCGTGAATACCTATGAGGGCACCCACGACGTTCACGCCTTGATCTTGGGGCGTGCGCAAACGGGCTTGCAAGCGTTCTATTGAGTCGCTAGCCGGCGCAATCAAATACCCTGCCCGCGCAGGGTATTTTTTTACCCATACAAAATTATTGACTAAGCGGTCATTAGAATATCGCTTAATGACCAAGCAGTCACTAACGATGCCTCCGACAAGCACGATCGAGCCACACGACCCATTGGGCCGTCCCCTTAAACGCACCCGACGCAAAGAGGCGCGGCCCAACGAAATTGTTGCAGCCGCTCTCGCCGTGTTCGTGGACAAGGGGTTTGCAGGCGCCCGTATGGACGAAATCGCCAAACAAGCGGGCGTTTCAAAGGCAACCTTGTTCGTGTATTTCCCCAGCAAGGACGACTTATTCAAGGCCGTCGTGCGCACCAACATCATTGACCGGCTGACCGCTTTTCAATCGACCGTTGCGCACTTCCAAGGGAGCAGTGGCGACCTGATCGCCTTAGCCATGCACAAATGGTGGCAGGAGATCGGCAGTACCCAGGCGGGGGGCATCAGCAAGCTCATTATTCAAGAGGCGAAAAACTTTCCCGAGCTCGCCGCCTTCTACCAGACTGAGGTCATGGGGCCTGGCTTGCATCTAATGCAAGCCATACTCAAAAGAGGCATCGCACGGGGTGAGCTACGAGACTTGGATCTGACCAATACCGTCATGGGCATCATGTCCTCGCTGTTATTTTTGTGTCTTTGGCGGCAGGCCATGGGGGTTGATAACCCCGTTTGCGGCCCTGCCATTGAGCCCACTGCTTTCATACAAAACCAAATCGATATTTTGCTCTCTGGCATCGAACTGAAAGGTAATCCGCCATGCGTCTGAAGTCTACTGTCAAGTGGCTCGTGTACAGCTTAATCGTCGTCGCACTCGCGGGTGGCGTGTGGCGCGCCCTGAAGGCACGCAGCGACGCGCAGGCCAGTGCTGCGCTCGCCGCCGAGGCGCTCAAAGCGCCCATCAACTATGTCCTTCAGGCCAGCGACACCGTCGCCGCCGCCAGGCAGTCGTTGGATCAAACGCAGACCATCAACGGTACTGTGAAGGCTGTCAACGCGGTGACCTTGCGGAGCAATCAAGCAGCGATTGTCACGGCGATTCGGGTGCCTGAAGGCGGCCGTGTCAAGGCGGGGCAGGTGGTTGCACAGCTAGACGCAGACGATGCCAATGCACGCAGGGAACAAGCGCAGCAGCAGGTTATCGCGGCAAGGGCGCAAATGGATTTAGCGCAGCGCCAGCGCGACAACAACCGCGCACTGGTTGAAAAAGGATTTATATCGAGCACCGCTTTGGTGAGCTCCGATAGCACGTACGCATCGGCAAAGGCCAACCATGAGGTAGCCATTGCGGCTTTGGACATTGCCAAACGAAACCTGGCTGATGCAACGGTTCGCAGCCCGATCAACGGGCAAGTCAGCCAACGCTACGTGAAACCAGGCGATCGTGTGGCGCTCAACGCACCACTCGTCGACATTGTCGACACCCGTTCGCTCGAGGTCGAGGTGATGGTGCCCATCGCCGCAGCTGCCAAGTTGCAGGTTGGTCAGATGGCAACATTGACGCTAGAAAGCAGCGCGACCACCGTAACCGCCAAGGTCGCACGCATCAACCCCAGCGTGGATGCCAGTAGTCGCAGCCTGAAAATTTATCTGAGTCTGCCAGTTGACTCCGCGCGGGTCGGGGAGTTCGTGACCGGCGGCTTGGTCGTTGGCACCATAGAGGGAAGCGCTATCCCCTTGGATGCCGTGCGCACAGAGAAAGCGCAACCCTACATTCAGGTCGTTCAGAACCAACGCGTTGCCCACGTGAGCGTCACCATCGCCGCCACAGGCTCGCGTAACGGGCGCCAATTTGCCATCGTGTCACCCCTCACCGCCGGCGAAATTGTGCTGTCGCCAAGCGCCGGGGTCATCGCCAATGGCACCGCTGTTCAGCTGAGCAAGTAAGCAACTACCCCAGCGCCAACGCCAACGCCGACCAACCCTAAAGACAAACGATTATGTGGTTTACCCAAGTCTCTTTACGCAACCCCGTCTTTGCCACCATGGTGATGTTGGCGTTTGTCGTACTCGGTGTTTTTGGCTATCAACGCCTACAAGTCGACCAATTTCCGAATGTCGACTTCCCAGTCGTCGCCATCAACACCATTTACCCCGGCGCAGCGCCAGAGATTGTGGAGACGGAAGTCAGCCGAAAAATCGAAGAGGCCTTAAACACCATTTCAGGCATCAACTCCTTGAGCTCCCGCAGCTTCCAAGGCGCATCCGTGGTCATTGCAGAATTTCAACTGGACGTTGACAGTCGAAAAGCCGCCGATGACGTTCGCGAAAAAATTGCGGCCATGCAATCCAGCCTGCCCGATCTCGCAGAGGAGCCTCGCATTAGCCGTTTTGACCCCGCAAGTCGTCCCATCTTCTCGGTGGCTGTCACTGTCGACGAGAGTCAAAAAGATGCACCAACGACGGCACAAGCCAGCGTCTGGGCCGATCAGGTTTTACGTAAGCAACTGGAGAACGTCCGCGGCGTGGGTCTCGTGTCCCTGGTCGGCGACACCGAGCGCGTAATTCAAATTGAATTACAGCCCACAGCCATGCGCGCGCTAGGCGTCAGCGCCCAACAGGTTGCCAACGCGGTCCGCTCAGAAAGCCAAGATTCGCCAATCGGGGCCGTTACATCGTCTGCGCGGGAGTTGGTCGTTCAGGTGCAAGCCCGCATGCAACGACCCAGTGACTTCGGTCAGATTGTTGTTGCGCGGAAAAATGGCATAGACATTCGACTTGACCAAGTGGCACGTATTGCCGACGCTGAGAAAGAGATTGAAAGCCTGGCGCTTTACAACGGGCAACGCACCGTTTTATTACAAATTCAAAAGTCGCAAGACGAGAATACGGTCCAAGTCGTCGACCGCTTATCGGCTGAACTCACTGCGAGCAGCAAAGACTTGCCGCCAGGTATATCTTTGCAAGCCATTGGCGACAGCTCGCGTCCGATCCGGGTATCCGTCGCCAACGTGAAGGCGACCTTGATTGAAGGTGCCATCCTGACGGTGGTGATTGTTTTCCTTTTCCTAAACTCATGGCGCTCTACGGTCATCACTGGCCTCACACTACCAATTGCCATCATCGGTACGTTTTTATTCATGTATCTATTTGGCTTCACCATCAACATGATTACGCTGATGGCGATGTCGCTGTGTGTGGGCCTACTGATAGACGATGCGATTGTGGTGCGCGAAAACATTGTTCGCCACGTGCAGATGGGGAAGACGCCCTACGACGCCGCGATGGACGGCACCAAAGAGATTGGTTTGGCTGTCTTAGCGACCACATTGTCGATCGTGGCCGTGTTTGCCCCAATTGGTTTTATGGGCGGCATCATTGGTAAGTTCTTTCACCAATTTGGCATCACCATCGTGGCCGCTGTCCTGATTTCGATGTTCGTGAGCTTCACCCTAGACCCCATGCTCTCGAGTATTTGGCATGACCCCGCCATCGATGACCACCGCAAACCTTTCAAGGCCGACAGTTGGTACAACAAAACCATTGGGCGCCTCACCCATGCAGTTGACGTCTGGCAAGACAGCCTATCCGAAAGCTATCAGCGCATACTGCGGTGGTCACTGCGCCACAAACTCGCCACTGTGGCGATGGCTTTGTCCACATTTGTTGCCAGCATCGCCATGATGCCGCTACTCGGAACCGAGTTTGTTCCCAAGGCTGACTTCTCCGAAACACGCCTCAACTTCTACACACCGGTCGGCTCGTCTCTCGCAGTCACCGAGCTCAAAACCAAACAAGTTGAAGCCGTTTTGCGTTCGTTTCCGGAGGTTGATTACACCTTGTCCACGATCAACACAGGCAGTGCACGTGGCAAAAACTACGTTAGCGTCTATGTCCGCTTAATCGACCGCAAGCTACGCACCTTGGGCGTCGATCAAATGTCGGCTCAATTGCGGGAGCGGTTGCGAAGCATTAGCGGTATCACCGTGACCCATGTGGGCTTGCTCGACTCCGTAGGGGGCAATAAGCAGATTGAATTCTCCCTGCAAGGGTCAGACTTGAAGGAGCTGGAGCGTATCAGCGCCACGGTGACGGACAGAATCCGAGGTATCCCTGGCCTAGTAGACCTCGACTCCAGCGTGAAGCCCAACAACCCAACCATAGACATCAGCGTGCGACGCGCCGCTGCCAGCGATTTGGGTTTGTCCGTAGGTGCTGTCGCGCAAAGCCTGCGCACCCTCGTTGCAGGTCAAACAGTCAGCACGTGGCGCGCGCCCGATGACCAAAGCTACGACGTGATTTTGCGACTGCCCGCGAGTGACCGCAGCAGCCTGGAGGACTTGAAGCAGTTACCGTTCATCACGGGCGCGAACGCCGATGGTTCCGCCCGCGTGGTCACGCTGGCTCAATTTGCCGATGTATTGCCTTCAACAGGGGCGAATCAAATTAACCGGAAAAATCTCAGCCGTGAAGTCGCCGTTGACGCAAACGCCTACGGTCGCTCCGTTGGGGAGGTCTCAGGCGACATCCGTAAGGTGCTCGACGACGTGGCCCTCCCACCGGGCTATCGCTATCAGTTTGGTGGCTCCACCAAGAACATGGCCGAGTCCTTCGGCTATGCGCTGTCAGCACTGGCCTTGGCCGTGGTGTTCATCTACATGATTTTGGCGAGTCAGTTCAAGAGCTTTTTACAGCCACTTGCCCTCATGAGCGCCCTACCCCTGACGCTGATAGGCGTTGTGCTGGCCTTGCTGATGTTCCAGTCAGCCATGTCCATGTTCTCAGTAATCGGTGTGGTCATGCTCATGGGCTTGGTGACTAAAAATGCCATTCTGCTGGTCGATTTCGCCATACGCGCCCGCGAAGGGATTGACGGCGCCCCCCCGCTGAACCGAGACGATGCCTTGCTGATGGCTGCCAAGGTCCGCTTGCGCCCCATCTTAATGACCACCTTGGCCATGATTTTTGGTATGGCGCCGCTAGCGTTCGCTCTGTCTGAGGGTGCGGAGCAGCGCGCGCCCATGGGTCAAGCCGTGATAGGCGGCGTTATCACCGCCTCCTTGCTCACACTCGTAGTCGTCCCGGTTGTCTACTGCTACATGGACGATTTGAGCCAGTGGTTGAAGCGCTTGTTTGGTGCTCAGGAAAAACCCACGGTCTAAGAGCGAAACCCGCGCGCAATCAGTAAAATAACCCCTGTCTGAAAAAAATCCCCTGGGAGAGCCTGCATGCAAGCCGTGGTAAACACCGATCAAGCCCGATTCAACATGATCGAGCAACAAATTCGCCCATGGGACGTTCTGAACGCGCGTGTTCTGGAAACACTGAGTCAAGTTCCGCGCGAACGTTTTGTTCCCAACCAACACAAGGCGCTGGCTTTTTCAGATCTCGAAATTCCGTTGAGCGACCCCATCAAGGCGAGCCAGATGATGCTGGCACCCCGCGTCGAGGCCCGACTGTTGCAAGACATGGACCTGCAATCAAGCGACCACGTGTTAGAAATTGGCACGGGGTCGGGTTACATGGCGGCGCTATTGGCCCAACTGGTGCGACGTGTCACCACGGTTGAAATTGATCAAACGCTGGCCGCACAAGCGCGTGACACGATTGAGCACGCCAATATGCAAAACGTCGAGGTTATTTTGGGTGATGGCAGCTTCGTCGAGACGTGGAGCAAAAGTGGGCCATTCGACGTGATCCTATTAAGTGGCTCTGTCGCCACGATGCCCATGGCGTGGCTAACGCACCTCAAGCCTGGCGGCCGATTGGTCGGCATCAGTGGGCAAGCTCCCGTGATGCACGCGACATTCATCACCAAAGGCACGCACGACAGTGCCAGCACCCGTACGCCGTGGGACACCGTTGCCTCGCGTCTCATTGGTTTCCCCGAACGCTCACGATTTAACTTCTAACCTGAAGGCACTATCGCTCATGCTGCAATTACAACCAGCCGACCTCAGCCAATGGTTTGCCACCCACGAAGGGCAGCGCCCAGTGGTCCTTGATGTGCGTGAACCACATGAGTTTGAGACGGCGAGCCCCGCCGAAGACCCGGCATTCGACTTGATTCGCATGCCCATGCGGGGTGTGCCCGCCCGCTTAGATGAACTAGATAAAACCCAGCCGATTGCCTGTTTGTGTCACCATGGCGCGCGCAGCGCGCAAGTTGCCATGTATCTTGAGAATATGGGCTATCTACATGTCGCGAACATCAGTGGTGGCATCGATGCCTGGGCCACCCAACTCGAGCCCACCTTGGCTCGCTACTGATCGCACACTGCTAGGCCATACCGAGCGCACAGCGCCACACCCGCATTCACACCCATTCCACAGAGGAAGTCTGTTATGACATGTCATGTATCTGGTTTTTCAAAGCGCGTCACGTTGCCAACAGTGGGTCTATCGACATGTGTGCTTGGGGTTTTGTTGGCTTTTTCGTCAGGCGCAGGCGCGCAAAGTCTATCGGGGATGCTTGAGGCAGCACGTCAATTCGACGCAACTTACTTGAGCGATACAGCAGCGGCACGCGCAACCTATGCCGCCGCAAAGCTTGACAACGCATCCACGCTGCCAAAGGTGTCCCTGGTCTCGTCTGTCACTCAAAGCAACGTTTACGTCTCAGGCGAAACAACGGATACGCTGTCTCGCTACATCGGCGTATCAGCCTCACACTCGCTATACAACGAGAACTATGCAGCGGAAGCCAAGAAAGTGCCGTTGGGCGAGCAGACCGCCGCAACTTTGCAAAGCGTTGCAAACCAGTCTCTAATCATTCGGGTTGCGCAGGCTTACTTTGACACCCTTACCGCGCAAGACACGCTGGTCAGCGTACAAGCATCCAAAAAAGCAGCGAGCCAACAACTTGCTGCGGCCAACCGCAACTTTGAGGTCGGCAACACCACCATCACCGACTCTCGCGAAGCGCAGGCACAATTTGACCTGATAACAGCGGAAGAGATCACAGCGGCAAACAATTTAGAGTTAGCAAAGCTAGCGTTATCACAATTGACCGGCGTGAAGTCGCCACAGCCTAAAGCCTTTATCGCGGATCAACTACCAAATCTTTCAGCGCAAAGTCTCGATACATGGATTCTTCGCGCCAGCGAGGTTAACCTAGCGGTAGCCAGCGCACGTGTAGACCTAGAGAATGCACGACTAGACCTAGAGATAGCGAAGGCAGGCGGAAAACCGACGCTAGATCTAACCATGTCATACCTTCAGAACGGCACGAGCTCGGCCCATACCTCGGCAAACACATCAAGCTACAAGCCGACGACTAGTGTCGCGCTTGCATTCAACTGGCCTTTATACACAGGAGGTGCGGTTGAAAATGCGATTGCAGCGGCCCTTGAAAAGGAAAACAAAGCAAGTGCAGACTTGGAAAACGCGACCCGTACCGCAACCAATCAGGTGAAGCGTGCCTTCCTAGGACTTCAATCGGGCATGAGCCAAGCAACGGCGTTGCAAGCAGCCCTTGTGTCCAGCCAGAGTGCGTTGGAGGCG
>Ga0115550_1003078_pt1 | contig 11060 bp, 7 predicted proteins | sample COGITO_mtgs_1005_FD_87177 | JGI IMG/M metagenome (GOLD analysis project Ga0115550, IMG submission 87177) | Pelagic marine microbial communities from North Sea - COGITO_mtgs_100511 | ecosystem: Environmental > Aquatic > Marine > Epipelagic | place: Germany:Helgoland, sampling site Kabeltonne... | reverse complement strand
GTTCCAAAATGAATGGCCGAGTTTGACTCACATTCCTGGATTTATTGGATTTATGAATACGCCGATTCTTAAAGCAAAGAAGGGTTCACAGGAGCTCAAGTTTTACAATGAGGGTGAATATGATGAATGGAAAAGTAAAACTGAGACAAAGGGTTGGAATGTTAAGTATTATAAAGGACTTGGAACTTCAACTAAAACAGAATTCAGGGAATATTTCGAGGAAAAAAAGTTTGTTGGCTTTGAACACACTGAAAAAGTTAGCGATGATACAATCGATATGGTCTTTAATAAAAAACGCGCAGACGATAGAAAGAATTGGTTGGATACGGTTTATGACAGAAATAGCTTTGCAGATACAAGCAAAAAATTAATACCTTATGAGGAGTTTATTAATAAGGAATTGATTCATTTCTCAAAATATGATTGTGACCGAAGTATTCCAAATTTAATGGATGGACTTAAAATTAGTTTGAGAAAAATATTATATAGTGCATTCAAAAAACGGCTAACAAGTGAAATTAAGGTTGCTCAATTTTCCGGATATGTATCTGAACAGGCATGTTATCATCATGGCGAAGAGAGTTTAAATAAGGCAATCGTTGGTATGGGACAAAATTTTGTTGGTTCTAATAATATAAATCTATTATTTCCATCAGGGCAATTTGGTTCAAGAATTAAAGGAGGTCAAGATGCTTCTTCACCAAGATATATCTTTACAAGACTTGAAACGATTACGCGAATGATCTTTCCAGAACAAGATGACCATATTTTGAAGTATTTAAATGACGATGGAACGCCTGTAGAACCTCAATTTTATACCCCAATTATTCCTATGGTTCTTATTAACGGTTCAAAGGGAATTGGAACAGGGTTTAGTACTGAAATTCTTTGCTATAATCCCCGAGATATTATTTGTTATTTGAAGAATAAACTCCAAGGAATAACGACAGAAGATATTGTGTTCCTCCCATATTATGATGGTTTTACTGGAGAAACTATAAAGCTTAGTGATACAAAGTTTTTGTTTAAGGGTAAATATGAAATTATATCTACAGATAAAATAAGAGTAACAGAGTTACCAATTGGATACTGGACTGAAGATTTCAAGGAATTGTTGAATAATTTGCAAAACGAAAAGGACAAGGATGGTAAGAAACTCCCTCCAACTATTAAAGAAGTATTTGAAAATTATACAGACACTACTGTTGATTTTGTCATTACCTTTGCTAAAGGAAAAATGAGTGAATTCGAAAATATTAAAGGAGATTATGAATTAAATGGAATAGAAAAATTATTGAAGCTCTATTCTACAAGCTCAACAACAAATATGAATTTGTTTAATGCCGAAGATAAGTTGAAAAAATTTGATAATGTCAGTGAAATTATTGACGAGTATTTTGAGACTCGTCTAAAATGTTATGAAGTTCGTAAAGATTTTATGATTATTTCGCTAGAAAAAGAACTGGTCGTATTGAGAAACAAGGCGAAGTATATTCAAGAAGTATTGAGTGGAACCGTTGATTTGAGAAAGAAAAATAAACATGACATCTGTGAGATGCTTCAACATAAAGATTACGACATGGTCGGCGACGATCCCGAATTTAAATATCTTGTAAAAATGCCAATGGATTCAGTTTCTGAAGAAAATATTGAAAAACTGCTTAAGGAACACGCCACAAAACAAGATGAAATGGAGAGAATTAAGGAAACATCTATACAACATATGTGGTTATCGGAGTTGGATATTCTTGAAAAAGAGTATCAAGAATATCAAAAAGAAAGAGCAAAAGCACAAATTGGTGCTTCTACTACTAGTACTACCGGACAAAAGAAAAAGACAAATGTCAAGGTTTCTAGCGGAGTTAAAAAAGTGGTTAAAAATAATTAGGTAAACATATTAGGTAAACATATTAGGTAAACATATTAGATAAACATAATAGGTAAAGATATTAGGTAAACATAATTAGTTAAAACCATTTTGGCATTAAATTATTATTTTTATTTTTATCTTTATGTGTTTCCATTACCGGGTTTGACATTGGTACAGCTATTGTACTAACATCATATAAGTATTTCATATATCCTTGTGCTTCTGAATAAACATGATGCACGCAGTAATCTAAAACCAAATTGTTAAGTTGTTCTATTTGTCCAGAAATATTTAAAGGCTGATTTACGGCATTCTGTAAAAATATACTGCGCATTATAACTTTTAAAGAATCACAATCTTGGAGACCAACCACATATTGTCGGTTAGATTTATTATACACTCCGGCTCTAATACCATTTTGAATAATTTGTATATTTTTTTCGGAAAAATAAATAGAAGACAATGGAGTTTCGTCCCATTGACCTGTGAGTGGATCCCTAAACGTGGAACATTGGTTTGCTGGAATCTTATCATAAAGAGAAAATAAATTTTTTATATCAGGAGATTGTGTTTTATTAACAATATCAACTCTACCGTTGGTGCTTTTTGTATTATACATATTATAATATATTCATAAAATAATTATTATTATTTATTATTTATTATTTATTTATTTATTTATTTATTTATATATTTATATAGAATGAGTTTTCAAAAGATATTATTATCAATTTCGGTCATTACTCTAATTATAATATTAATTGTAATTGGTATAGGGTTATCTAAAGCATCAAAATCAAATTCATGGCCTCCTATTGTAGGAGAATGTCCTGATTATTGGGTTGATATGTCAGGTAACGGAGAGGCATGTGTAAATACTAATAGTTTAGGAAGGTGTAATCTACCAAAAGAGGGAGATGAAGGCACAGAAGGGTCTATGAATTTTAATCAAAAACCATTTATAGGCAATAATGGAATTTGCTCTAAATATAACTGGGCAACCGAATGTAAAGTCACTTGGGACGGAATCACATCTGGGGTTAAAAACCCGTGTGATACATCCGGTGATGTAACAAACTAACAAACTAACAAACTAACAAACTAACAAACTAACAAACTAACAATATTTTGTACCTGTTTTGTTTGCGTTTACTTATATTGCAATTATTTTTAATTGTTGTAAATAATCGCTTGTTGTAAATAATCGCTTGTTGTAAATAATCGCTTGTTATAAATAATTTCTTATTTTAAATAATTGTTTACGTTATCTATATAAACATATTACCATAAGTATATTAAATGGATAATATAAATAATATTCTAAACCGAGACACGGAGGTTAAAATTGTAAAAGATTTTTTAACAAATTTTGAATTAAATAAACATAATTTGGCAACAAAAAAAGGATTGTACATTTATGGTGATCCAGGATCGGGTAAAACTACATTTATAACTAATCTTCTTAAAGAATTGGATTATGATATAATTAAATACGATGCTGGTGATATTAGAAATAAATCAATTATAGAAACCATAACAAAACATAATATGTCTGATAAAAATGTTATCAGTATGTTTTATAAGAAAATACAGCGCATTGTAATTATAATGGATGAAATTGATGGAATGAACAATGGAGATAAAGGAGGTATCAATTCACTTATAAAGATAATACGAGCAAAAAAAACAAAGAAACAGAGATTAGAAGAAATAACATTAAACCCAATTATTTGTATAGGAAATTATCATATGGATAAAAAAATAAAAGAACTCATGAAGGTGTGTCATGTAATAGAATTGAAATCCCCAACATCCCCACAAATACAAACTATTGTAGATAAATTAATGCCTTCGGTAGATAATGTAATTGTAAAAGACAATATAATAAAATTTATTCAGGGAGATTTAAGGAAATTAATGACTATTTATGAATTATATATTAAAAAACAAAATATATTAAACAATAATATTATACAAAACATTTTTTTAACGAAATCATACAACGATGATACAAGGACAATAACCAAAAAATTAATAAATAACTATTATCCGATTGAGCAACATTTAACCATAATGAACGAAACCGATAGAACCATCGTAGGGTTGTTATGGCACGAGAATATTATAGATGTATTAAATAAGACTCCAAAATCCAAATCTATTCCATTATATTTAAGTATTTTGGATAATATGTGCTTTTCAGATTATATTGACAGAATAACCTTCCAAAAACAAATTTGGCAATTTAATGAAATGAGCTCATTAATAAAAACATTGAAAAATAATAAAATTTATCACGAATTCATTGGTTCATCTAAAAAACAACGATTTAACCCAACAGAGGTACGATTTACAAAAGTATTAACAAAATATTCAACAGAATATAATAATTCTATTTTTATACAAAATTTATGCCAAGAATTAGCCATGGATAAAAACGATATGTTTGCTTTTTTTTTGGATTTGAAAAATAAACACAGCGATAACGAGATATATTTATTATTTGAAAATTATGATATATCAAAATTAGACATTAACCGGATTTATAGCTACTTAGACAAATATACAAAGGAAAATGTCGTGGAAACCGAAGACAATATATCTATCAAAAGCGACGATTGATGTGTTATTATTTATTCAAAAATGTAATATTTTATTTATTACATTTTTATTTACACTTTGTTATTTACACTTTGTTATTTACACTTTGTTATTTACACTTTGTTATTTACACTTTGTTATTTACACTTTGTTATTTACACTTTGTTATTCCAACGATCCTTTACACTTTGTTCAACTGTTACGAATGCATGCCTTTCATAATGATCTGGCGATTCATAAAACATGGTTAGCGGATTTTTTCTACCATTTCTGCCAGTCGAGTCATTCACTTTGAAAAACATATGTTCATCTTTACTTCCAACCAGATATGTATATCTTTCTCCAGTAACTGCGTTCCTGATTCTGGAACCAACCTGACCAGAACCAAATGATTTTGACTTCATGAACTTATAAAATTTTCCATCAGTATGTAGACGATTAAACGGAATCATATATACTTCATAGTATTTATCGTTTTTATGGAAATCGTCCAACTGATTTTTATGTTGTCTTTGTCCAACACTGGATACCTCATTATCATTATAGTCTTCGTAAGTCATTGCGTATTATATACATTATATTCTAAAATGGCTTTATATTGTTATAGTTATATATTTTTCTTTTATATATTTTTCTTTTATGTTGTTATCATTACACTGTTTATTAAACCAATCTAAAATTATATCTTTTTACTTTTATCTTTGATTTTACCTTTGATTTTACCTTTAATGTTTTACCCTTTGTGTGTTTTTTACCTCCCTTCTGTTTTGCAGCTGGTTTTGCATCTGTTACTACATTTGCTTCTGTATTTGCACCTTCTGCTGCATCATCTGTTACTACATTTGCTTCTGCACCTGCTGCACCTGCTGCATTTGCAGCATCATCTGTTACTGCAGCTGGTTTTGCAGCATCATCTGTTACTACATTTGCTTCTGTATTTGCACCTTCTGCTGCATCATCTGTTACTACATTTGCTTCTGTATTTGCACCTTCTGCTGCATCATTTGTTACTACAGCTGGTTTTGTTACTGCAGCTGTTGATCCTCCTTCAGTTTCTGGTCCGTCAATTATTTCTATATTACCATCGCACACTTCATCGTTTATTTTTACAGTTAATTGCTTGCAAGAAGCTAATTTGCCGATGAATCCATCTGTCCCAATTTCAGGAGTCGTGTTATTATACAACCCCATATAGTAAGCAAAAAGAACAGCTAATATAATTCCAGCAACCGCATTATTTCCTAAATATTGTTGACCGTTTTTTAACAAACTTATCGTAGAAAGAATAAAAAAGAATTGTTTTTTATATACAAAATTGTTTTTAATATAGTCAATAAAACTGTATGTTCTATTTTTGTCATTATCGTTTTTATATGAACTAATTTTATACTTAGCAGACAATGGGGAAAGCATTGTATAAAATGTAAAAAACGGTATACTTAAAATATAAGACATAAATAATAATGGCATAAAACACATATAAAATACGTTTGATTTAACTGAGTATATCAATCCTCCCCCTTCAGGATTATCGACCCACTGTTTTTTATCCTTGGATGGGATTTTAAATAATAAATAACTTTTTGCTAAATGATACCAAATACTTATACCCATATTAAAAAACAACATTCCAATCCAAAAAAACATTCCAAAGAATCCATATAATACCATCATAACCGTTTCAGGAAAACAATTAAAATATGTAAAAACAGTATTTATAACGGCATAATTTTTTTGTAACAAATTATTATATACTTGGGAAAAAAATAACCCATATACTGAAGAGTCTTTATTTGCAGAGTCACCCCAATTTTTATTTTTACAGACAAATGTATCCGTAAAATTTTTAGAATATGATTTAGCATCGAATACCGCGTGTCTACAAATCGTTCCTTTATTAAAAAACAAAGAAGGTCTCATAATGTCAATATTAATGTTTCCACTGTTTACATCACGTGGAATATTACTATATGGAAATAGATCTATATCATCTGGGATAATATTGGCCTGTACTACTTTACATGTATATAGTCCCGCCCCGCCAATACAAAATACCACAACACAAATTGTAAAAATACTAATTACATACTTAGTTAAAAACACTTTTAAATCTGGATTATCAGTAGATGTTCCAGATTTTTCTGCCTTTTTCTCATCAATTACATTTTTATCTTTCGTATTGCTCATTTAGTTTGTTATAATAAATATATATTAAATTATAGAAAACATACTATAATTTCTTTGTAAAAATGTAAAAATGTAAAAATGTAAAAATGTAAAAATGTAAAAATGTAATTAGTAGCTACTTGATGAAGTATTATTGTATTTTACGAAATTGTGCCAATTTAGTCTTAAGTGGCATACATTAGCCCCGCATTTCCAGAAACAAATTTAACAACATTTATGCGTTCTTCAAAAACCCGTAAATCAAAGTTATAATTGTAAATGCGCCACATAGGCTTATTAATCCCAATCGGTTCTCCAGTTTCAGGATCACAAATAGTCAATGGTTGGGCATAAGGGTCTACTGGAGGAATAATGGTTGTGAATTCCAATTCAATTTGAGTAAATCGGCTCATATTAATGGCACCAGATGGCTGTAAATCGGCGTTATTTGAATTAAGTGCAAAATTATAACAATATAATCCTGTAGGAGCATTTCCAGTTGTCCTGGTATATTTTTCAATATAATCAAATACTCCAGCAGGTTGAATATTTTCTCTGTATGAACCATCTAAAAGAACACCCATAGCAACCAAAATATTTTTCTCGTTTTGAGGATTATAATCTGGGCTTATGACAAGTCCAGTATTTGTTCCGTCTGGATTAACACCAGGTCCTATTGAAATATCGTTACTGTTAGCATCAAAACGTATTTTATATGTTCCAGTTGTAGAAGCAGCTGATACGTTAATCGGTATGTAATTATACGGCCAATTTGTGTAATTAGACCATTCGTTTCTCAAATTAGCGTCGTTTCTTTGAAAATAAAAAAGCCAATTAGAAATCATTCCAAGAGACTCTAAATCCACCTTATTTGGACCGGTTACATTTGGTATAAATTTTTCATGGACTTGTTTAATTAGATATGTTTGTTCCTGTAATGCAAAAATACGTCCTTCTTCCTCTGATAAAAACCCATATGTACAATTTAAATGGACATCTGCATTCCATAATGAACGTTTATCTGTATATGAATCAATACCTATAGATACATCTGGAGGAGGCTGTAAAAAACGAAAAAATTGCATATACCATGAATTAAAATTAGGGGCAATATATGGAAATTTATTCATTGTATCAAATACATCACGGATTGTAAATAATTGATTAATTGGACGAAATGTTATATTTATATGTAATTCGTTGTATTGTAAAGAAGTTAATGGAAACGCCATTTGTGAATTTAAACTAAACCAATTATTCAAAGGTATATATAGAATTTGCCCTCTAATAGAAGGTTCAGGTCCTGCAAGACTTTCCTTATAATATGCATTTGGATACGAATTAACCCGACCGTTTGAATTTCCTGGATCAACTAATTCTGGAACTTGTCCAACCATTCGGTTAAATAATTCTAGTTTACTAGCATTAAAATCACGTTGAACCGCTGCTAATAAATAATCTCCAGAATATTCCTGCAATGTATAGTTACCACAAGTAATACTGATTTTGGATATCATTTTAGCGCCGATATTTTGGATCCACTTAAATTCATATGGTGCCCATTTGGAAAATGATTTTGCACTATCAATTGTCTCTTCTTGAGGCGGTAATATTGGACTCCATATATTGGGTAACGCAACCGATAGATAACAATCCATTAATAAATCGGCATGACGAGGAATTTTAAACATAAAATTTGATTCTTCGGTTAGACGCAATGTTTTAGAACCTTCGTAATCAACTCTGAACTTTTGAAGACCAAAATTTGTATATTGACGATACGTTGATTTAAAAAATGATTTAGTAGGGTTTCCGTTTAGGATAATATTTTGTTGTCCAGATGATACTAATTGCATTAAACCACCTGCCATATTAAATATATTATAACAATATATTTAATTCTTATTTATGATAATATATAATAATATTGTTTATAATTAATATATTGTTATAATTAATAATTTTATGTATTACAATAATATAATAATATAATATGAGCACTGCTACTAATAATATGCAATCTGCTGCTGAAAACACTAAAGAGGCGGCTTTAGCTGCGATAAAACAAATTGCTGAAATGAAAGATTCTACTGCTGTTGTTTTGATAGGTGTTATAACATTTGTTATTTTATTAATAGCATTATGTTATTATGTTTATTACAGTATGTTAAAAGTAAGAGAATGTTCATTAATGAATTCTATTTATGGAAAATTAAATGGAAAAATAAGGTCTATTGATAATTCAGAACAATTTAATTATACATTTAAAGATTATTATATTAAGACAGCATATAATTGTTGTAGCGGAGGAAACTATAAAAACGATTATGTTGATACTTGTGTTTTAAAAGATTTGCTGAAGCAGGGCGTTAGAGGACTGGACTTTGAAATTTTTTCAATAAATGACAGACCAGTTGTAGCTACTTCCACAAATAGTAGCTATTTTGTTAAGGAAACCTTTAATTATATTAATTTTTCGGACATTATGAATATTATTCGTGATTACGCTTTTTCTACGTCAAATTCACCCAATCCATTAGACCCGATTATTATACATCTTCGTATTAAAAGCACCAATCAAGCAATGTATAAAAATTTCGCAAAATTATTAGAAAAATATAATTCAATACTTATGAATAAAGATTATGATTCTGAATATTATGGAAGAAATTTTGGTAATGTTGAACTTAAAAAATTAATGGGTAAAGTTATTATAATTGTGGATAGAAGCAATTTATCTTACATTGAATGTCCAGAATTTTATAAATTTATTAATATGACAAGCAATTCTGTATTTATGCGCGGACTACATTACTATGATATTAAATACAGCCCGGATTTAGACGAATTGATTGATTTTAACAAACAAAATATGACCATCGGGATGCCCGACAAAGAGTCTAATCCAGAAAACCCGAGTAGTATGGTTATGAGAGAAACTGGTTGTCAGCTTTTAGGGATGAGATATCAATCAATTGACACTGATATAGCAGAAAACGAGTTATTTTTTAATGAAAATCATTTTGCATTTGTTCTTAAACCAGAGAGATTGCGTTATATTCCAGTGACCATTCCAGCCCCACCGCCGCAAAATCCAGAATTGTCATATGCTACAAGAACTATTCAAAGTGATTTCTATAAATTTGAAATATAAATATCGTATTTTTTATATCTTTATATTATTTAATTATTGTAATATAAATATTGTATTTTTTTATATCTTTATATTATGAAAGAAGTGTGTGATAAAAAGATGTCATTTAACGATTGTGAATTAACTATATTAAGAGCAGCTATCGATACTGCAGATGAACGACGGGGTATGAAAGTTGCGAATTCTCCAGAAATAAAACGTATTATTGGTATAGTTGAAACGTTTTTACGAGTAAAAAGTCTAATTTGTTATGGAGGAACAGCTATTAATAATATATTACCCAAACAAGACCAATTTTATAATAAAAATATTGAAATACCCGATTATGATTTTTATAGTTCAAACGCATTAAATGATGCTAAAGAACTTGTTGATATTTATGTTAAAAATGGATTTGAAGAGGTTGAGGCAAAAGCAGGACAGCATCATAACACGTACAAAGTGTTTGTTAATTTTATTCCAGTCGCAGATATAACATATATCCCCAAGGAACTATTTATTGCTATTAAAAAAGAGGCTATTAAGGTAGCTGGTATTCTATATGCTCCTCCTAATTTACTTCGTATGGGAATGTATTTAGAACTATCGCGTCCAGATGGGGATGTTAGTCGCTGGGAAAAAGTATTGAAACGATTAATTCTTTTAAATAAAAATTATCCACTTGTTGGTAAAGAATGCTCGCAAACTGGATTTCAACGTCAAATGGAAGACGAAGGTAAATCCAATACAATTTATGATAATGTTCAACGTACATTGATTGACCAAGGCGTTGTATTCTTCGGAGGATATGCTTTATCTATGTATTCGTCTTATATGCCAAAACATTTAAAAGACAAGTTACGCAAAATACCAGATTTTGATGTTTTATCAGAAGAACCAATGCTTGCTGCTCAAATTGTTAAAGAAAGATTAGAAGATATTGATATTAAAAATGTTAAGATTATTAAACGTGATGGTATTGGAGAATTAATAGCACCTCATTATGAAATTAAAGTTGGTACAGACACTGTTGCCTTCATTTATCAACCCTTAGCGTGTCATAGTTATAATATTATTAAAGATAGCGGATATGATATTAAAGTCGCTACCATTGATACTATGCTCAGTTTTTGGTTGGCGTTTTTATACGCAAATCGACCATATTATGACAAGACTCGTATTTTATGTATGGCTACTTACTTATTTAAGGTACAAGAGAATAATAGACTATCTCAAAAAGGATTATTAAAACGATTTAGTATTAATTGTTTAGGACATCAAGAGACTATT
>Ga0115550_1003075_pt1 | contig 11067 bp, 10 predicted proteins | sample COGITO_mtgs_1005_FD_87177 | JGI IMG/M metagenome (GOLD analysis project Ga0115550, IMG submission 87177) | Pelagic marine microbial communities from North Sea - COGITO_mtgs_100511 | ecosystem: Environmental > Aquatic > Marine > Epipelagic | place: Germany:Helgoland, sampling site Kabeltonne... | reverse complement strand
CGCTGATTTGACGTTTTTGGATCGTGCCGGTACAGGCTTAACGGCCCCCGTGGTGGCACTGGACGCCGGTGATACATTAGGTGCCATGCGCGATCGAGTGGCCAATAACCCGCCTTTGTTGTCTCTCGGGGTTAATTCAACAGCCTGGCGGCAGGCGGTCTTTCCTTCCACCAACCCGCAGTCCAACGCCCGTTCAGTGGCCCGTTGTTTCGGCGAGTTGGCATTGATCGCAGCCGGCAAGCGCGCGAGTGTGATCAGTCAGGCGCAATTGAATCGCGCCACCCAGATTGTCAGCGATGGGCTGGACCTTAATGTCCAGCGCCCGACGCGATTTGGGTTGGGTTTTCAGTTGACGCAGCCCGACCGGCCGCTGGGGCCGAACCCAGGCACCTTCGGCCACTATGGCAATGGTGGTCATCTGGGTTTCGCGGATCCTTCCCGGTCATTGGGCTTTGCCTATCATATGAACCATCAGGGATTTGCCTGGCGTGACCCGAGAAATATCACGCTCACCGATGCGGTGTATCAGTCACTTTAAGGCCGTCGCCTCGTCCACATCACCAACCCCTGCAGAGTAGCGAATGGAACACGCCAAAGCATACATAATGTCTAAGCCCGAAGCTTGGCAAGACTATCCCTTTAATCTCCCGGTGGCAGTTTACAAAATCCGACATAAGATGTTTGCCACCCTGAGTGAAAGTGGGGGGCACTGGCGGATGAATCTCAAGTGTGAGCCACTAGAGGCGATGATGCTCAGAGACGTGTTCGAGGCGGTGCTGCCTGGCTATCATATGAATAAGGCCCACTGGAATACGATAATGCTGGATGGCTCGATCCCCGCGAGTGAAATCGAGAGAATGATCGATAATTCCTATCAGCTGGTGGTCAAAGGCTTGACCCGTATTGAGCGTCACCAGCTTGAAACCCGCTATGCCCCAGCCGAGCTCTATGGGTCGCGAAATTGATTTTTCGTTGTGGGCGGGCTTTCTGGCTACCGCCGGTTGTTAGCGGTTATGCTGCATGAGGAATAAGCGTGTCGAGTTCGACACAAAAGAAGAACTGACGGGAGACGAGCTTGAGTGCAACTATTGAAATCACACAGGATATTGCCATCATCACGATGGATGACGGCAAAGCCAATGCAATAAATCCGACCATGATCGCGGCGTTGAATGCTTGTCTTGATCAGGCGGAACAAAGTGCCCGTGCGGTGGTGCTTGTGGGCCGAGAGAATCGATTCTCGGCGGGTTTTGATCTGAAGCTGATGTCTAGCTTGAGCAGCGATCAGGTCACTTTGATGGTGGATGATGGCGGTCGATTGGCGCTGCGTCTGTATGCGTTTCCCATGCCGGTGGTATGCGCCTGTACCGGCCATGGTATTGCCATGGGCAGTTTTATCTTGCTCGCGTCAGACATCCGTATCGGCTCAGAAGGGCCCTATAAGATCGGCGCCAATGAAACTGCAATTAATATGGTGCTGCCCGTGTTCGCGGTGGAGCTGCTCAAGGCGCGGATTGATCCGCGGCATCTCGGTCATGCCGCCATTAACGGCCATTTGTATGACCCTGATGGGGCCGTGGCAGCAGGTTTTCTGGATCGCATTGTTCCCGCCAACGAGGTCAAAGCGACTGCAATCGAAGTCGCCCTGGAGTTGAGTGCTCTGACAAGCCCTGCCTATGGTAAGAATAAACGCTTGATTCGAGCGCAGACGATCGCAGCGATCGAGCCAAGTCTTTAAATTGGGTGGCCTGGCGCCATCTTTACCCAGGAACAGGCTGTTAGCCTATTTCTAGACCATTGTTAGTCGATTTAAGGAGTCCTCCATGAAAGCTGCAATCATGCGCGATGCGCGTCTTGTCGTTGATACCATCTCACGACCTGAGCCAGCCGCTGGCGAGGTGCTGGTCAAGACCCTGGCTTGCGGAATCTGCGGGTCAGACTTGCATGCGTTGAAGTTCGGCCAGCAAATGGTTGAAACATCCAAGGCAACCGGCGGCTCCTTCTCCATGGACTTGAGTCATGATGTGGTGATGGGGCATGAGTTTTGTGCTGAAATTCTAGACCACGGACCCGGCACAACAAAGTCCCTCAAGGCGGGCACGCGAGTCTGTTCTGTGCCGATGACGATTCGCGATGGCGCAGTGAGCACGGTGGGCTACTCGAATCTGGTGCCCGGTGGTTATGCAGAAAACATGGTGCTCCACGAGTCGATGCTGCTGCCTGTGCCGAATGGTCTGGCCAGCGATCTGGCAGCGCTCACAGAACCCATGGCAGTGGGCTACCATGCAGTGCAGATGGCCAAGCTGAACAATGCCGAAATTCCTTTGGTGATTGGCTGTGGTCCCGTGGGTCTTGCGGTCATAGCCGCACTCAAGCGCCTGGGAGTTGGCCCTATAATCGCTGCTGACTTCAGCGAGACACGCCGCAAGCTGGCGTTGATGATGGGCGCCGACGAGGTGGTCAATCCTGCCGAGTCTTCGCCCTACGACAGTTGGCGATCGGTGGCGATGCTGGGTGTGGATGGTTCGCGCCTGCCGGAACTGCCGTTGGTGGGACAACAATATCGGGAAGGTGTCTTCTTCGAATGCGTGGGTATTCCCGGCGTGATCGATCAATTGATGGCTAATGCCCGTCGTGGCTGCCGGATTGTGGTGGTGGGTGTGTGTATGGAGCAGGACCATATTCGGCCGTTAGTGGGAATCAACAAAGAGTTGAACCTGCAATTTGTGCTTGGCTATACCGCCGATGAATTCAAAGAGACCCTCGGGCATATTGCCGAGGGAGAGCTGGATGTCGCCCCCTTGATTACCGGCAAGGTCGGGCTTGACGGTATCGCGGCGGCTTTTGTCGATTTGGGCAGTCCCGAAGTGCATGCAAAAATTCTGGTGGATCCGTCCAGGTAAAGGCTGTGTGTAAAAACGGGCTATAAAAATGCTGGGTCAGCCCGCGCTCAAGTGGTTCCGCGTGCGGGTTGAAAGGTTGGGCGCCGGCTGTTGCATCAATCTCGCAATACTGTATATTAATACAGTTATTATAACTAAGTCTTCACGCTCAATCAGAGGTATCGATGACATATCAGTATGAGGTAATTGCGAAGATGGCAGCTGAGATTTCCAAGCAAATGCTCAAGCTTAATAATCAGCTAGATAAAGTCATCGACAAGCAAGACGAGCTTATCGATCCCGAATCACAAAAGGCGGTGGTGATTGCGTTGGTCAATGATCTTAGGTGGGATGAGGCAGCGAAATTGTGTGCCGAACAAGCCAAGGAAGATGATAAGCGAACCCGTTTGGCTGAGGAAGAAAAGCATCTTCGCAGTGAGTTGGAGGCTTTGCGCGAACAACTGGTGAAGGTGTCAAACGGTGAGATAGTCGAGCCACCAACAGACTCGGAAGAGTGATTTCAGCGGGCGTTCATCGGGTTCTGGCGGCGGGTCTAGCCAACCTTTAATAGAGGCAAACAGAAATTTTTAACTGTTGATTTCGTGCGATAGATCAGTTCATTCCTGATAAGCGCTCAATACAGATAGCGGATCTCATCCTTCACAAAGGTATAACGCGGTTGTTTGTACCAGCCGTAAATGAGTGACTTACGAGGTTCCTTGTGTACCTTGGTGTCGTAGACGACGAGCTGTCCTGTTGTGCCATCGAGCCAGAAGTCGATGTCATAAAGTTTGTCTGGATCGCCGGCCACATGGAAGTCGGTGCAGGCGAAGTAGATGTTGCCGCGAATCTGGCGCACAGGATCGTGGACCTTGACGAACTTCAGCGCAAGATTTTCACCGGTCTTGTCATCTAAAACATGAAAGAGGCCTTCGGCATCGAGCAGTTTGGCAACATGCTCGTGCATCGTCGCCTTGATATCATCGACATAGAATTTTGTCGATGTGACGTTTGGTGCTGTCGAAGGTGCTTGAATATCTGCCGAGGGCTCTGCCTGGATCCAGGGTCCGAACGAAATCAACAGCCCAAATAGCAGGCTGTTGATCTTTGTCGTGCTGAACTTTCGATTAAGCATATAAGCTGTTCGCTCGAAAAATTAAGCCTCGGGAGCAGGCTCTCCGGCATGCTCAGCAGCTTCGCCCGCATGTTCATGGGCTTCTTCGGCAGCTTCACCCGCATGTTCGTGGGCTTCTTCGGCAGCTTCACCCGCATGTTCGTGGGCTTCTTCAGCAGCTTCGCCGGCATGTTCATGGGTTGCTTCAGCAGCAGGTGCAGCTTCGCCGGCATGTTCTGCGGCAGCAGGTGCAGCTTCGCTAACCTGTCCGACAGTTTGATCGGCTTGTCCACAGGCCATTAACGCAAACAAGGGTAGTACTAACAATAATTTTAAAAGAACTTTCATGCGGATGCTCCGTGAGGGTGCTGTAGGATCAAACAGTATCCGCCCTAGAACGCTTGTCGTCACGTTATTTCTTGATTTCCGACGCAGTGGCCTGATCGCTGAGCGTCAAATTGTCTAGTTTGAATGGCTCGAAAAGCCAGGTTTTGACAGAGAATGCGTGGTTTCGCGCTTCGGGCAGACCAAGCGCGTGCTCTTTATTCGTGGTTGCGCCAAAGTCTGCCGGGCGCGAGTAGCTGCGGAATAAGGGATCCCAAATGCTGAAGATGGTTGAAAAATTGGCGTCGCCATAATGGCGATCAACCGCGTGGTGGCTAGCATGAAATCGCGGCGTGACGATACATCGCGACAAAGTTTGTTCGACCGGATTGGGGAAATCGAAATTGCTGTGATGGAATTGTGCGCACAAACTCACCAACCCCTCAAACAGAAACCACGAGATGGCCGTGGGTCCCCACACGGCAACCCACAGCGCTTTGGCGCCGAAGGAAAGTAATAACTCTCCTGGATGAAATCGAAGGGCGGTCGTGACGTCCATGCCTGTGTCGGAGTGGTGTGCCTTGTGAAAGCGCCACAGGAATGTCACTCGATGATTGGCCCGGTGCCAGCAATAGTCAAACAGATCCAGCACAAGGACCGTTGCGACCATCTCGACCCAGCCCGTGAGTCCTAGCCAACGCGAAATTCCCCAGCCTTGCTCTTCGACGTACACGATCCAGAGCAGAAATGGTACATAGGCCAGAAAGCGTATCGTGAGGGTGTTCAACAGGGCGATGCCACCATGGAACAGTAGTCGCCTGAGTCTGCTATCAGGCCACGGGCGTTGGGGCACTAGGGTTTCTATGCCTAAAAACAGCATAAAACCCAAGATAAAAATAACCAGTTTGCCAGTGTCGAGATCGATATCCATGAGCCGATTATGGACCTTGTCAGCGATGAGTAAAGAGATTCATTAAGCCATAGTCTGATGATAACGATTCACGAGCAAATACTGGCTGCCGACTTTCAACTTGAGCCGTGCCTAGGTGACCTGGGGCAATCTGATCATGATCGAAGTCGGCTACTTTAACGACAGGTGCATTGGCCTGGAGTGGAGTCGCTCGCATGACGCAGCAAGCAACAGATATTAATTCGTTGAATAAGGGTGTGGCCGGCTCAGGTGCGGCCTGCTCAGGTGTGGCCGGCTCAGGTGCGGCCGGCTCAGGTGCGGCCGGCCCAGGTGCTGCGGACAAGCCGAGGGTGGTCTTCGATGTCCAGGGTCTTACCCGTGTTTACCAAACTGGCGGGGTGGCGGTCCATGCGCTGCGTGGCGTCGATCTGAAACTTTATGACGGTGAGTTTGTGGTGTTGCTGGGGGCATCGGGTAGCGGCAAATCAACTTTGCTCAATATCCTGGGTGGTCTTGATACGGCTACGGCCGGCCAGGTTCTCTACACGCCGGCTGCTTCCCGACAACTGCAACAAGCACCGCAGGCTGAATCGAGTTATGACTTAACCCATGCTACTGAAAAACAGCTAACAGATTATCGGCGTCATCATGTGGGGTTTGTGTTTCAATTTTATAACTTGATACCTAGCCTCACGGCTCGAGAAAATATCACTGTGGTCACCGAGATCGCCTTGCAGCCTATGCAGCCAGAGGAGGCGCTGGCGCTGGTGAATCTGACCGAGCGTCAGGATCATTTTCCTGCACAGCTATCTGGTGGAGAGCAGCAACGAGTTGCCATTGCTCGGGCCGTCGCAAAAAATCCCGCTGTGCTGCTGTGTGATGAGCCAACCGGTGCCCTCGATTCGAAGACAGGTATTGTCGTGCTTGAGGCGTTGCAGCGCGCGAACAACACGCTGGGAACAACGACTGTGGTGATCACTCACAATGTAACGATCGCCCAGATAGCAGACCGAGTGATCCAGCTGGTGGACGGCAAAATCAGTCGCGTGAGTGTCAATGAGACCCGCTGCTCGCCATCTGATCTGCACTGGTAGCGGGTGGTGCGGGCACTGGACAAAAAGCTACTGCGTGAACTCTGGCAGATGCGCGCACAAGTCATGGCGATAGGCCTGGTGATCGTCGGTGGTGTGGGCGTGTTTATCATGTCTCTGAGTACGCTCGACTCTTTGTACAGTACCCAGCAAAATTACTACAAGGAGCATCACTTTGCGGAGGTGTTTGCATCACTGAAGCGAGCGCCTACTTCAGTTCTGGGTGAGGTTGCGCGCATACCCGGCGTCGATAAGGTCGAGGATCGGGTGGTCGCTTATGTCAATCTTGACATTGAAGGCTACGCTGAACCCGTCAGCGGGCACCTGCTGTCTTTGCCCGCAGGCGGTCGAAGTATCCTGAATCAACTCTACCTGCGGACCGGCACCGAGCTCGACCCGGGGCGTGATGATGAGGTGTTGGTGAGCGAGGAGTTCGCATGGGCTCATGGACTCAACCCGGGTGACAGCCTGTGGGCAACCATCAATGGCCGCCGCAAGCAGTTGCAGATTGTGGGGTTGGTCTTGTCACCGGAGTATATTTACCAGATCGCACCAGGCGCTATGTTCCCTGACTATAAACGCTATGGCGTGCTCTGGATGGCGCGTAAGCCGCTGGCGGCAGCTTACGGCATGACTGGTGCATTCAATGATGTCAGTCTGACCATTAACCGTGGTGCCAATCTACAAACTGTAATCGATCAGCTTGATGCTGTGCTCAAGCCTTTTGGTGGTACGGGAAGCTTTGGTCGCAAAGACCAACTGTCAAATCGCTTTTTGACTGAGGAGCTCAACCAGCAAAAGACCATCGCGACGATCTTCCCGCTGATTTTCCTCGGGGTTGCGGCATTCCTGTTGAATGTGGTGATCAGCCGTTTGATCAGTCTGGAACGTCAGCAGATCGCTGCGCTAAAAGCGTTCGGTTACAGCAATCTGGCCGTCGCTATCCACTACAGTAAGCTGGCCCTGTCGATCACGGCCCTTGGCATTGTTGCCGGCATCGGCGTTGGCATCTGGATGGGGCAAGGCTTGAGCAATATCTATATGGAGTTTTACAGTCTGCCTTTTATGACATACATACTGCGGCCGTCGGTGGTGCTTGCTGCGATTGGCATCAGTGTCGCTGTGACGCTGATAGGCACGCTCTATGCTGTGAAGAAAGCGGCGAGTCTGCCTCCTGCTCAGGCGATGCGGCCCGAGACGCCAGCCCTGTATCGCAAGACCCTATTGGAAATCCTTGGCCTGGACAGCTGGTTCAACCCATCGACTCGGATGATTTTGCGCCATCTGGAACGCAATCTGCTCAAAGCCGGGCTTACTGTGCTGGGTATCGCGCTGGCCTGCGGCATTATGATGATCGGTAGATTTCAGCAGGGGGCTATTGATCACATGGTGTGGGTCCAGTTTCATTTAAGCCAGCGTGAAGATTTGCTGGCGTTATATACGGAGCCCACCTCGACGAGGTCTCTATATTCATTAGGAGGCATTGAAGGCGTCGAATATATCGAAGGTTTTCGAGTGGTACCCGTTGAGTTGCGCTTCGAGCATCGCCGTTACAGGACCGCGATTTACGGCATCGAGCCTGGCAGCGATTTGTTGCGTTTACTGGATGAAAACCTGGCGCCCGTCAGTTTGCCGGTGTCGGGTATTGTGCTCACCGACTATCTCGCAACGCTGCTGCATGTCAGACCCGGTGAATTACTTGAGGTCGAAATACTGGAAGGCAATCGTCCCATTGTTCAGGTGCCCTTGATGGCCACAGCAAAACAATATGTTGGTGTGAGCGGCTATATGCAGCGGGATGCCTTGAACGTTCTGTTGAAGGAGGGGGCTGCCATATCGGGCGCGCTGTTGAAGGTTGATGTTCAAGAGCAACGCAATGTCTATAGCCATCTCAAGCAGATGCCGCGTATAGCGGGGGTCGTCGAGCAACAATCAGCAATCAAAGCCTTCTACTCAACTCTCGCCGAGACGGTACTTTTCTTTACTTTTGTTTCAAGCCTGCTGGGCGGCAGTATTGCCTTTGGGGTGGTGTACAACAGCATGCGTATCGCCGTGTCGGAGCGTAATCGCGATCTGGCGAGCTTGCGTGTGCTTGGTTATCGGGTTGGCGAAGTCGCCTATATTTTGCTGGGTGAGATGGCGCTGCTGGTATTGCTGGCCATCCCCTTGGGATTGTTGATCGGCTATGGCTTGTGTGCATTTTTGGCGCGTCAATTCAGTACGGATCTGTATCGAATACCATTGGTTTTAGGTCTCGATGTGTATGCATTTGCAGCAACGGTTGTGTTGGTTTCTGCGGTATTTTCAGGCCTGGTAGTCTGGCGTAATCTGGCCGGTTTAAATTTAGTGGGCGTCCTCAAGACCCGGGAGTAGCACTATGGGAAAAAGACTCAAAGAACATCCGCTGATCAGCCTCATTGTTGTCGCAATTGTTGTCATGCTGCTGGTGGGCTTCTGGCCTCAGCCTATCCTGGTCGAAGTGGTGACTGTCACAAAGGCACCGCTGACAGTGGCTATTGAAGAAGATGGCCAGACTCGCCTGATCGATCGCTATAGGATTTCTGCGCCGGTGGCGGGAGTGGCATCCCGGGTCGAGTTTGAAGTCGGCGATGCCGTTGCCAAGGGGCAAACCCTGCTGAATATTACGCCGTTGGCAGCTCGAATTCTTGATCCGCGCAGTCGAGCCCAGGCGGTCGCCGAAATCGCTGCCGCTCAGGCGGCGTTGCTCGGCGCTGAACAGCAGGTCAATGCCGTGGTAGCGAGTAAAGATCTTGCGGATAACGAATTGCGTCGGCTTCGAACGCTGATGCAGCGACAGCTGGTTGCTCAGGACAGTCTTGATCGTGCCACTGCAGATGCGGCCAGTCAGGCCGCGGCACTGCGTTCGGCCCAGTTTAATGTTGAGGTGCGGCGCTATGAATTGCAGGCTCGACGCAGCACCCTTGAGTACCAGACATTGCTGGCAGAGGGTGAGGCCATTGAGCCGGTGTTGGTGCGCGCGCCAGTGGCTGGTGAGGTGCTGAAAATCCATCATGAATGTGAGGGACCCGTCGAGACAGGTTTACCCTTGATGGAGATTGGCAATCCCGCAGCCCTGGAGGTTGTGGTTGATGTCTTGTCTATGGATGCTATCAAAATCCAGACAGGCATGCGGGTTTTGTTCGAGCGTTGGGGTGGTGACGCTCCACTCGAGGGAATCGTCAGAACTGTCGAGCCTGTCGGCTTTACCAAAGTCTCGGCGTTGGGTGTTGAGGAACAACGGGTCTGGGTGGTCGTCGCCATCACTTCGAATGTGGATCAGTGGCAGCGCCTGGGCGATGGTTATCGCGTTGAAGCCCGGTTTATTCTCTGGGACGAAGACGATGTTCTGCAGCTGCCGGCGAGCAGCGTGTTTCGTTATCGTGATGGTTGGGCAGTGTTCGTGATTGACGGTGGCCGGGCTCAGCGACGCCCAGTGACGATCGGTCAGCGTAATGGTCTTAGTGTCCAGATACTGGCGGGCGTTGACTCGGGAGACAGGGTGCTCGACCATCCCAGTGATGAGGTTGACGAGGGTGTCAGCGTCAGAGCCAGATAGTGGCCAGTCTCGCGAAAAAGCTAACCCTTAACGCGTGTGATCCGGTTGCATCTTGCTGCGACAACTCAAGCATACTGCAAGTAATGCTGGTCAGTCTGCGACTGGCAAAGTCGATTGATGCGGATCGAGTCGCTGCTATTCTGATCTCATCACAACAGACGTTGCTTACCGATGCCGCCTCGCCGCGCGCCGACTGACAGGTTCCGGTCGGGGTGCGCGATGTGTTTGGCGTGTGAGGAAGTCACCCTAGCAGAGCCTCGGTGCTCACCCTTGGTATGAACAGACGGACTACTCTGCCAGTGGCTTCGCTAATATCAGGGTTGGGCAACCTGCGTCAGCGTGCTTTTGATCGCGCCGGGTGCTGATCGAATCTTCATGAAAGTGCCCATGGTCAGATCGGGAAAGCTCTGGGCGATTCTGAACCTGCCGCGCAGTGCGATGACATCGGGGCCTGAAACCAGTAGCTCGTAAGGCAAGTGCGCTGTGTGCTTGGTCTCTGCAAGATCAGCGTTCGTCATAACCGTTTGATCTGAGCCATCGCCGGACCGCAGGCCTACGCCAAATAGGGCTTCTTCTTTGCCGGTAACGTCCACACGATACACCTTAACGGTGTCTGCGACGCCGGCTTCAAGATTTTTCTCGACACTATTGATAGCCTCAGCAAAAGAGTCGTAATGCGCCAGGACATCAACATCATCGAAGTAAGGCATGGCCATCATGTAATGATACTTAGCCAGCTTTTTCGCGGAGAGTCCCTTACTTGATCCGAAGGTCTCGCCCTCGCCTAGCGCGGTCGCCAGCGCGCTGCTGATTTCCGCGAGACTGTCCATGCGGTAGATGCCGGCCAGGTAGTCTGGATTGACGTAGGCAATCTGCAGCCCGTCTTCGGCTTCGGTGATGGAAAGCCGAACGACTGCACCAAAGCCGCCATGTTCGGTATTGGCGGCGATGCCCTGCAATGCCTCACTGGTGATGCCGATGACCAGCGCGCCGGCGTAGGGTGAATACTGCCCGACAACCTGAAAGCCATTCGCAGTCAACTTTTCGGTAACCGCCGCCGTCGCGTCAATCAGTGATTCATAAGTGGCGCTGGTGAGTATGTAGGGTTTTAAGTTGTCGTCCGCCAACGCAGACTGAAAGCCGGCGAAGGTCAGCAGTATCAGCCACTG
>Ga0115550_1003072_pt1 | contig 11077 bp, 11 predicted proteins | sample COGITO_mtgs_1005_FD_87177 | JGI IMG/M metagenome (GOLD analysis project Ga0115550, IMG submission 87177) | Pelagic marine microbial communities from North Sea - COGITO_mtgs_100511 | ecosystem: Environmental > Aquatic > Marine > Epipelagic | place: Germany:Helgoland, sampling site Kabeltonne... | reverse complement strand
CTGGCTGGCAGTGGCCTTGGCTTTAGTGCTGGGCGGCGCGCTGGGTAATTTGGTGGATCGCGTGGTGTTTGGCCATGTGGTCGACTTTATCCTGCTGCACTGGCATCAGCAGTGGTACTTCCCGGCCTTCAACGTGGCCGATATGGCCATCACCGGCGGTGCCATCCTGCTGGCGCTGGATATGTTCAAAAGTGAAAAGTCCGGAGAAACAGGCAAATGACTGACGTGCGTATCGGTCCGGACAGGGAAGTGACCCTGCATTTCGCCCTCAAGCTGGAGAACGGCGATGTGGTCGACAGCACCTTCGATAAAAAGCCCGCCACCTTCAAGGTCGGCGATGGCAACCTGCTGCCAGGCTTTGAACAAGCGATTTACGGGCTGAAGGCGGGTGACAAGCGCAGTCTGTCGATCAGCCCGGAGCAGGGCTTTGGTCAGGGCAATCCGCAGAATATCCAGATCATGCCGCGCAGCCAGTTTCAGGATATGGAGCTGTCTGAAGGCCTGCTGGTGATCTTCAATGATGCGGCCAATGCCGAGCTGCCGGGTGTGGTCAAAGCTTTTGACGACAGTCAGGTAACCATCGACTTCAACCACCCGCTGGCCGGCAAGGCGCTGAGCTTCGATGTGGAAATTATTGAGGTCAAAGCGCTCTAGGGTGTAGCTCGCTCCTGTCGGAGCGGCTTTCGTCTTGCGTGTTCCCGCGTGATCCTCGCGATCACGGCGGCTTACAAAGATTGCTTTCCCAGTGCGTGCGGCCGCGCCGTACACTCGCCCGCAAGGTCTACCGTCGAGATACCGCCATGCATATCAAACTCGCCAATCCTCGTGGCTTCTGTGCCGGCGTCGACCGCGCCATTGAAATCGTCAACCGCGCGCTGGAAGTCTTCGGCCCACCGATCTATGTCCGCCATGAAGTGGTGCACAACAAGTTTGTGGTCGAAGACCTGCGTTCGCGTGGCGCGATCTTCGTCGAAGAACTGGATCAGATTCCTGACGATGTCATCGTTATCTTCAGTGCCCACGGCGTCTCCCAGGCTGTGCGCAACGAAGCCGAGCGCCGTGGCCTAAAGATCTTCGACGCTACCTGTCCGTTGGTCACCAAGGTGCATATGGAAGTGGTGCGCTACAGCCGCGAAGGGCGCGAATGCATCCTGATCGGCCACGAAGGCCACCCTGAAGTCGAAGGCACTATGGGCCAATACGACGCCAGCAACGGCGGCAGTATCTACCTGGTGGAAGACGAAGCAGATGTGGCCGTGCTTGAGGTACGTAACCCCGAAGCGCTGGCGTTTGTGACCCAGACCACTCTGTCTATGGACGACACCAGCAAGGTAATCGATGCCTTGCGCAGTAAATTCCCTGCCATTGGTGGCCCGCGCAAAGACGATATCTGCTACGCCACCCAGAACCGCCAGGACGCCGTCAAACAGCTCGCAGCTGAATGTGACGTGCTGCTGGTGGTCGGCAGCCCCAACAGCTCCAACTCCAACCGTCTGCGCGAACTCGCCGAACGCATGGGCACCCCGGCCTACTTGATTGATGGCGCAGAAGACCTCAAGCAGGAGTGGTTTGCGGGCGTGGCGGGTATTGGGATTACGGCGGGCGCATCAGCGCCTGCGGTGCTGGTGCAGGGTGTTATCCAGCAATTGAGCGAGTGGGGCGCAGCAGGTGCGCAAGAGTTGCAGGGGCGGCCTGAGAATGTAACGTTCTCGATGCCGAAGGAGTTAAGGGTAATTGCAAAGCAGTAACCTTACACCCTTTATATATTCATAATGCAGGCCATATTTTTCATCTGAGTGTGCTGACATCCTGCGTGCAGGTGGGTTATGCGCTTCTGATTGACAGTGTTTCAGCGCGCTTTGCCAACTCGTTCTGATACGTGCAATGGCCGATCAATCAGTTAGATGAGCGTGGTGTCGTGTGGATGCGCGTCGAGGATCAGGCTTAGATGCTTAGATGCTTAGATGCTTAGATGCTTAGATGGAGTTTTCTATTGAGAGCTGAGAAGTAAGTGTCGTGAGCAACCCGCGACGGTTAACTGGTGTTAGAAATAATCTGCCGCTAGAGAATGGGCATTAATCCCAGTGCCCTCCTTCCCCCCATATTAGATATATGGGGGAAGGAGGGGCGGTACAGAACTATAGCGAGTGTTTGTTATTTCCAGCATTCTTCCGCAGGCTTTGTTCCAGATCGGCCTTTTATACCTAGGGCATTAAGTGTCATGTTTCCACACGCGGTGTCGCCAATTTTTTGTGTTGCTGTCAGTGTGTAACCACCATCATTAGCGACAGAAGATACTTGGGCTTCGTAGTAGCCGTTCTCGGATATTATTTTCTTGGCTGCGGTATCTGTTTTCTGTACCCCCAGCAATGCTAGCTCATCGTTATTTGTTATGTAGCGGTTGTTCTGTGCTAAGAATCTTTCTTGACGAGCTGCAATATCACTAAGCAATCCGATAGCTTCAGTTCGCTTTGTTCTGGTCATATATTCGCTGTAGTTAGGTATCGCGATAGACGCGATGATCCCAATTATTGCGATAACCATCATTAGCTCAACTAAAGTAAAGCCTTTGTACTTATTCTGCATTTTTTAGTCCGTCCATTTCTTCTGCCGTTAGCGGCGGTAGCTCATGGATGTAAACGCTTCTAATGATGTCATTGGGCGATCCGGTGTCGCCGGAGAAATTAATCAACGCGCCTGGCTTTAACGAGAATATTACTGGCGAATTACCTGATAGTACGGAGTTCGCTAGTGAGTATTTCTTGTCGTTTACTGTGACTGTGTTTTTTTCAACAGAAACTTCTTGAATGTGACCAACTTCTTCGAAAGTGGCCGCCAGTAGAATAGGAGAAACAAGAACTCCTAGAGTAAGTAGAGTCTTATGCATTTTCATGGTTAGAAATCCTCAACAATGCGCCAGCTTTGGCGTCCGCTTGACTCTAAACCAGGATCAATAGTTTCACAGCTGCTCGATGTGCATACCTGGATTTGACCTTCTGGTGTAGTTGTTACGATCAGGCCGCCCATGCCGTCATTTTGGTAGCCCGAGACTGGAACAGTAGTACCGTCGGACCTTTTATAGTTTGAGCGGGAGTCAACATAGCCTTGGCGAGCTAGGTCAAAAACAGCAAAGTCGAGTCGCCCGCCGGTTGCTGGGTTTATTCCATAGGTCCAGTTCGATACACCGTCCGCGCAGGGATCGTCATTGGGTGTCAATGTTTGTGCGAGTAAGACCTGGCCAATAGCAACCATGTCGTCAACTACCATTTCGCCTTCGAGAGTGGTGTTGACTTTAAAGTCGAGAAGCCAACCGTATTTTCCTTTGCCGGTAGTGCTATCGTGCCACTCAAGCGGGTTCTGGCTAAGTATCCTTATATTGCGATTGTTACTGCTCCCTGCTTCGTTAGTAAAGGTTGCGCTATTAACTTCCTCAGTGAAAGTTTGCTCGGCAAGGTAAGTATACTCTGCCCCTACCTTGGATCTATTGATGCTTGGTGTGGTTAAAGCCGCTTGGCCTTTTGTTTGTTTGTCCCATATACCGTAAAGAGTTTGGGCTCTGCTTGTATCGGCTCCCGCATCGCTGGACTGGAAATATTTGCCTGTACCGAAGACGATGATGTAACCCGTGCTTGAGGGGTGTCGAACGATGGAGGGAGCCGCAGTAATTGCTTGACTAGAGTTGTCACTAGCTTGTGCAGAAAATAGCGGTTTTCCACCAAATGAAACCTTAAAGTTTTTGGCATTTTCTGGTTTTTCGGCAGAAACAAGTTTGCCTCCAGAAACTGCAGTTGTGCGTCCAAGGCGTTCAGAGTCTAGGCTCACGTCTGCTGTGGTTTTGGTCAGTAAATCAAAACGCCACATATTTCCCTGAAGATCACCAGCGTAAGCATAGTCAGCTACGCCATCGCTGTTGTTGTCAGCTAGTTTTGGTGTTGAAAGTCCATTGGGAATACCTTCTTTGCCTTTAACTTCAAGTTTTCGAATAAGGCTGCCGTCTTTAACGTTAAAAATTAACAGTGCGGCTTTGTCATCCTGGCTGGAGTAGCCATTACCCGTTACTACCGCCCACTGGCCGTTGTGCAGGCGCGCAACAGTCGGTTTTGGCATGCTGTGGCCCATGTCCACTTCAGTAGTAAGATTAATTTCCCATAGAAGTTTGATTTTGCTTGGGTCTGTAACATCCAGCGCGAAAATACCTTTCCCGCCAGCCCTGAATGTACCGATTAGCACTGTACGCCATTCGCCATCAATTACCGTGTCTGCCACTACGGGGCTGCCATCAACATAAAACTGGTGGGCACTACCCTTATAGCTATTGCCAGCTAGTAGGTTGAGCTTTTCAAAAATAGTTGATGGTATAAATGCAAACTCTTCTTTGCCGGTGGCTTCATCAAACGCATGGAGCATGCCATCGTTTGCGCCAACGTATATAAGCCGTTTACGTCCTTGTGTTGTGCTTGTCGTGTCTACTTTACTTTTAAAGTCCTCGTAAGGAATGCTGTCAAATTCTATAGGGTTGGCCAGATATGCAAGGTACTGTGCATTGGCAACCACCGCCGGGGCGGAGTTAATAATGTCACCGAGGCGCGCTACTCGGTCTCTGAAGTTTGCATTACTCTTGCCGCGGATAAATTGCAGCCTGGCCTCGCCTAATGCGTCAACCGTATTGTTGCTATCAGGGTTGCGATTCAGGAGTGCACGTTGTGCTGCATTGAGATTGCCCCACTGGAAATCAACCAGGTTTGTGGCGGAGTTGCCGGCAATCATAATTTTTCTGCTATCAGGGTCTTGTGCTTCAAGTTTTTCCTGTGCGCTCCATTCCTTGACTTTTTCGGTAATACCAAATTTTTCTTCGAGCTTGTAGCGAATCAAGTCACCAGCCCAGTTTTTTGAACTGTCGAAGCTGCTCTGATAGGCATAACGCAGCAAGGTATCGCCCGACGGACTCTCTTGTAGTTTTGCTGTAATTGCTGGCCGTGCGGCAGAGTTATTGCGATCACCGATTCGCGTAAGTATAGCTTGGAAAGCTGAAACCATATCTTCAGGGGAGTCGGCACTAAAAAACTCGCCGCGAGAGTTAATCGCCGCATGCCACAGATCATAAACGTTGTTTGCAGAGTCAGCTGACGCCGCTGGCCATGCAATAGAGCCGTCCGCGAGTTTTCCATAATCCCCCTCGAAGGTTGACCCACCCCACGCTGGGCTTGTAAGGCTGGACGTCAGTCCAAGGCCTAGGGTGAACGTGGTCATGTTCTGCCATGTTGATGGGTTGTTACGCGGGTCCCAATACTCTTTTGTCGAATCAGTAGGGTTCGCGGCGGAGATAAAAGGCTTGATTTTATTATCTATATTTGTGCGTGCATCCTGCCTCCAATAGTTGAAGGCAAGGTCTGCAACTGTATTGCTTGCACCATCCTTATATGGAGCAATAGCTGTATAAGGTTTACCATCTGGGAGGGATGCAATATTCGTGTTGTCAGCATTACCCACCGATGCGCTGTCACTGTTCCAGATACCGTCAGTCATCAGAATATGGTAGGTGGGGCGGCACGCATACTCTGGATTGGTTTGCTTGCCTAATGAGTATGCATAGGGGCCATTAATACCAGTTTGGCTTAGAAAGTTACCTGCGCGCTGCATTGCTTGGCGTAATGGCGTGCCACCAGTTACGCTTAGCTTCTCAAGCCAGGTGAAGAAGTTGGCTCGGTGCTGGCCTGAAAATTCACGTAGATAGTTAGTATTGCAGTTGCCAGAACTGGAGCCGCTACCCATCACGTTACAACTGCTGTTGTTTAATACCTGCCATGTAAGGCGGACGTTTTCCGGCAGTGAATAGAACGCGAGATTAGCTGCTGTTTGTGTTGCAAGCGCACGAGTTCGATAAAATGAATACCAGATCGCAAAATTTTTCTCTGCAGCTGCGGTCGCAGGAATATTTACTTTGCTATAACAGTCTGTGTCGGTTTTTGTCTTGTTGCAATTTGCGTTGTTTGGTCGGTACTCATAGTAGTGCGCACGACCATCTGCTGCTGTATCCACATCTGCGCCACGCCCATAATCTACGGTAGCAGCATAGTTTGATGAAAGATTAACAGCTGATGCTTTAGTAAAGCCGTTCTTCCATGCAGCGGTGAATGTAGGTGCGTCGTATTCAGTTATCTTCAATTCGCCAGAGACTAAAGTTACTTTTTTAGGAAGTTTGTACTCCGTTGTTGGCGAGTAGTACATGGGATTGAAGTAATTAGATTTAAAGTAGTTCTTATTCCGTTCGCTCAGTGCGGCGTCGGGGGCATAGGCGAACGCCATACTGCCCGAGTCGTCGAGCGTAACTAGGATGTTAGGTGCGACACCTTGCGTAAGAAATAGCGGTTGTTGGCTTGGAACCATTGCTGCTGCGTGTACTTGTTGTGCACTGGTCATGATTGCAATACTGAGAGAGCTAGCTGTCAGTAATTTACTGCCTTTTACTAAAAGTGCGTTCATCGTGCTCTCCATCAGTTGCTTGTATAGACGCGTGCTACAGTAGACTGCAGCAACGCTGACCCTTGTGTGCCAGTTGTGGCTTGGGCTCTGCTGTTAGTGGCATAAAAAAATGTGCCTTCACCGCGCATTAAATTACCGTATTCTGGATTAAGAGCTTCACTGTTCTGCTCGCCAGACGGGATTGGTACACTGTTCCATGTGATAGTCCTGATTGGATCTAGAGTCGTTGGGTTGTCAATGTCTGAGCCTATATAGGGCATCCAGGCTCGTGCATCCGATGGGTCTATATTGTCGAATTTTCTGGGGTCTGCATGTAGCACATTGATATCAAGACCAAGTGCGGCTAGGTTGACTAGGCATGGATACTTCTTGTTTGTTAGCTCGCAGCCTTCACCGGGCTCTTGTGCTGTAAATGTGTTGTTAAATCTGCGCTCTGCTTCACGCAAACCAGAGTCTGCCAAGTTTAGTAGGCGCTTCTGTTCAATTGTGTTAGCAGTTATGCGGCTTTCAAGCGTAACTTCACGCATGCTGCCAACAGCTAGAATCGTAATTATTAAAACCATTATTAGGGCAACTATAAGCGTCGCGCCCTGTTGCTTGGTGTGGGAAGTCTTGATCATGGCATCATGTTCCGAAGGGTTTGTGCACCTTGGCCAATAAATAGTAACTGGCCATGCTCTTTAGCGTCGAGCGCAGCTTTGTTTCCACCGTAATAGGTTATCCAGTCTGCTTTGGCTTTGCTGTCGACGCCTTCTCCTACGCCTTTTCGTAGATCAGCTTCACCGCTACTTGCCAGCACAGAAAAGCGTACGCCTCTAACCACTTGGTCAGCCGTTGGAGTTTCCGTAAAGCTTTCAACACTGCGTTTTCCCTTAGGGCCTACGCCGTAACTGATATTTATATCTTCAATACCTGCTACAAGCTCTTGGCCTCCGCATTGCAATGAGCCTGCGGACTTTCCTGTGCCTGGGGTGAATGTTATCCGATAGGTTTTAGTGATGTCGCCGGGGACTTTATCGAAAGACTTTCCGGGTGTTCCTGGTATTAAATTTCCAAGGCAGTCACTTTCGCTCACGGTTGCAGCTTGGTAGCGGAGGCATATGCCTCGATCTCCAGTTGCGGGGGCAATTACTTGCCCCGCAATGAATGCGCCACATCCTCCAGCTGGGTCTGCTTTAGGGAATGCGCTTTCCATTGGGGTGTCTGCTAAACGCCTATAGCCTGCTTTAACAAGTTGCTGCTCAAGAAGTAATAGTGTGAAGCGACTACTTTCTTGATTGCTAGCTTGGCCTTGTTGGAAAAAATAATTGTAGCGGCTGTCAATAAAAAGCTGAGATACGCCGAGAAGGAGGAAGCAGCTAAGTGCCAGTGCTACTAAGAGCTCAATCATGGACAAGCCATTTTGGTGTAACAGTCTTTTATCCATTTTCCTGCTCACAGCTGTGCGCGTAGATTGAATGTGCATATTGATTTGTCCGCAGTTTGATCGTTTGCGTCGATGCAGGTGCCAGACTTGACTCGCCACGCCATGCTTATTTCAATTGCCGAGCCCGTGGTCGCGCTGCAAACACCGGGTGATGGGCTCCTACATATTTTAAAGTGGCTCTGCAAGAGTTCGCTTCCGCCTGGCAAGTTTTCTCCGGCTCGTTGTGCCCAACAACCAAGTTGGTCCTTTGCTGTAAGTGCTGGCTTGGGGCATGGTGGAAAGTCACTGCCTTTTGCTTTGTAGAAGTCGGATGTTTCCTTGTAGCGTTCGCGAGAGTCTAGGAATGCTTCCGGGTTGGCGCGCATGAGTTCAAGTAACTCGTTCGCCATATTGCCTGCGGTGCCGCGTTGGGCGGAGTCTTGAGTGAATTGAATGCTTCGGCCCTGCATCGCAACCATACCTAAAACACCGGTGGTCACAATTATTAATGTCACTAAAACTTCAATCATACTAAAGCCGGACATACCTCCGTGCCTATTCATGGCGCGCACCCCCCTAAGGCCGTCGTGTTATTCGCTTGTTTTCCGCGGGCATGTATTTTACTGCTCCCGCTCGCTTGTACCGTGATCAGATATGCTGTTTCTACTTTGTCATCGTTGCAAACAATTGCACTGGCAGTACTTGCTGTACCATTAGGGCTATAAGTGACAGTAAGTGGTGATGGGTTGGTGGCAATTGAAATGTTTGTTGCGTCAAAAGTCTCTTGTCGCAAATTTTCATTTCTACTTAAGTCTCTTACAGTCCAAGTGCCACCGTTGTTGCTGAGGTTGATTCGAGATCTGCGTACAACTGCCTCGCTTCTGGCGTACTGGAGCAAGCTATTTATTTGCTGCGCCTGGCTCTCTATTTGGTCGTTTCGGATCAGGCTAGCTAAATTGGGCACTGCAATTGCTATAGCAATTGCAAATAGGGCCAAAACAACCATTAGCTCTATCAGGCTGAATCCGTGCGGGCGTGGTTGAAGCGTCATTGTGCTCTCCTAGGGGGCAGTGAGCGTATCCTCTAGAATGATTTTCGTCCTGTCATCGGCTCGATGACAGCTGGTGCTCTGGGGGGGATGATCGGTTGTCACTGCTATTCCCTGTGCACTGACGGCGTCGAGAGCCTTGTGATTGCACGGGTTTCAGGCCTGCTCATCCTTGCATCGGTAGTCTTGAGAAAGATTATCGCTTTCAGAACCTGTTTTTAATCGCCCCTGACGATTTATTACTAATTGCCATGTGATTTTACGATTGTTGCATTGATAAACTCTGCCGTTACTTATCGGTGTTGTTCCATTTGGATAGAATCGTATGCTTTGTGTGAAGCCGCTTCTTCTTATTGTGGTTGAGCCGTCTAGTTTTCTTATCTGCAGTGGTTTTTGAGTTTTTAACTCTTTAATAATCCATCCATTTGACCAGTCGCTATTGCAAGTTGACTGGTCGCCAATTCCGCATATTTCTATTATTTCCCTGTTTAGTATGGCGATGGTTCTTGCGTATTCAATTGCGCTTCTGGTTTCGCTGAGAAATGCTTTGCTTTGGCTGGTTTTGAATAAATTAATAAGTGGAGGTGTGGCTATAGATATGGCTATAGAAATAAGTGATGTCACGATGATAAATTCAGTCAGTGTCGTTCCGCTAATTTTCTGCATTGGCATTTTATTGATCCTTTTGACGTGCAGGCTAGCTTCCTTGGTAGCCTTTGTTCGCATCTAAAACCTAGTCGTTTTTTTGCGTGGCGCAAGTCCAGTTTTGATAAGCTTTCTCGTCATTGAGTGATTTCAATAACGCTATTTTATTTTTTAGGTTTTTACGTGTCCGAATGTCAGCTCATCGTTGGTAGTGGGGTGCTTGGCTTGCTATCGGCTTATGCATTGGCATCAGTCGGCAACCATGTTGCATTGTTTGATTCCCAGTCTGTGGGGACGGAGTCCTCTTGGGCCGGCGGCGGTATCGTTTCGCCGCTCTATCCCTGGCGTTACAGCCCTGCAGTAACGGCTTTGGCGCATTGGTCGCAGGATTTTTATCCGCGGTTGGGTGAGCAGTTGCTGGCGCAGACGCAGATCGATCCGGAGGTGTATGTCACCGGGCTGTATTGGCTTGATCTGGATGACGAGGCTGAGGCGCTTGCCTGGGCGCAGCGTGAGCGGCGGCCGCTGCAGTCTGTGGATGTCGCGGCGGTAGAGCATGCGGTGCCGGCGTTGGCTAAGGGCTTTGGGCGGGCGGTGCAGATGGCGGATGTGGCGAATGTGCGTAACCCGCGTTTGGTCAAGGCGCTACGGGCCGCGTTGCAGCAGATGCCGAATGTCACTTTGCATGAGCATTGTGCGGTCAGTGGTTTTATTCGCGAGGGTGGGCGTATCACGGGTGTGCACACCGCACAGGGTGATATGTATGCCGATCAGGTTGTGTTGGCTGCCGGTGCCTGGAGTGGCGAGCTGATGAAGACCCTTGGCATCGAGTTGCCGGTGGTGCCGGTGAAGGGGCAGATGATTCTGTATAAGTGCGCCGAAGACTTTCTGCCTGCCATTGTGCTGGCCAAGGGGCGTTATGCGATTCCGCGGCGTGACGGTCATATTCTGATTGGCAGCACCCTTGAGCATGCGGGGTTCGACAAAACGCCTACCTACGAGGCGCTGACCAGCTTAAAAGCTTCCGCCATTGAATTGTTGCCGGCGCTGGCGGATGCCGAGGTGGTGGGGCATTGGGCGGGGCTGCGGCCTGGTTCGCCCGAGGGTATTCCGTTTATTGGGCCCGTGCCGGGGCATGATGGCTTGTGGCTGAACTGCGGGCACTACCGCAATGGGCTGGTGCTGGCGCCGGCGTCGTGCCAGTTGCTGGCGGATCTGATGCTGGGGCGTGAGCCGATTGTTGACCCTGCCCCCTATGCGCCGGCTGGGCGGTTGGTTTCGGCGGGTTGAGCGTTTCTCTGGGTGGGGCCTAGCGGCTAAAGCCCCTTCCATAACTGATGCTCGCTTTAGTCGATACCTAGCTTCTTTAGTCGATAGCGCATTGAGCGAAAGCTCAGGCCCAGGCGCTGTGCGGCGGCGGTGCGGTTCCAGCGGGTTTCTTCCAGGGCTTGCATGATCAGCTTGCGTTCGATGGCTTCCAGGTAATCTTCCAGATT
>Ga0115550_1003071_pt1 | contig 11079 bp, 8 predicted proteins | sample COGITO_mtgs_1005_FD_87177 | JGI IMG/M metagenome (GOLD analysis project Ga0115550, IMG submission 87177) | Pelagic marine microbial communities from North Sea - COGITO_mtgs_100511 | ecosystem: Environmental > Aquatic > Marine > Epipelagic | place: Germany:Helgoland, sampling site Kabeltonne... | reverse complement strand
TACACGGAGAAAGGGCCACTTGTTCACTCGGGTGAGTTTGACGGCATGCACTTCCATGCAGCTTTCGATGCCATCGTCGGAAAACTGGAGCAGCGAGGCTTGGGAGAGAAAACAGTCAACTTCCGCCTCAGAGACTGGGGGGTCTCGCGACAGCGTTACTGGGGCGCACCGATCCCTGTTATCAATTGTGATAGCTGCGGCGCGGTGCCAGTGCCCGAACACGACCTCCCAGTCGTATTACCCACAGACGTAGCCTTTGAGGGCGTTGGCTCACCCTTGAAAAAAATGCCCGAGTTTTATCAGGTCGACTGCCCATCCTGCGGCAAGCAGGCAACACGAGAGACCGATACATTTGATACCTTTATGGAATCCTCTTGGTACTACGCTCGCTATGCCAGCGCGGGAAATACCGACAAAATGCTCGATGATGAAGCCAACTATTGGCTTGAGGTTGATCAGTATGTCGGAGGTATCGAACACGCTATCTTGCATTTGCTATACGCCCGCTTCTTCCACAAGCTTATGCGTGATGAAGGGCTTGTTACGAGCAGTGAGCCGTTTAAACGCTTGCTAACACAGGGGATGGTACTCAAAGATGGCGCCAAGATGTCTAAGTCCAAAGGGAATACGGTGGACCCTCAGGCGTTAATCGATCGCTATGGTGCTGACACCGTACGCCTGTTTAGTATGTTTGCTGCTCCACCCGACCAATCACTAGAGTGGTCAGACGCAGGCGTAGAAGGTGCTAATCGCTTTATTAAGCGATTGTGGCGCCTCGTAAGCGATCACGTTGCAAGCGGAGCGGCACCTGCGCTCGATTGCGCCAACCTCACGCGAGAGCAAAAAGACCTCCGCCGGAAAACTCACGAAACACTCGCCAAAGTGGCCGATGACTATGGCCGCCGCCAGACGTTTAATACAGCCATTGCTGCGGTCATGGAGTTGTGCAACGAGGTCAGTAAGCACGTTGTCAGTGACGACAATGATCGTGCATGTGTCGACGAGGCTCTCCGTGCAGCGCTGCTGATGCTGTGCCCCATTGTGCCGCATGTAACATCGGAGCTATGGCATACGTTAACGGGAAAGCCTATCTTAGAAGCCCAATGGCCAAGCGTCGACGAACAGGCGTTAAGCCGAGACGAGTTGGAGATCGTGATACAGGTGAACGGCAAAGTACGGGCAAAAATGCTGGTATCAGCACAAGCGGATAAAGAAACTGTGGAAGCGGCGGCACTTGCAGAGCCCAATGTTCAGCGCTTTATTGAAGGCAATACAGTGCGCAAAGTCATTGTAGTGCCGGGCAAGCTTGTCAATATTGTGGCCAACTGATGTTAGCTAACCTCTTTCGCAGCGCTTCTATCATTCTCTTCTTGAGTGCTCTGCTCACTGGGTGCGGTTTTCAACTCAAGGGTAGTGCCCAAAATTCAGACCCATCGCTTATCGGACAAAGTATTCGACTGATAAGTAACGAGCCTCGTAATGAGCTCACTGCGGCCATTAGTCAGCAGCTAAAGCTCGCAGGCGCGATTCTCAATGAACCAGAGGCCGCGACATTGGTGCTGCGCTTAGGGCCTGAGCAGTTTCAGCAACGCAATCTCTCCTTGACGGCACAAGCCCGCTCTGCAGAAGTTGAACTCACTATGAGTACCCATATCAGTCTTAATCGGGCAGACGATGTTCTGATCCCCAAGAGCGACGCCAGCGTTGTGCGTCAATTTCTCAACGACCCTCAAAACGTAGTCGGCAAAACAGAGGAATTACGCCTACTTCGAGAGGAAATGTATGCCGATCTGGCCGCACAAATTATCCGCCGCATTGGCCACAGCTTGAATAACTAATGCAACTCAGGCCTGAACAGCTCGCCCAGCATCTTAAACAGGGACCTGCCGCCTGCTACCTGCTTAGCGGCGAGGAGCCCCTGCTCATTCAGGAGTGTGCCGATGCCATTCGTGCAGCGAGCCGCGCGGCGGGCTGTCTAGAGCGAGAAGTAATTGACATAGGCGCGAATAGCAATGATTGGCAGCAGCTGACTCAGAGTGCCGGGGCACTGTCGCTGTTTGCAGACCGTAAATTGATTGAGCTACGTCTACCTTCAGGAAAGCCTGGGACCGAGGGCAGCAAAGCGCTGCAGGAATACCTGGCACTTAACAGCGACGACATTCTGCTTATAGTTGCCGGGAAAATAGATAAACAGTCCCAACGATCAAAGTGGTACACGGGTCTTGATAACGCGGGAGTAGTGATTCAGGTTTGGCCTGTGCGCGCGAGCGAACTCCCGCGCTGGCTGGCCCAGCGCATGAGTGCCGCAGGATTACAGGTGCAACCCGAGGCGCTATCCCTGCTCGCTGAGCGCGTAGAAGGCAATCTTCTCGCAGCGGTCCAGGAAGTCGAAAAGTTAAAGTTACTCGCCGAAAACAACACAGTGACGGTTGATACGGTAATTGCGAGCGTCGCCGACAATGCGCGTTTTAATAGCTTTGGTCTTGCCGACACAGCCATGGATGGTGACGCGCGAAACGCCATTCGTACTTTGCGCGGTCTGCAAGCAGAAGCCTCGGCTCCACCTGTTGTACTCTGGACACTTGCGCGGGATGTAAAACTTCTCATCCAACTTCACGAAGATACTCAAGCGGGAATCTCGCTCAATCAAGCGTTAACTCAGCGCGGTGTCTGGCGTAATCGCGCAGGTTTGGTTCAGAAGGCTCTAAGGCGCCATGACAGTGTAAGCCTGGCAAAGCTTCAGCAGCTAACTGTTCAGGTAGACGGCGCAGTTAAGGGCTTTTCGAAAGACGACCCGTGGGTTCTCCTAGAGCAACTGCTATTACTCATCGCGCTTGGTGGTCATTCCAAAACCCGGCGCCGCAGCGCATAAAGCCCTAACACGCAGATAAGCGCTAAAACCGCGGCCATCCCGAGCACAACAACGAAACCCAACTGATCAGACAAGGCACCATAGATCGCCGAACCAATGGCAGGCGCACCCATAGCAAGCAAGGTCCACAAACTGAGTACTCGTCCACGATACTCATCGGACAATGATAACTGCGTTAGAGTTTGGCTTCCGGTACCCGCCATGGTGGTACATAAGCTTAAGGCGGCAATAACAAGGCTAAGTCGCAGTACATCCTGCATCCACTGCAGGCTCAACATGAGTAGTGCGGCGACTAAAATACCGAGGCTAACTATCAGTAATAGGCGCTTTAAATCTGCGCTCTGACGACTGACGATGAGACCTCCCACGATAGACCCCCCACCTGCACTTGCTGTCAGTGTCGCTAATTCGCTTGGCCCGCCGCCCAAAAATGTACCCGAGAGTGCGGGCAGAAGCTCGATCACCGTACGCCCTACCAAACCGTTTAAAGCCGTGAAAGCGAACACTAATTGTATGCCTCGATGATGGCGTACATAGTTCAAACCGGCCTTGAACTGCTGAGCAAACGGCTCCCTTGGGCGCGGTGTTCGCTGGCCAACCCCGCTCAGCGTGGCAAGGATAACCCCCGATGTTGCAAACATAATGACTGAGAGACCAAATGCTTCAGCGGGACCTGCGCTACGAAGCAGCCAAGCACCAATAGCAGGCCCTAAGATACGAGCGACATTAAATGTCATCGCTGACAGTCCCACCGCATTGGGTAGCGCCTCTCGATGAACAAGCAGCGGGATAAGCGCTAACCGCATAGGACTATGACCCGACGTAACACCACCCAATGCAAGCGAAAGACCAAGCAACAAGGTGACATCGTAAGCGTCTACAACGAGCGCTAATGCACCGATGGAACCAATCACAGCGTGTATAGCCATGGACACAATAAGCCCATGACGTGGATTAACCCGGTCGGAGACAATACCGAAAAATGGCGATAACACAAAAGCAGGCGCGAGCATTAAGGCGGCGACGATACACACCCAAGTAGCGGATTCGGTGAGATCCCACCCAGACCAGCCGAGCAAAAAGCGTAGCATCCATGAGCCCAAGCTCGAAAACCAGCTCGCGGGGAAATAGCGTTTAAACGCCGGTTCTGTGAGCGCCGATCGTCGCACATGTCGCTTTTCACGACTCTCCAAGAAAACCCCTCTTGCTTTTAAACCCAACTAGGAATACTGTTTATTTATACAGTACTTTGACAGGTGTTCGCTTTTCACCACAAAGCAAGTCAACGAACAGTGAACAACACGAGTAAAAAATCTACACTGGAGCACAGCATGCGCGACCCCCTAGAACATATTATACGCCGCCCCGATACCTGGCGCGGCCTAGAAGGCCCTAATAATGTCGCTATTTTAAGCCGCCCCGCCAATAGTGACTGGCACGGCGTTGACGCACTACCTAGCGGTTTTACTGAACTGGACAAGCAGCTCACACTCGGCGGCTGGCCTCAGCGGGGCAGTATCGAAGTGCTTAGCGATAGCTGTGGCATGGGCTCAATGGGGCTCTTCTTACCCACAATGGAAATGTTGAGCGAGCAAGGCCGTTGGCAAGCATTTATTGGTGCCCCACAAATGCCCTACGCACCACTTCTGGCCGCTCGAGGCATCGATACCCAGCAAATACTCATGGTACATCCCAAGAGCCGTGAAGATCGCTTATGGGCAACGGAGCAAGCATTGCGTAGCTCTACCTGCAGCGTAGTATTTAGCTGGCTCGGCGCCAGTGAATACCGCTATGCGGAGCTGCGTAAGCTGCAATTAGCGGCAGCTGAGAATGACACGCTGGCCGTTTTGTTCCGCGCCACCGATGTGGCTCAGCAACATACACCCGCAGGTTTACGCTTAATGATGAGCGGTTACCGAACCGTCGACATCCTAAAACAACGAGGCGGCCAGCAAACAACCGGCATCAAGTTAACTACTGACCATGATATCCCCGAGCAACCACAACTGTGGGAACTCCCGGTGCAGCACCGGCAAACAGCACAAGGCCGATTCATGTCTCCCGTTGCTTGAGCGACGATAACCTAGGGCGACGGGCTCACCTGGAATTTATACTGGGCTTGCCATCTCTCGTAGGTTAAAATAAGCGCCTAAATAAATACCAATTTATAAGGCGCACATTATGGATGCTTTTCCACACCACTACACTGTCACCGCTAACGGCAATGCCAATGAATCACAAGTCAGTGTAAGCCGAGATGGCCTGCAAGATATAATGACTGATGCCCCTGCAGCTTTCGGTGGCCCAGGCGACAAATGGAGCCCAGAAGACCTACTCATGGCTGCTGTTGCCGACTGTTTCGTCTTGAGCTTTCGAGCCATTTCCCAAGCATCCAAAGTAGACTGGACAGCGATTAGCTGCAAAGCTACGGGCACACTAGATCGCGTTGATCGCAAGAATCTTTTTACCGCTATTGAGCTCCATGTCAGCTTGTCAGCACCTGAAGGATCTCAGGAGGATAAACTCGCCAGACTGCTGCAAAAATCGGAAGAGAGCTGCTTGATCACTAATTCAATGACAGCACCCATATCTCTTGCTACCGACATTCATATTGGCTGATAGGCCACCTGAAGCGCGCTAGATACAATCGACGATAATATCGGCCACCTGCACAATGGGGGCAGCTGGCCGATACGTCAGAGGCTGTTACGATTTCGCGGCAATCATTGCCCTGATATTAGCCTCGAGTACATCCAAAGGCACTGGGCCGCTACCGAGCACTGTGTCGTGGAACTCACGAATATCGAATTGCTCGCCTAATAACTCTCGCGCCATCTCACGCAATTCTAAGATACGAATCTTACCCACCATGTACGCTGTCGCCTGCCCCGGCATGGCAATATAGCGCTCAATCGCTTTGGTGCAGTCCCACTCAGCATTGGGCGTATTCTCAATAAGGTAAGCAATGGCCTCTTCACGCGTCCAGCGCTTAGAGTGCAGCCCCGTATCAACCACTAAGCGTGCTGCTCGCCAAAGCTCCATAGCGAGGCGACCAAACTCTGAATAAGGATCCTGATAAAAACCCATTTCCTTAGACAGATATTCCGAGTACAAACCCCACCCCTCGGAAAATGCTGTAAAACGCAAATAACGCTGGAACTCCGGCACACCTTGCAGCTCAGTCGCAATGGATAGCTGCAGGTGATGACCCGGCACGCCTTCGTGGAAGGCTAACGCCTCCAAATCCGTTTTTGGCATGGAACTCATGTCATAGAGATTGGCATAGTAAATACCAGGACGTGAGCCATCGGGTGGAGGGCTTTGATAGAACGCTTTACCTGCACTACGCTCGCGGAACGCTTCCACGCGTTTAACTTTGAGCTCAGCCTTGGGCAGGATGCCAAAGAACTCGGGTAACTTGGCCCGCATCGCATCAATAGCGTTACGCGTATCGCTCAAGTATGCGTCGCGGCCTTCGTCGGTATTCGGATAACGTATATCGGCGTTTCCACGCAGATCAACGAAAAACTCTTGTAAAGAGCCTTCAAATCCAACGCTTTTCATAACGCTGCGCATTTCATTTTGAATACGCTCAACGTTGGCCAAACCTAAATTGTGAATATCATCGGCAGTGAGGTCTGTAGTAGTAAACCAACTCAACAACGCCTGGTAATACTCATCACCATTCTCGAAACGCCAAATACCGTCATCGGTATGAGCTGCTTCACTCTGAGTCTCAATCGTGGCAATTAAGCGCTCATAAGCAGGCTTTAAATTGTTGATCAGCCCTTCGCGAGCAGCATCGAGTAACCGCTGCTTTTCCGCTGATTCGATGGCCAGCGCTGCAACTTTCTCCTGAAAGTCGGCCCAAATTGCTGAATCTTTGTCGCTTTCCTCAAACGGAGCACCAGTAATCACATTGTTCGCAGAAGCGACAATTTGTGGATACATCCAATCCACCAAAAACAGTCCTTTATCGGAACGAATATTTAACTGCTCAATAACCTCGTCAAAATACACAGATACATTATTGATACGGCCGATATAGGCTTCAGCATCTGCCACATCACCAATTTGGTGAACGTTAATGAGTCCGCTGGGCACGCTTGTGTGAGGACCTCTGAATTGATGCATAACATAATCTTCGTGCCGAAAATCGTCCATCTTGAGCTGTCGCTGAATGCTAAGGCGGTAAAGATCTAGAGATAGCTGACGAGGGGCACTGATCTGCTCGAGATCAACATCCGCAGTAGCCGCCAAGCGCTCTTCGGCAAGCACTCGCGTTGCGTCTTGAAAAGACTCAGATACTGAGTTCCACTTATCGTGATTATCTTTAATGCCTAAATAGCTGGCATTGAAAGGACTACGGGCTAAATCTTCAGCGAAACTATCAGCAAAGAACTGATTAAGCCGCTGCTCTTCAGCACTAATAGCGCTGTCTGCAGATTGCTCAGACTCTGCCTGCACAACGCTTTTCGGCTCAGACGGCTCAGAACATCCCATTATCATGACACTCGCCAGTAATGCAGCGGGCATAAAATGCTTAATCATCAAAATAAATTACCTCCCTATCGCCCTCATGAGTCGCCCTCATGAGTCGCCCTCATAAGTCGCCCTTATAAAAAGCAGCGCTGATTTATTTAAAAAGCTCATCCAGAAAAATAACAACCACCCCACTCTAAAAGGCTAGGCCACCATTTATTCCTAGATGTAAATATGGACTTAATACTGCATCGGCGCGAAAACCGATGACTTCTGAACATGAATCCTGAGTTGAATATAATGTCGCGCAATGACACCACTGCCAACCCCCCGAAACGGTAGGTTTAGGTCGATTAGTACTTGCTTACCGCCCCACCAATCAATACTGTATATATATACAGTATTGGTTTTCATATATGTCTCTTTGGCTATGCCTTCGCTTCCCACAGCTTCCCCTCGAATCGTTATCGAGAGAGCATGAATGCCCGGTCATTGTCATCGAGCGGCAGCGCGTCGTGACAGCGAATGATGCAGCGTACATTGATGGCATACGCCCAGGTCAGAGCCATCAGACAGCAAGTGCGCTATTAGAGCGACAGCCCTCAAAAACGGCAGATCCCACTCAAGCGATAACGAATACCGGTCAGTTTATCGAGCGTGATAGTCAGAGTGAACAAAGCGTCATGGTGCAAATGCAGTCATGGGCTTATGGCATAACTCCGACGCTAGAACAGTGGCATAACGACTGCTTGCAGCTAGAGATTGGCAGCTGCCTACAACTTTATCGCAGTGTTCACGAATTGCTTAAACGTATTCAGCAAGACTTAAGTTATCGCGGTTACACCTCAGCCATCGGGCTAGCAAATAATCGGCGAGCCGCCTGGCTATTAAGTTACTCCGATCCAGACTGGGCTCTCGATTATCATAGACCGATCGATGAGCGCTTGGCCGTACTACCCATAGACCTCATCACAAGCGATCCCAAGCAAACTTTCGGTCGCGCAATCGATAATCTGCATAAAGCCGGTGTGCGAACCTTTGCAGAGCTATTTCAAATACCGGCGAGCGCACTTGGACGTCGCTGCGGCAAGGCATTTATCGACTGGCTAAGTAGCGCACGCAGCACCAGTGACGATGCTCGAAAAGACTTCATACCGCCAGTCGAGTTTAACGACAAGCTATGGTTCGGCTTTGATATTCGTAACAGCGTGGAACTACACCCGGCTATGGAGCGATTACTTGGCGGCTTGAATCATTACTTAAACAATATTCAGCGTGTTTGCGACACCATCGATTGGTGCTTGCTGCGCATGCGTGGAGAGCCTCACACTTTCAAAGTACACAGTAGTGAGGCTCATCGCTCAACGCAGCGCTGGCTTGAGCTATCGCTACTGTACTTAGAGAATCTCACCATCCCTGAGGACATTGAAGGGCTAGGACTACACGTTAAGAACCTTCAAGAACTGCCGACACAAGCTGACGATTTATTCTGTGATCGACGCGCTAACGAATCTCTTTATAACTTAGTAGATCGTCTGCGTAACCGAATGGGGCTACGTGCTGTCAATCAGCTGGCACTTCGAGATGCACACCTACCTGAGGACAGTTTGTATGCAAGCTATACCAATCCCGAGTCTGTAAAAAAATATAGGGCTTACTCGCAGCGACCTTTTTGGCTTATGCAAGAGCCGCAACCTATAAGGCAAGAGCAGGGGTTACTGTATTGGAATGGTCCTCTAGAACTCATAAGCGGACCAGAGCGCATCGAGGATAATTGGTGGCACCAGCCGACAAGCCGCGATTACTACATTGCTCGGCAGGACGATGGGCAACCGCTCTGGCTTTATCAAGATCGCCACACCCGCCTCTGGTATGTGCATGGAATACTTCCCTGAGCAGGCTTTAGCTTACTCACGCTGATCCCTGAATACACACTCAACGCCACTCTTAGTTCGTGGGCTCAAGCCAAACCAGATTATCAACGTCAAAGCCCAAACTCCTAGCCTGAGTCACAAACCGTTGACGTAAATTATCAGAAATACGAGGCTCTCTAGCTAGTAGCCATAGGTAATCTGTATTGAATCCGGCAACAAAGGCGTACTCGTAATTACCGCCAAGATCAAAAACCACATAGCTACCATAGAACGGCCCAAAGAAAGACACCTTCAAATGCGCCACGTCGCTATCGCCCACAAAGACTGCCCGACCTTCGGCCATTTCTCGCTCACCGGACTCGCTGTCAGTACCGCTGTTAAGTACACGAATACTGCCATCCTCACTCTGCTCATACACGGCGGTCACATCAACTAAACCGCGCTCAAAACTGTGGTCAAGGCGCGCGATTTCATGCCACTTCCCTAAATAGCGTTCGGCTTCAAAACCCGTCACCGGCGTTACGCCATCGGGAATACCCGTACACCCAGTAACTATCGCCGTAGAAACGGCCAATAATAATCCGCAGCGTAAACTGCGATATAAAGACGCCATACTTCGTTGAATCGTTCTAACGTAATGCGACATAAAAACTCCGTTGTATCCTTTCGGCCATGTGATGCACTCATTACCAGCTTATGTTGCAATCACGCATATTGACAGTATTCGCATACGCTAACAGGCAAGGAAGCGCCTGCGGTACTAAAAGAGGCGTCTGCAACACAAAACACAGGGATATTAACGCGCAGTGAACCAGTTTTTTAATTATACTGTACATATATACAGTATAATTAAAATCATCCATGCCCTACGCCGAACTTCATTGCCTAACTAATTTTAGCTTTCTTAAAGGTGCATCTCACCCTGAAGAGCTGGTAGCTCGTGCCGCACAATGTGGCTATTCAGCATTAGCTATTACTGACGAATGCTCCCTAGCCGGCGTGGTGAAGGCGCATGTAGCGGCTAAAGATCTGGGCTTGAAAATCATTATTGGTAGCGAGTTTAACGTTACTGAAGGGCTACGTTTGATTGCTCTGGCACCGAACCGAGCAGCATACGGTGAGCTCTCGGGGCTAATTAGTCGATCCCGTCGCCGTAGCCCAAAAGGCGAATACACCACACACCTAAGAGATATCATTTTCCATTTAAAGCGCTGCTTCATTATTTGGCTGCCCGATGACAGTGAGCAGCAGCGTCCTTTTGGTTTACAGCTAGCCCGACTCTGCCGTGACAGAGTGTGGATTGGCGCAGCTCGACTACTGGGTAACGATGAAGTTCGATTCTTTCGACAGCGCTGGCAATTAGCTCAAGAACTCAATATTCCCATGGTCGCCTGTGGTGATGTGCAAATGCACTGCGCGACACGCAAGCCGCTCCATGATGTACTAACAGCGCTGCGCCTACACACGACAGTGCAACGTCTAGGGCAGCGGCGCATGGCTAACAGCCAGCAGCATTTACGAGGCCTCAATAAACTTTTAAGACTCTACCCTCCTTCACTTATTAGCGAGACATTACGTATAGCGCAACGCTGCAAGTTCAGCCTGGATGAGCTGCGTTATGAGTATCCCGAAGAGGTAGTTCCCGCAGGCTTCGATGCCAATAGCTACCTGCGTGAGGAAGTGGCGCTCGGGGCAGCTAAACGCTGGCCGAAGGGAATTCCTGACGCTATTCAGAAACGCATCAATGAAGAGCTGGCGCTTATCTCTGAACTTAGCTATGAATATTACTTCCTCACTGTTTTTGACATCGTTCGCTTTGCTCGGGAGCGCAGCATTCTCTGTCAAGGTCGC
>Ga0115550_1003066_pt1 | contig 11086 bp, 6 predicted proteins | sample COGITO_mtgs_1005_FD_87177 | JGI IMG/M metagenome (GOLD analysis project Ga0115550, IMG submission 87177) | Pelagic marine microbial communities from North Sea - COGITO_mtgs_100511 | ecosystem: Environmental > Aquatic > Marine > Epipelagic | place: Germany:Helgoland, sampling site Kabeltonne... | reverse complement strand
TCAACCCTTTCCGCTACGCTAAACCCTCTCAACAGATCATCCCTAGAGGTTTTTCCAGAAGAAGCAGACTTACGCTCACGCTCCCATGTGCTCATTAACTGCTTACCTAGGGGGCGGTCTGTCTTCATAATGTCAATGATCTGCTTACGCTTAGACCCCATGTCCCCTGTAAGCTCACTATATCTATCAGAGGCGGACTGTCTTTCCACACGATCAATATCATTGTATCGTCCCTCAAGTGTAGCCAAGATGTCCTTGCCACTCAAGCCAGCTTCCTTCATCACATTGATACGCTCTTCCTCCGTGTAACCACGATTGATTAAGTTAGCATTCCTGCGAGCCACCAACGCCATACTTTCCTTACGGGCAGCATTGGCCTGTTGATACAAAGCTTCCAAATCTTCTGGGCGTAGCTTGGCTTCACCTCTTGCTTTTGTAAACTCACGCCTTGCCATGTTAGCATTATCCTTATGCTCCATCATTAGATATTTGGCATTCTCCGCAAAGTCTACGGTGTTTACTCGGTAGCCAATCTGTCTAGCCAAAACCTGTTTAGTCGTAAGATCACCAACTCCACGCATGGCTTCGTCGAGTTTCTTAACTTCGCGCATGGCTCCAGGCTTAAAGGTTTCCTTGAGGAAATATGTGAGTCGTTCCTTGGCACTTTCAAAATCTTTTTCGCTATGGCTAATCTTTTGACCACGTGCATTCCTATTGTTGATGGCTTCCATCATTGCACGGTTTACAAAAGAACCCTCACCAATAAACTCCTCAACAGCAATACGAGCTAGGTTATCAATCGGTTCGCCACTCATACCAGCTTCTAATGCAGCTAGTCCTAAAGCGTGCGGGGCAATGTAGGAAGCATTAGCGTAAGAAACTTGTTTGCCATCTGGGGATAGGCGCATAGCCAAGCTCTTGGTTTGATCCCAGTCTGGTAGCAGTTCACGGATATGTTCTTCATCCTTTTCCTCAACCCCACCATCACGATTGATAGCAGCAATAGTTCCACCAGTGGCACCATATACTGTAGCCAAGGAAGCCAGACGCTTCGCTCCTTCTATCCGCATAGCCTTTACATTGGCTCTAGAGACATCTATGCCCAACTCTGCACCAAAGTTGCCAGCAAGCATTTGCTTAATAATCTTGCCTTGGTTGTATTGGTTACGCATAAACTCAGCAGTGAAGGATGCGAACTGTGGCATAATGCCTGAACGTGACAAAGACTTAACAATCCCAGAGAGGCGGTCATAATTCTGGTATGTATCATTGATAACCTCTGCTGCAAGACGCTTAATTTCCTCATCTCCAAGATGCGGGTAAACCTTTTTCATCATCTTCTGCTGTGCCTTCCAACCAACATAGCGTCCAACTGTATCGGGAACTGAGTAGGCTTTACCAAAGAAACCAATGGGCTTATCGGCTGCCTTACTAAACAACCCACGCTCAAAGGCATCACGTATATCAGAGGCCATGATGTTCTCCCCCTTGATGCCATACTTGGTCATGTCATTAAGCTCCTTGAGAAACTCCTCTCGCTTAGTCTTACCAGCCTTGCTCATTAAGTATTCAAGACCACCATACTCGGATAAGGCTAGACGAATACCTTTACTTGCTCCACCAAATGGGTTGATCCCCATGCCTAGCAAATTGATTGTATTACCATACACCTGAACTGCGTAGGACGGAGGGTTAAGTAGAACCTTGGTTGCCTTAGACAAACCAACTGCGGAGGAGTAAAGGTCTTGTAAGCCAGCAATAATTGGGTTGTTTGAACGCTGTTGCGCTCCATCTAAGTATAGACGATTGATCGAAGCCTGCACTTCTGGTGGGACATATAAACCTGTAGTCTCCCCAGCCTTTAGTTCAAGCGGGCGCATGCCAGGAAGTTGCCTGTCGGCTGGAACAGCTAAACCATTCTTAGCCAATATGTTAGCTACATTTCGGTCTGTTTGTTTCCTAGCAACCAGACGAGCAACACCACTAAGTGTCCCACGAATACGCTCACCAGTCTCAGTAATTTCACCAAGCCACGCACGTTCGGCAGGGCCGACGTTTTTCCACCTCATCAACACAGATTCATCTTTAGATTTACCGCCTTGCCCAGTCTTCAACTTTCGACGGCCAGCAGACGCTGCTTCTAGCTTTGTTAATTGCTTTTCAACTTTTGCTTCTGCAACCTCCTTGGACATGTTTTTATTTTTAGCCAACATGTTGGCAACCATTTCGTCACGAGCTTTTTCTCTTAACTTGAGGTCTGGGACAAAGTCACTATCTGTAAACATCCGATATTCTCGTGTTGTATAGTCACGGACTTCTCTTGATTGCTTAATCTTTTCAATTAGTTGCGGTGTCGCCTCTAACTTCTTTTCTTGTTTTTTGATTTTCTGTTGAGCTTTGCGAAGTTTTTTTCCACTCAAAGACTCAGCTTTTTGCTTTAGGTTTAGTATCTTGTCAGTAACCTCTTTCAATTCTCCAGACTCCAAGCTTGCCATGTGGTCAAGCTCTAACTGATTTATTAGTTCCCCTTGTAACTCATCAAGCCTATCTCTGTAAACTACAAGGTCATCCCGTAGATCACCGAGGCTTGGGTCTAAGTCTTTGCCTTGGAGGAAAGCATTTACCTTAGCCTCAGCTAGTGGGTCTTTCTTAATTGCCGCCGCAACCCTACGCTCCACACGGCCACCAAGTTCTTCTGCTGCTGCTATACGCTTACGGAAACTTAATGCTTCATTGCGAGCCTCCTTGCCAACAACTTTAGAGGGAGCAAAGATGGATAGGAACCTATCCTTCATACGGACTAGATTCGATGGGTTCTCCGTAGACGCATTGATTGCTTCTACTGCAACCTGAGACTTAACTCGACCTTTTGTTTCCTCCAGTCTTTGACGAAGGATACCTTCCATTGATGGTCTCGGTTTTTGTAATATCCTGATTTTTTCCTCGACTGCCTTTAGTTCATTTCGCCATTGATTAAAAGCTTGAGCATTTCCGTATGGTAAATCGGATTTTTCTTGTTTTAATCTTTTTAATTTGTTCTTAAGTTGTGTTAATTCTGGGACATTAAACCTTTGGGCTTCAGATATATTTAATTGATTCTTTGGATCAAAATATATTTTTACAGTATGAGCATCGGAACCAGTAATTTTTCCTCCAATATGTTGAATCCCACCAAAACCTTTTTTAGTTAGCGAGTCTTGAATAGAATACATGGACTCTTGTATTTCATCGGCGGAGTAATCCAGCCCCCTCATTGTATCGTAAACCTGCCTAATAGTTGCATTGTCCCCAGCATCCTCCAATAATTCCCCTGCTGCTTCTCTAACTATTGGATCATCGAAGGCATCTGATATTGTGCTTACTGGAAGATTATCAATGTCTGCAAAATTTACGGGTTGTTTTTCTGTAACATTATAAATTATAGCATTTTCGCCAGTCCCTTTTTGGGTATATCCACGGGCAACATCCATTGCATCTGTGGTATAAAAGCCTTGGCCGTAAATATTCTTAGTGGTGTATTTATCGGAATCTATTTTACCAGATATTTCAGAAGACGTTCCATGAAACTGTTGCCCTTGGCCACGAGTTTGTGGCATAGGCGGTGGAGCTTTTTTTGCTATCTCTTGATTAACGTCATCTATTAACTTAAAGTCCTTAAACGTCAAATCACCAGAGGCTACCATTTCATCAACCTCATCAAAGGTTTTTCCACCAACCTTACCAAAAAGATTATTTAGCTCTTTACTAACCTTGGGTGTAACAGCACCAATCGCACCACCAAACAAAGCACCAGCACCAGCATAAGTAGCTAACTCCTCTTTAGTTGGCATCCGACCTTCATCAACAACTGTTCTAATCGTAGCCTCAGTAGTTCCAAGGGCAGCACCCTTCACAGCCTCACGACTTGCGGCACGTCCAACTGTGCTTAAACCAATCTTAGTGGCACCAGCAGCCCCCTTTACGGCAGCCCCACCGAGAGGGATGGCACTAACAACACCAGCTCCTAATGCTCGTCCAACACTAACATCCTCCTGACCCTCGATGTCTTGCGCCCATAGCGAACCAAGGACACCACCAGCAAAGCCACCGATAGCCGTGCCAATGGTTGCACCAATGGCTGTTCCAAGACCAGGAACAACAGAACCTAATGTTCCACCAATGACACCACCAGCAACAGAACCAGCAATGCTGGCTCCCATTTCAGCACCAACACCTTTTACAATCTTGCCAGTTGTAGGTTCGTCCGCCGAATAAATAAAATCAAAGCTAGAAAAATCAAAATTCTTTTTTCCACTGGAAGCTTTATCAAAGCTAGAGAAATCAAAGTTTTTTGTTTTACCTACTGCTTTATCAAAGCTAGAGAAATCAAATGCCATATTTTAGTCTAGTTTGCCAGCGTCTTTTAATACTTGAATTGCTTCTTCTTGTGTTAGGCTATTGGCATTCATAAATGCTTGAATACCAGCTTCTTGTTGCGGCGTAAACGTCATACCCGTGGGGGTAGAAGATGCTTGTCCACCACCAAGAGCTGAAACACTCTCTGCGTCGATATACATATTATCTGTGTCGCCACCCATCTTGTCTATAATAAACAAAACCGCTTGTTCTTCGTTAAGCAAACCATCATTTACAAATTTTTCAGCAACCGAATAAACCTCTGCGTATTTCTCGGCTTCAGACTTTTGGTATTTTTCTATTTGTGCGCGAGTTTTCTCCATGTTTAAGGCCTGCCCCTGAGTCCTATAGGTTTCGTATTGAAGCTTCAAATCATTCAGGTCTTTTGTAAGTTCTTCTTCCTCTTGACGTTGCTCTTTGTATAGTGCCATGAACGCATTCTTCTTGGAGCTACCAATCATACCTGCTCTTTCTGCGGCTTTTTCTGCCTCAATAATTATTGAGTGATCCTTAGACCCAGCCGCAACCTTCTTACCCGTGTTGGGGTCTCGGACATAGGCTCCGCGAGCATTGAAAATATCTGCCTCCATTCGTGCTTCACGCTCTGCGCTTAACCTATCAAATTGAGACTGAGTTGGGGTTGTCCCACGACCAGCCATTTGACGTTCTGGACTTGTAAAACCATACTTAGGCATTGCTGCCCCACTAAGGAACTCAGATAGTGATGCACCACCAACAGTGGTTAATCCACGTGGTGCTGACACATCTTGAATTGCTGCCCGTGTTGGCTTCGCATACCCCGTTTTTGGGTTAAACTCAGTTCCCATGGTTTGTGCAAACGCTTGAGCCTGCGCAATTTCTTGTTGCGAAAGCGGTTGTCCACTTTGCATTCGATTGTAAAAGTTGTATTGAGGGCTTCCCATTTCTCCAGATTGAATAGAGTCAGTAAGAGAAGCTAGTTGATTAATTTTTGGAACTTGAACTTCATCTCGACCAGCAATATAATCAGAAAGACTTAAAGCAGGATCGGTGAACATTCCAGCGACATTTAGGAACGTTCCTGGAAGGGTTGCTATGTCACCTAAAAGACTTGGACGGTTTATTGGAAAACCTGTTGGCTCCCCTTTGGCTGTTCTACCAGTTCCATATAATTGTTCTCCAGCAAATTGTCCAAGATTTTCGCCAAGCCTTGGGCCTAAATACTCATATCCAAAACCACCAGGTTCAAAAAAACTAGGTTTTTCCTCTGGCTGTGTAGCTGGGTTAATGCCTTGACGCATAAGGTTAAGCTCTTCCTCAGAAAAAGCTGGTTGATCGCCAGAGAGATATTCACCAAGTGAAGATAAGAAAGACATAATAGATTTTGTTGGTTAAAAAATATTGGGAGTAGCCCCACCTAATAAGTTTGATGATAAACCACCATACTTTTGACTAGCTTGATTAAAAGCCCTTGCTGCAGGGTTCGGTGGATTAGTAACACTAGGTTGCATCGTAGTTCCCCTGACTGGATTAGTAACACCAGGTTGCGTGCCACCTAATAGAAAATCCATAAAGCTACCCTCTTGACCAGTTGACCTAAACAACTGTTGCCCTAACCCCAAATACTCCAATAGATCACTTGGGCTGTAGGTTGAACCACCTTGGCCGCCACCCATCAAATAGGATAGTGGGTCTTGTTGGAATTGTTCTAAGGAACCCCTTAAGGCGTCCACCTGGTAATCCTGAAACCCCGTATCGCTTTTTTTGTTTGCAAGGTAATTTTCATACTCTTGTTCGTTAGAAATTTGTCCAGTTCCCCCTCCCAAACCCTGCTTGTATGCCATATACATGGGGTCAGCTTGCACTGATTCTTGAATGCGCTGTTGATACTCCCTCATCTGGTCAGATGTAACAGCCTCTCCATTTAACATAAATCGACCGCTTGCAATTTGTTCCTGTTCGCGAAGTTGTTTTTCCGCAGCCGTTCTTTGTTGCTCTAGAGCCGCCTGTTCAAGCTGACGATTCAAGTATTCATCACGCTCGGCCTCTTGCCGCTGTTTCCGTTCTTGGGAAAGTTCAGCGGTAGATTTTAATGTCCCAAGGCGCGCGAGACCATACGGGTTTATTGCTTCTAGGTATTTTTCCCCAGGACGTAGCCCAGATGGGGGTGCAAAAGTTTTTAAGCCACCTTGCCCAGAGGATAGTTCTCTGCCTAATCCATATTGACCAATGGCTGCGTGTGTCGATGGCTTGAGACTTTGTTGATAACCGATGTTCATATTAATATTGTATCACGTGTGTTAAGGGTTTAAATTGTCAATTAAGATTTTACAGGATTGGGTTTTGGCTTATGGTTAAATTCTTGCCCAGCATTTTGAATTGAGTTAAACAATTCCAAGTCTTCAAAATAGTATGCAGTAATTCTGGCAACTTGTTCATCCGTCAAATTTGGCTTTTCCGTTGATTTGTTCCTATGCTGGCTAAGTGAATCCAGCCCTCCGTCAATTAGCATTTGTTGAAAGTCATCAGGGAATCTGTAAAGCTTGATTGATTCGCAACCTTCGCATCCTTTTAATATGTCAACTTGTGGATGAAAATGCTGATTGAAATATGTCCCAGCTTCCAATCCGTCGAGTATCTCGTCTATTGAAATTTTAAAGCTCCCGCGATTGACTTGCCAAACTGCTGATTTAAAGCGTTCCACTGCGTCTCGAATGGGAACCAGTGCTGGCTTGTTGTCGTGATGTAATGTAGGTCTGCCCACCTTGTGGAAATCCACAATGGTCTTTGATTTACCTATTGATCTCACGACAGCAGCGTGTGTTGATGATAAGCCGCACTTTGGCATCAGCGGAATTACTGACCCAATAGCTAAGTGAAAGAATCTTTTAGGAATCTTCATGATAAGGATGCGGTTACTATGACATCCTCGCCAAACGAGTCTGCACCTACATACATCTCCACTTGCCCAAACGTCGATGCTGGCAGCATTATAGTTTCAGTCCCAGAGTCTGCTGGTGTATTAAAAAAAGAATCAGATGCCCCATTTTTTGTTTGATAACTCCAAAATAAACTTGGGAAGTTTGATGAAGCACCTGCCCCAGTAAATGCCCAATTAAAGTTTATCTCAAATCCTTGAGTTGCTTGATAGCAAAATATAAAGGATATGTAGGAAATATCACTTTCAATGGATACGTCTTCTCCAAGAGATGCAAGTCCACTAACTTCTTCAAAATAATAGTCATTTTTAATATATAATGCTCCCCAATTCTGATTAGGCCAATTATTTTTGGCACAGTTTACTGGATAAACTAAGGGCACAGTAGTGAAATCTGTCACTGGATTAGCGTGTAGATTAATCCAATTACCCCAAGGGCCTGCTCTTAAAATAGCCATTATACTGCCTTAGTTAAAAATACCCGTTGCCCTACTGTGTTGTTTGATAATACCACATCTAATGTTTCTTCCGCAAAACCCTCTGGTAAGCCGCCGCCAGAAGCTTTTTCCCCTGTTGTATCCGTATTAGCACCCGTCTCGTCCTGTTCCTCTCCACCATTGTTCGTGCTATCAATACCCTGATTACCTTCTCTTCTTTCTCTTTCTTGCTTTTCTTCCTCGGTAAGAGTTTTTTCCTGTTCGTTTTCTAGTCTTTCCCTAGCATCCTCTGTCTTCTTCTCTATTTCCTCTTCTATTTGATCCCTACGTTCCCTTAGCCTGCGGTTAAAGGAAGATGAAATGCTTGTCCCTAGGGCTTTACTTATATTCTCAAGTTCTTGACTATGAGCATCATTTAAACTATCTATATAATTATTGAACTGTTGACGATTACGTTGGCGCGTTAATGAAGACTCATTGCTTTCATCCATTGGGGAGGGCTGAAACCTGCTGGGATCATAATCTCCATGTGTTGGAGTTGCTCCTTGTGGAGTCCGACTTCCGTGCGGAGTCCGACTTCCTTGTGGAGTCCGACTTCCGTGCGGAGTTCTATTCCCGTGTTGTCTATCACCATTACTCATACGTAATTCTAGGTAAACGATTCAGGTGAAACCAACACAAAAGTGTCATCTACTGCTAAAGAAAAGCCGCTGAAACCTGTATCACTACAATCAATTTTTAACAAATAAGAAGCATTTGACGCAGTTCCAGTAGTCCAATGATTTTCTATTGGAGCTGTCAAACCATTGCATTCACCTGATGTAAATTGTATATTATAATTATCTAGTCCGCTAGTTGATATTGTTGGGTCAAAGATTATTGTAGCAGCTCCTCCGCCAGTTCCAAAATTTTGCTGTCTTTGTATTCTAACAATTTTACTTGCGGTTTCGTGTTCAATCATAGTAAATCTCGGTGTATCAAAATTATTGATATTAGTCACATCGCCGCCATTGTATTTTCCAGCATAATTACCAGATAATGCGGTTGATGATTTAATTAAGATTTTATTTGTGCTAGAATTATAATCGTAAATGATTGATTTAATTGAACCAGTGTAATCATTTCTAGCGGTTTGATTCCTAAATGGAATGACTATTTCATTTCCATTATAAAAATCATCCACCTCTTCGTAGCTTTCGTGTAATGCAATAGAATAAAAACCAGAGCCTTCATCTGTAAATGCATAAGAGCCTAGTTTGTTTATTAAAGTTTCCTGGAGCAATTCTTCATCAATGCCCCGCCCATCTACGTCACAAATCTTAACAACTTTTTTGTAATAAGAATTACCATTTAAATCCTCGAAGCTTGGTGTGCTTCCCACGGCTACACTCAGCGTCCACCTTAATCCAACTGGGTTTTCTGGGCCACCCTCAACAGAAATCATAGGAGATGGTTTATCAGCCACCTGGTATCCATTGATAAATAACTTAGAAATATAGTTTCCAGCGTTATCAAGAATAACCGTTGGTCTTAGTATATAGGGTGAATTACTATACCCGTATTTAGCGTTCCTGGTAGTTTCAGTAAATTCACGAGTTGAGTTTGCCGCCCTATAATTACCGTAGGCCTTGGATTCATAAAACGGATTGCCATTTGCACTGGCTCCAGATATAGTGCTTTTAGCCCAATCAACGGGGTTCCAATGTCCTACTGCTGCACCACCATCATCATCAGGGTCGTATTGATAATCGCTATCAGATATGTATGGGTCAGTTGTATAAAAAATGTAATTCCTAACCCTTTGCAGGGTTACCGCTGGTTTAATTAAATCGAATCCGTAATTAGATATTTTCCCAGGAACAAGTCCAATGCCTGTAACATCAACATTTTCTGAACGGTATGAAGTTTCTTTAATACGAACAACACCTGGTATGGTAAAATTTTCTTCTGTATCAAAGCTATGGACTAAGTTATCCGAACCGTCAGTTTCAGCAATAGAATTTCCATCACTATCCTGATATGTAGTAACAGCTACAACCTTTAGTCCATCTATATCTCTGGTTTCCCTGCTAATAACTGGACCAGTCGTTGATCCTTCTTGAGCTAAAAATGTGCTAGATACTGAGTAAATGCCCTGACCAATAGAACGTCTCGACTCACTAATTAAGCCTGCTTCAGTCCACGTTGTAATAAATCTACCAATTTGAAAATCTGGATTCGTGCTTGTTTCATCTCTAAATCCAGCTAAATATAGTGTTTTTTCGCTATCGGTAATCGTAGCTACACCAACATCATCTTCATCGTAGTGGGACGATATGCTACCAGTGCCTCCACTTTGAACATTGGTTCCAGTAGCCGTGTTCCCATTGCTACCAGTGAACACCACTGTATCGCTAAAAGGAGAAGGGTTGTCTACAGTAACCTCAAAGTTAATGAAGCTTTCAACTATATTGTTTTGCCAGTCACTACTCTGACTGACTACATAAAACTCCGATAAATCAAATGTGCTGTAGTTTGTTCCGTCATAACCAATCTCCAACTGGTCAATACTGATCGGCGTATAAATAACTTTGTATTCCCACTGGTCAGTGCTTGCAGTTGTAAAGCTACCTGTATATATAGTCTCATCCTCGTTGGTAGCCCTCCAATAAATTGTGTTAGCTAAATTTGCCTTGACTAGAAGGACAAAGTGGTTGGAAGCATCGCCCATACCACTAAGAACAATCTTGCTATTAATCAAGTTGTTTAATTTAACAATGGGAAAGCCATCAACCTTTGCAACCTCAGAGCGATCAATGACGCGAAGACCATTTGCGACAGATGTAACTTTATCCTCTTGCTCTTTAGTCCATACAGCAGTTAGCGTCTCATAGACAAAATTAATAATATACTCACCAGTCTGCGTATAAGAAGCACTATTGCTAACCAAGCACATGTCTGGGTAGGCTTCCCCCACCCGTGGGTCAATCCCATCAACCGACATCTGTGCGCTATACAGGGTTCCAAAGGACGCAAAGATTTGATCCTTGTTAGCATTATACCAAGCCTCCGTATCCCGTGCTGCTTTACAGCGCACAACTATACGATAACGGTTACCAAATAACTTAGTGACCTCTGGTTTCTCTCCGTATATTTGGAGACGTTGTGTTCTATGATAAACAGCCATTAGCAGTCCCAGGCTCTCCGACTCCAGTAGTTAGCAGATAGTTTATTCGACTTCCCCTTAATCCCTCCACTACGTGCGCAGTAGCTTTTCTTACGGCTAGGCTGATCCTTCTTAATGCTCATATTAGCATCACCGAAACGGACGATCTTTTCCTTACCGCCCTGGCAAGCT
>Ga0115550_1003064_pt1 | contig 11089 bp, 9 predicted proteins | sample COGITO_mtgs_1005_FD_87177 | JGI IMG/M metagenome (GOLD analysis project Ga0115550, IMG submission 87177) | Pelagic marine microbial communities from North Sea - COGITO_mtgs_100511 | ecosystem: Environmental > Aquatic > Marine > Epipelagic | place: Germany:Helgoland, sampling site Kabeltonne... | reverse complement strand
TGCTAACAAGTCGTTTTGGTCACTTCACCAGACATTGAAAATCAACAAAATTGTTTGATGTTCGATGCTGTGAGTGCCCACACAGATTGCTTGATTCAAATTGTTAAAGAGCGTCACGCTTATCGCGTTGAGGAGGCGCATATTACGCTCCTCACTTCGAAAGTCAAGCGGTTGTTTTCGCTTTTCTTTCGGCGCCGGCTTCGCAAGGAAGCTGGCTCGTCAGTTCGGCGTGTTCCGCCGTGCTGGTAGGGGCGCATTATAGGGAGCCACGCCGGGATGACAAGGGCTTTTTCATCACAATTGTTCGTTCGCTCAGATATGCAGCAAACCCATGCCTTTTTGCTCACAACCCCATCAATTCAGGCTTTGACTGGATTTAAATTGAACATTTGAAAAGTCATTTTATAATTGTCTTTTAAAATGTCAATTAAGGTTTCGCCATGCATCAGATCCTGGATAGCCGCAAAGAAGAACAGATAGTTACTCTGTTCCGCTTGGGGTTTCGGCCTTTCTTCCTGCTCGGGGCCCTCTTCTCTGCCTTGGCCATGCTGGGCTGGCTGGCACAGCTCAATGGCTGGATCCTGTTGCCAGGAGTCGGCAACCCCATCTGGTGGCATGCCCACGAGATGCTATTTGGTTTCGGGGCGGCCATAGTGGCGGGCTTTCTGCTGACCGCCGTACAAAACTGGACGGCCCATCCCGGTGTTCGGGGCTGGCCGCTGGCACTGGTCGTGGGTCTGTGGGCCGTGCCTAGGTGCTTGTTGCCCTGGCTGGGAGAAGGGAACCCGGTTCTGATAGTGATGGATCTGATGTGGTTGCCACTCTGCGCATGGTTCCTGGCCAAGCCCATCATAGTAACCCGCCAATGGCGCAACCTCTTCTTTGTCCCCCTACTCGTGGTACTGACTCTGCTCAATGGCGCCAGCTGGTTGTGGCATCAGGAGTGGATCGTCATAGAGCATCTGCTGATCACGACAGTGCTGCTGTTCACGACCCTGATTGCCGTGATGGGAGGACGGGTCATTCCCTTCTTCACCGCCCGAGGCACCGGCCAGGAGAAAGCCGCTCCCCTGCCGTGGCTGGAGCGCATAGCACTCGCATCGCTGTGGCTTATTTTGCTGTGCTGGCTGCTGCTCCCCACCCAATGGACCACCAGCACTTATATGGTGCCTCTATATATAGTGGCGGCAGGTTTGCATCTGTGGCGACAACTGCGCTGGCGCCTCCCGACCACCCTTGCTCATCCCCTGCTGTGGTCACTGCATCTCGCCTACCTGTTTATTCCGCTCGGTCTGCTCGCTCTCGGGGCGCAGACAGCAGGACAGCCCATCACCTTGTCGACGGCCAGCCACCTGCTCAGCGCCGGCTGCATGGGCACCATGATCCTGGGGATGATAGCGCGTGTCTCCCTCGGCCATAGCGGCCGAGCCTTGCAGGTAGGGCGCCGGATAAGCTGCGCATTCGCACTGGTCATAGCGGCAGCGGTGATCCGGGTTGTGATCCCGCTACTCTGGCCTGCCTATACCCTGCACGGCTGGAACCTGAGTGGTCTGGCCTGGGTCGGCGCCTATGGCCTGTTCGTCTGGGTTTATGCCCCCATACTGACCAGCCCCAGGGCGGATGGCCGTCCGGGCTGATCATCCGGGCTTATTCTCAGGGCCTGGCCGCAGGATAGTGGATCAGGTTGTGAAAGATCGCAGGGGCAATCCCCAGATTGCGATAACCATGGGGGCGGTCGGCGGCAAAGCGCACCGCCTCCCCTTGCGCCAGTGAACGCCACTCCCCTTCCACCAGCACCTCCATCAGACCACTGATGACGATGACATGCTCGGTCACACCGAGCTCATGAGGCTCTGATTCGCGCTGATACCCGGGTAGCAGCGTCAATTCAAACAATTCAAAGCCAAACCGCTTCTCGTAAGGAAATAAGGGGGCGACCTGCATGCCCTCTCCCGCAGGCTGCTGGCGAATGGCGTCGGCGGTACGATAGAGCACCTCTCCCTGCGCTGCCGGGGCAGGCTCGATAAAGCTGGAGAAGGAGACACGAAAGCCGGTGGCGATCTTCCACAGGGTAGCCACAGTGGGACTGGACTCTCCCCGCTCAATCTGCCCCAGCATGGCCTTGCTCACCCCCGTCTCACGCGCTGCCACATCCAGGCTCCAGCCCAGTTCGCTGCGCAATCCCTTCAGACGTTGGGCCAGATGCTGATTCATCTCTTGCATGACTGCCTCTTTATTACTCTTGCATGAATCGCCTTGTGCGTTATAGCGCACGGCGATATAGTCAGGAGACATATTGTACGTAATAACGCACAAGCCGTCACAATCCGACAAGGACGTCACTATGCCCTTCGCCCTTCCCCACCTAGTGGCTGGTTTCATCGCCGTGATGGTCGGCTACACCAGCTCCGTCATCCTGATCATTCAGGCTGCTACGGCGGCGGGGGCCGATGCCACCCAGCTTGCCTCCTGGCTATGGACGCTGGGTATCGGTATGGGAATAAGCTGTATCGGCCTCTCCTTTTATTACCGCATACCCATACTGACCGCCTGGTCGACCCCGGGGGCCGCCCTGCTCATCACCAGCCTAGGCAACTTCACCCTGGCTGAGGCCATAGGCGCCTTCGTTATCTCTTCCCTGCTGATCACCCTATGCGGCATCAGCGGCTGGTTCGATCGCCTGATGCGGCATATCCCGGCTCCGCTGGCCGCCGCCATGCTGGCCGGAGTCTTGCTCAGATTCGGGCTGGATCTGTTCAGGGCCGCGCCACAAGATCCCTTGCTGCTTGGCATTCTACTGCTGGCCTTCCTGCTCGGCCGCCATCTCTGGCCCCGCTACACCATGGTGCTGGTGCTGGCGATGGGAATAACCCTCTGTGCCCTGCGGGGGGATCTGCAACTCGACACTCTGCACTGGCAGCTCGCCAGCCCGGTCTGGACTTGGCCGAGCTTCTCCTTCGATGCCCTGTTCGGCATAGCCCTGCCACTGTTCATCGTCACCATGACCTCCCAGAACATGCCCGGCATTACCATATTGCGAGCCCACGGCTATCAACCGGCCACCTCCTCCCTGATCGGCTGGACCGGACTGATCGGCCTGTTGCTGGCCCCCTTCGGCGGTTATGCCTTCAACCTGGCCGCCATTACGGCCGCCATCTGCATGGGCAAGGACGTGGATCCCGATGCCAGCCGTCGCTGGCCGGCCGCCGTCTGGGCTGGCGGCTTCTATCTGCTGACCGGTTGCTTCGGGGCAAGCGTGGCCGCCCTGTTCACCGCTTTTCCTGCCACGCTGGTCACCTGCGTGGCAGGGTTGGCTTTGCTCGGCACCATAGGCAGCAGCCTGCACACGGCATTGCAGCAAGACGAGGCGCGCGAAGCCGCCCTGCTCACCTTCATCATCACGGCCTCCGGGATCAGCCTGCTGGGTGTCGGCGCCGCCTGCTGGGGGCTGCTCGTCGGTGTCATCCTGCATCAAGTCAATCAACGAAGAAACTGACCTGACCATCTGGGGAGCCTCCCGTGAGACACAGCACATAATTCAGAAAAATTGGTTCACAGCTGAAACTAATTGCCATTAAGTGGTGCCGAGGCACTTCTTCTTCCCCGATGTGTGCCTCTGTCAGACTCATAAACTGGAGAATAATAATGAGGAATCAGGCTGTCATTTTGTTACTGGCACTGCTGGGCGCCACCACCGCCCACGCTGCCGACTCGGATCGGGAGCTGGCACGCCAGCTCGCGCTGCAGCAGAAAAACCTGCTGCCACTGCTGAGCAATCAGGAGTACCAGAGCCCGCTGCCCAACCTGCTGCAAAAAGCCAGTCCACGGCTGAAACGGCAGGCGAGCGATGCCAACCAGGCCGCCATCAGCCGGCAAGGGCTGGACGGCGAGGTCAAGCAGTTGATGCAACTGCGACTGGCCAACCCGGAGCAGGCCGCCGCACTGCAACAAGGGGTCGAACCCCTGGTTGCCTATGTGCCGAGCGGAGATGAGAAGAGCTGGAGTGCGATCGAAGCTTTCGACAGCGCCGGCAACCCCGTCTATCTGGATGTGGACAAGGCACCGGCGCGACCGGTCCTAGTGGTGGAAGCAGACCCCGTCAAGGCCAAGAACGCCGGTCTGAAGGTGATGCGCAAGGCGCTGGCCGCAGCCGATCTGCAGGCTGCCCCGCGCACCGCCGCCAGCACGGCACCACTCAAGACCAGCATCCTGAAGAAGATAAGACTGAAGGATGATCAGGAGCCCTGGCTGCTGGGTGCGGCCGAAGTCTATGCGGTGGTCGCCGGGGTCAATCCCAGCCGGGATGAGCCCGTGGTCGACATAGTCGACATGCCCTACTTCGACTATGACAACACCGACTACACCCCCAACCAGATCCTGGTGTACTGGGATCGCTACCGCTGGGGTGCCGTCGACATCGTCATGATGGAGCAGGATGACAACGTCAACTACAAGGAGCTGAGCGCCTTGTTCATCGATGCCCTCAAGCTCGCCTTTACCGCTGGCGGCGTGCCGGAGGCGCTGCCCTTCCTGGATCTCGGCGGTCGTATCGTCAAGGCGCTGCCCGACTCCTGGATGACCAACAACGATGACTATCTGGATACCTTCTACACCCTGGAGCAGGACCAGAGCTATCACCAGTATCCGGGGGCCGCCGGCAATGCGGTCATCGATCTCGAACCAAAAGAGATAGCCCCAACCCGGCCTTGACAAGCCGCTATGAAAAAAAGCCAATGAGCAACTCATTGGCTTTTTTTGTGCCTGCGGCAACCTGTGTCAGGCCGGGTCCTTCGGCCTGACCCCCAGGGTATGGCAGATGGCGTAGGTCAGCTCTGAGCGGTTCAGGGTATAGAAGTGGAAATCCTTCACCCCCTCCTGACTCAGCACGCGCACCTGGTCGATGGCGATGCTGGCGCCCACCAGGTTGCGGGTCATCTGATCGTTGTCCAGCCCCTCGAAACGCTGATGCATCCAGCGCGGGATCTTTACGTTGGTAAAACCGGCGAACTTGGCCAGGGTCTGGTAGTTAGAGACAGGCAGTATCCCGGGCACGATTTCGGCATCGATGCCGATGGCGGCGCAGCGATCCCGAAAACGCAGGTAAGTCTCCACATCGAAGAAGAACTGGGTGATGGCGCGGTTGGCACCAGCATCAATCTTGCGCTTGAGGTTGAGCAAGTCTGACTGCGCACTTCTGGCCTCGGGATGACCTTCCGGATAGGCGGCCACCGAAATATCGAAATCAGCTTCTGACTTGAGCAGGGCCACCAGATCGGTGGCATACATATCCGGCTTGTCGAGTCCGGGCGGCAGGTCGCCGCGCAGGGCCACTATATGACGGATGCCGCTGTTCCAGTAATCGCGGGCTATGGTGCGCAGCTCGTCGCGACTGGCATCGATACAGGTCAGGTGGGGCGCCGCGATCAGGCCGGTACGCTCCTTGATGTCCTTGATCACCTTGTGGGTGCGATCCCGGGTGCCGGAGTTGGCGCCATAAGTCACGGAGACGAACTTGGGTTCCAGCACTTTCAGCCGCTCGATAGACTGCCAGAGGGTGTTTTCCATCCCTTCACTGTTGGGTGGAAAAAACTCGAAACTAACCCCTATGTCACCGCTTAAATCGGCCAGACTCTGGTTGAGTGCCTCAACCTGACGTGCACTGTGAAATCCCATCTGCTCTCTCCCTGCCCTGCAACCCATTCCTCTACGTCCAAACGGATGTTTGGACGTCTAAACGTCTTTCTATCTTTATGAGAAAACGGATCAAAGTCAACCCTGATTTACAGATAGGAGTGAGACTCTGCTGTTTATTTGGCAATTAACCTGAAGTAACGATTGGCACCCCATCCCAAAAGCCGTGGAGTCGCGTTATGATGAACACAGATCGTCCTGGACGTTCTGAATCTGCGTGTGATTGTTTGGCCGGAGGTTTCTCCGGCCCCTTTTTCAACCTCTTCCCTTCCCTGCCGATAACCAATTGAGCCATTCGCAGGAGCCTCGTCATGGATACCCACCCCGGTTTTGCAACAGACTTGCTGTTCGATCGCTATCAGGGCAACGTGGTAGACCATGAGCAGTTCTGGGCCGTGCGCACCCCTGATGCTCCCGATTACTATTTTGGCAACTATCTGCTGCTCCCCACTCCCCCCAGCGATCGTGACAAAGGCTGGCTCGAGGCCAGTTTTGACAAGCTGATCGGGCTGGACCCCAGAGTGCAGCATCGCACCTTTCAGTGGCCGCTGGCGGAAGGCCAGAACAGCCGCATCGCAGGTTTCGTGGCCGCGGGATATCAATACATGGAATGCGTTGTGCTGGCGCTGGATGCCCTCAGCTGGCATCAACCGGCTGCTGGCGATCCGGCGACGGATGCACGCCCCTTCGAGTCCGACGACTGGGATGAGTGGCTGACGTTTGAGCTCAATGAGCGAGATCCCGGTCACTCGGTGGAAAACTATCTCCCCTACCTGCAGTCCCGACGTCGCCTGTATGAAGCCATGATCGCGGATGGACTCGGGAAGTGGTGGGGGATCTGGCAGGAGGATCAGCTGGTTGCCAGCTGCGGCCTCTTCTTCACCGGGACCATGGGTCGGTTTCAACTGGTACGTACTCATCAGGAGTGGCACAACCGGGGGCTATGCCGTCAGCTGCTGAGCCAGGTCGCGCGCCAGGGGTTGGAGCGGGCCAGGCAGCTCATCATAGTGGCCGACGAGCACTACCACGCTCAGCGGGTCTATCGTTCATTGGGCTTTACCCCGGTGGCCCGCATCGGCAGTCTCTGCCGCTGGCCCCATGAGACCCAATAGTCCGAGTGGCAGGCAGAAATGAAAACGGGAGGCTGGTGCCTCCCGTTCTTTATGGTGTTGCCATTTACTGCTGTGGCGCTTCCAACTCTTCGGACAGTGCCTGCTCAATCTCGGCAGATGGCGCCGGTAGCGGGGCGGCCGCCGCAGAGGCTGGCATAGCCGGCGTGATCGATGGGATGGGCGCGGCAGGGGCATCCTCTGTCATGGCGGGTGTGGCCGAAGATGGCGAAAGAACGGCAGGCGTCTCTGTCGTGACGGAGACAGCCGAAGGCGCTGGTGCGACCTGAGCCTCAGTGGTGGGTACCGCAGGTACGACAGTGGCGGGAACAGCCGGTGCCTCACATTGGCAATCCTGCCCCTTGACCTTGTTGCCCTGATGGGGTGGATACCAGCCCTTCAGCCCTTGCTCCAGCCGGTCTGCCGCCGCTTGTGGTGCCATCTTGCCCAGCAGCACGGCCTGACTCACCTCGGCCAGCTCATCCCCCAGTTTGGGTTTGCCACGGGAGAGGATCTGGGTCGCCACCCGTATGGTGGAATCACACTGATCGCGCCACTCCATCATCTCCTTCGCCGCCGGATTGGTGACATCAAAGAAGTGGTTGGAGAGGGAGAAGAACCCTGGCAGCGAGTTGGTATAGAGCTCGGCAAACTGGGGAGTGGTCAGCCACTGCAAGAACGCCATGGCCGCCTCCTTGTTCTTGCTGGCGGGGTTCATGCCCATACCTATATCGGTGTGATCGGTAAAGAAACAACCATCACCCTGTTTGGCTACTGGTGGGCGCATGACGCCAAAATCGACCTTGCCGGTAAAGGGGGCGATTTCCCACGATCCCGCCACGTAGAAGGCGGCCTTGCCGGAAGTGAACAGCTCATTGGTGGTGGCATAGTCCCGGTTCTCACCCCCCTCTCCCAGGTAGGGGCGCCAGCGGGCCAGCTCCTCAAGCACCTTGACGTATTGCGGGTTGTCGAGCCGCTCCTGCCCGCCGATCAGCGCCAGACGACCATCTTCCCCTTTCCAGTAGTTGGGGCCTATGTTCTGAAAACCGAGTTCGGACGAAACCCAGCTCTCGGCACCACTCATGGCCAGCGGCACATAGCGACCGTCAGCTTTCACCTTGTCTAGCGCGGCAAAGAAACCATCGCGGGTTTGCGGTATGGTCAGGCCCAACTCACTGAATATCTTCTTGTTGTAGAAAAAACCGTGGATCACTGACGCCATGGGCACACAGAAGGTCTGGGCACCGGAATCGGTTTGCCAGGGTGACTGGGCAAAACTCGGGAAGTTTTCCATCCCCGACATCTCGGTCAGCTCCGCCAGATGACCGGCCTTGAACAGGGCAAGGGAGTCGTCAAACGGGCGACAGGTAATGAGATCTCCTGCCTTGCCATCCTTCAGACTGGTCAACAGGGTCGGCATGTAGTCGACATTCTGCACGCCATTGAATTTCACCTGGATTCCCGGGTGAGCAGCCTCGAAAGCAGGAATGATCTTCTGCTCCCACAATACTTTGTCATCCGTCCGCCAGCTCTCGATCACCAGCTCGCTGGCCACCAGTTGACCACATAACAGGAGACTCAGGGCCCCAATCCACTTGTTAGACATAAGCCCTCCTAGACCTTGAAATGTGCGATCAATTGCTGCTGCTTGGCGACCAGATCCGCCAGCACTTCACTGCTGCTTGCCGACTCTCTCGCCTCCCGCTCGGTCTCGTAGGCCACGTCGGCGATGCCGGCGATATGTCGAGCCACCCCCTGGCTGACCGAAATCTGCTCCTGGGCGGCATGGGCAACCTGATCCGCCATCGACTTGATGGAGGTCATCCGCTCGGCGATGGACTGCAATGCCAGGTCCATTTCACGAGTCTGTTCAACACAACTGCGGGTCTGGTCCTGACTGCGGCCCATCACCTCCACCACCTGTTTGCTCGAGTTCTGCAGGTTCTCGATCATCGCCTGGATCTCTTCGGTCGAGGTCTGGGTACGGTTGGCAAGCGCTCGCACCTCATCAGCCACCACGGCAAAACCGCGACCGGCATCGCCGGCACGGGCCGCTTCGATGGCCGCATTCAGGGCAAGCAGGTTGGTTTGCTCGGCAATGCTGCGGATCACATCCAGAATGCTGCCGATATTGTTACTGAACTCTCCCAGCTTGTAGGTGATACCGACGGCCTCTTCCATGGCACCAGCCAGTTGTTCGGTGATGCGACGTGTGGTGGCCACTTTCTGACGGCCACTTCTCGCCTCATCATCAGCCAGATCCACTTCCCGTTTTGTACCATCGGTGGAACGGGCCACCTCGGTGGCGCTCACTTCCAGCTCTGTGATGGCCGCAGCCACCTGATCGGTCTGGCTCTTCTGATCCTGCACCCGTGACATGGCCCGCTCGCTGATCTCGGCAGCGCGGCTCGCCTCCTCCACCAGGTGGCGAGAGCCGGCATTGATCTGGGAGAGCAACTCCCCCGTCTTGCCCGCCAGGGTGTCGATGGAGCGGGAGAGGCTGCCGAACTCACAACTGCTCTGATAATTGATACGGCGGGTCATGTCCCCGGCCGCCATGTAATTCAACTCTTTGTTGATCATCTGCAGCGGTCGCTGAATGCTGCGCGCCGTGGTATAGCCGATGATGAGCGCTGCCCCGGCCGAAATGGCGGCGACGATCAGGATCCAGAAGCTGGCACTGCTGACCGCATCATCCGCCGTAGTACGGCTCTGGCTGGCGATGGTCCCGGCCGACTGACCCATCTGGTCGAGCAGGCTCAAGCTGTTGACCAGGCTGGCGTCGAGCTGCTGGTTCAACGTCTGCAGGGATGCCGCCAGTTGCTGGGCATTGCGCATGGTGGCAAGCAAGCCTTGCTGACCGAGTGCCAGCTCTTGCATGCGATCCAGGTTGGACACGAAACGCTGCTTCACATCGTCGGGAACCAGCACGCGTTCGAGACGCTTGCGGGCCATCTCTATGTCCTTGCTGAGCACCTTTTCCAGCTCATTGAGGTCGGTTTTGGCATCGGCTCGGCGAATATTTTTCAGATCACGGGCGATCCCGGAGGTGATGAGTTCGGCCTTGTTGCGCATGGAGCGCTTGCTTGCCGTCTGTTGCAGCAGCAGATCGGCCGCACGCTGATAGGTGTCCTCCAGCCGGATAAAATCGATCTCCAGCTTGTGGCGCTGAACCAGGGCATTGACCCACTGGCTGTGCTGGGCGAGCACCTGGTCCGCCAGACCATAGAACTGCCTGGTGGCACTATCCACCTGCTGGAAGCGGGCATTGGCCTCGGCGACCCCGGTGAACTTGCCCATCTCCTGGCTCAGCTGAGTGAAGCGGTTTTGCTGTTCTTTGAACTGGCTGGCGAGTTGTGGCAACTGACTTGCCTCCTCGCTGGTCCGATAGACCAATACCCAGCGGTTGCTGTCTTGCAGGGCGCCTTTCAGGCCTGCAACGGCAATCACCAATGGCGTCGCCTGGTCGGATACCTGCGACAAACCGTCGTTGATACCCCTGATCTTCACCGTGCTGATCACGCCAAGCAGGATCAACAGCAGCAGCATCAACACAAATCCGGCGATGATCCGCTGCACAATAGATAAACCCATGGAGACATCCTCACTCGTGGGGGGAAGGTAACGTGAACATAGACACTATCGGCACAAGCGGCGAATTATAGAGGGTGGGCTTGGGTTATTTTATTGATCCATATAGGGTTGGATCACAATTGACTGAGGATAACGCAGACACAAAAGGGCCCGAACAGTGTCGGGCCAAAGAGACGTGCTTAGCTGTAAAGGCCCTTGACGGACCGGTTCGGCTACTTGTCAGAAGCGATAGCCGACACCAAACATGAAGGCCATGGGATCGATGGAGGTCTTGATTCCATCACCACCATTTACATGAACCTCGGTATCAATATCCATGATCCAGGCAGAGGCGTTGACGAACCAGCGATCGTTGATCGCCATGTCCAGACCGACCTGGCCAGCAACCCCCCAAGAATCATCAAGTGTGATGTCATCATTGGCTAATGGGCCACGACCCTTTTCATCAAAGAAGTTTGTATAGTTGACCCCCACACCAACATATGGGCGAACCTTGCTCTTGGCATCACCGAAGTAGTACTGCGCCATCAGGGTCGGTGGCAGATGCTTGACCTTGGCAACTTCAGTACCAGCCAGACTCACTGAATGTGAAAAAGGAGTAGCAGCCAGCAGCTCGACACCCCAGTTGTCAGTAATCAGGTAGGAAAGGGTCAGGCCCAGCTGCATGTTTGAGTCAATTTCAAACTCAGAACCAG
>Ga0115550_1003062_pt1 | contig 11090 bp, 6 predicted proteins | sample COGITO_mtgs_1005_FD_87177 | JGI IMG/M metagenome (GOLD analysis project Ga0115550, IMG submission 87177) | Pelagic marine microbial communities from North Sea - COGITO_mtgs_100511 | ecosystem: Environmental > Aquatic > Marine > Epipelagic | place: Germany:Helgoland, sampling site Kabeltonne... | reverse complement strand
CAAGTCATACATCTTACGGGGATAATCATTTTATTAGTATTAATATATATTTTTTATGTTAGAATTAAATCAATTTTTTTATAATAAATATTATATTCTTATTATTTAATTAATGTCTGCTGGATTATATCATATGGCAACTTCTAATTTACACAATCTAACTAACATGTTCTTTAATAAAGAAATTAAAAAATCCTTACTAGACCCTCTAACCTGTATAATTCGTTGCGCGATTCTCTCCTTTAAACCCTTTGGCACTAAAATTAGTATCCTTAATAATAGAATTACTTATCACGAACCTAACCTATTACAAGGAACTATTAGATGGAGTCAAGGTGATAGAAGAGAAGATTTACATAATATATATATTCCTATTGTAAAATCTACTCAGTGGTATACTAAGGATAATCCAGATATTCTTAATATTTTTAAATTAGCTAAGAAAGGATTAGAAAGATTAAAAAATTCCTACGAATCTAGTTCTATCATTTCACATTCCCTAGAATTATATATCAATATTATAGATTTGTTTATTACTTCTAATCACGAATGTATGAACGAAGTATTTAAAAATAAGAATAAGATTTATGGAGAGAAAAATGAAAAACAAGAAGAAGAAGATAACAAATTATATAAGTCCTTAAAGGGACTCTGGAACGATAAACAAATTAGTATAGTTAATAATATTTTGGAACAGGTGGATTCAGAACCACTAAATAGAGAGGACTGGCTTCTATCTTTAGATACTATTCTAAATAATAAAGAAGGAAATGTATATAGTATAATTACTAAAACTAGCACACAATTGTAAAATACTTAAAATTAAAATATAGTTAGTTATAAAAATGGATATTATAACTGCTAAGGATATTATAACTTCTAAGGAAAAAGAAGTAGATAAAGAAATTGAAGCAAATAAAGAAAATGAAGCAATTAAAGCAAATAAAGAAAAATGGTTAGATATAGATTGGAGTAAATTAAAATGGACTTTGCAAAATATTTAGTTAGAAAAATACTTAAATATATTTTAGTTAGATAGGATATAAAATGAATTCCGAAGAAGTTAAAAAATATGAATCGCAAATTAAATATTTGCAACAAGATAATATAAATTTAAAGGATAGGTTAGACTTAATGGAATTAAAGTTAGAGAGGTTGTTAGATATGATAGAGAAGTTAGATAAAAACTTTTCCGAATCTAAATTCTCTCAGATTATGCACGACTGTTAGCTTTTATTTGTGCCTTAGTTCTTCTAACTCTTTTTTTACTATTTTTTCTTCCTACTGGTCTACCCATTTTATGACCCTTATTATTTCTAACTTTACTTTTAGTTCTTTTAGGTGGTTTATAACTATTATTACTATTATTATTATTATTTGATCTTTTTCTTTTTAACTTAGGAACTCTTAGTTTAGTAGATTTTTTATCTTTTCTAACTGCTTTTAGGAATTTAGCGTTATGTTTGTTAGTCTTCTTACCTCTAACAATCATTAAATTATTTAATTTTGTCTTAGGATTTTCGTCAATATAGGTTTGGATAAAATCATACATATTCTTAAAACTTCTATCACCATCATATTCCTTAACCATTTTATCCTGGTGATATAATCTAACCGTAGGATAACCTTGAACTTTATCTTCGTTGGGAGATTCATTATAGTTATCGTAATCATTTGATTCTACTCTGGCTAGATTAACTTCTTCTGGGTGTTTAGCTTGTAATTTCTCCCATTCTTGTTCCATCTTAACACAATGACCGCACCATGTAGCGTAGAACCATATCATAACTAAACCTTTATGTTTCTCTTGATTTAAGTTAGACATCTCTTGCGGAGAATTAGTTTGGATTATCATATACTATTATAAAAGATATTTTTTTCGTTAGTTAGTTAAAAGATAATTATAAATATTAATAAAATGGAATCCTATAAAATAATTCAATTAACCAACCAAGATAATATTCCAGAAACTATTACTAACCTAACTAACAACAACCTAACTAACAATAACTATATAATACAGTTAGAACCGGGTATTTATCAAGATTTGCCGGATATTCCTTCGGGTATAGTTATTAGAGGTTCTGGAAAAGAACTAACTAAAATAATATTAAACGAAAGTATTACTATCTATAATCAAACGCAACTACAAGACCTAACTATTGAATTTAGCAATACTCTTTTACAAGATGATTTATATCTACTAACTATAAAAGCAGATAATAGAGACTTTGCTAACTACATTAATCTAACTAACATAAATATAGAACTCTATAACTTTATAGGAGGTAAGGTTTTTAATGTATTAGGAGGTATTCTAACCTTAAAAGAGGTTAGTATTAGTAATAAGTTGTTAGAGGAGGAGATAGAGAGTGTTAGTAATAATATATTATTTTACGGTATATATTTTTCGGAGATAAATTTAGTTAGGTGTCATATTGATTATGAAACTTTGTTAGGAAATACTTTTTTATTTTATTCCGAACTAACTAAAATTAATATTCAAGATTCTAATCTTATTTTAAATTCCAAAGAAAAACTACCTAACACCTTCCTATTCTATCTGAATTACTCCCACTTAATAGTAAATAATAGTATGTTAGAGAATAGGATAGAATCTGGACAACTATTATGGTTAGATAATTCGGAAAGTATCATACCTAATCAAGTCATATCTAACCTCCGAATAGAAAAGAATAACCTATATATTAGAAGTTATTTGCGAGATTCCATCTATAATAAGATAATTCTATTTTTAAAAGGTATTCGATACCAAAAAAATAACTATATCTTTAACTATTCCCAAGAATACGATACTAAAATAGTAATTTCCCTACACCTAAGTAGTAGTAATAAATCTGTAGCTTATTTACTAGAACCCGAAGTGGAATACCTATTCCAAATAGATATTAAGAATACCTTAGTTAGAGAGAATTCGGAGTTCGGGTTGTTAGATAGTATTTTAAAAAAAAAAAATTATCTAACTAACCTACAGAATATAAATTTGGAAACTGCCAACTTTTCTGGGTTAGTATCTAACTCCCTACTCTATAATTACCAAACACAAGAACTAAGCACCTACCAAATTAATTTACAAAATTATAATAATATTTTAGGGAAGGATATATTATCTTATCAGAAAGGTTATAGTTTGTTAGAGAAAGAAGAAATTGGATTTTATTCACTAGACCTATCTACCGGAGATAGTAAAAACTCCTCTCGGGGTATATTCTCTAACAACTTCGGACACAATAATTCCACAATAGGAGATTTCGGAACTACCTTAGGAATTGATAATATCACAGAAGGATTAGAAAGTATCAGTATAGGGTCTAACCTAAAAAATAATTATCATCAAGGTATTTGCTTAGGATACTATAATAAAGAAACACTTTTAGATAAATTATTAGTAGTAGGTAATGGCACATCTGATAAGAGAAGTAACGCTTTACTACTAGATAAGAATGGAAATTTATGTATTAAAAATAGTATTACTAGTAAGATACTAACAGATGGAAAGATAAGAATAGAGGATGGAAACATTACTAACGTTAGTAATTTGGAGGTTTTAGATAATATTTATGTAGACCAAGACTTATATGTAGAGGGAGAGTTAAGAGGTCTTCAAATAGAAAAAATGGATATTTTAAATATTAGTGGGACTATAATTACAACTATTAAGATAGACTTATCTAACTATAATTCTCCTAAACAATATGGATGTATAATAGGACATAATAATGGTTGGATACCTAAGTTAGATACTTTTAACGGATTAATTTATCGGACGGAGATTACCTGCTTGGAAACCCCTAACCGAACTGATATTCGATTTATATTGTCTAACTTACAAAATTTGCGTCTAGGATGTCAAATGGAAAAATTATCAGAATATAAAAGGGAAAATCATTTTGAATTGGCTGCTTCTTACGAATGGTGTAGGGGTAAGAGAGTGGTAGAGGAAGAATTATTTAAGTTAGATTATAACTATGGATTACCTGAAATGAATTTATATTTAGTTAGAGAAGTAAATAATAGTAACTATCAGGAGATAGGAGAATTAAATTTAACAGGTAAATTTATGGTGAAAATAATAGGTATAGAAAATTAAAAATTATATTCAAATGAGTAACTGTATTAAAGCCATCCTTACATACAAACCATTCTCCATCTGTCTAAAGTAGGCTGCCCTAGGATCATTATCTATATTTACATTAATCTCCTCGTTTCTCGGTAACGGGTGCATAATTACTATATTTTGTTTTGCCTTAGTTAAAGTTTCCTGTCTTAAATATAAGTTTTTTTCAATAAATTGTAAATCTAAATCTTCCCCTTGTAATCTCTCTTTTTGTATTCGCGTCATATATAAAATATCCGTAGTTTCTATCACCTCATCAATTGAAGTAAAAGTCTGATATTTTATATTTCTTTCATTTAAATAGTTAATAGTGCCCGTATCCAAACTCAATTTATCTAAACTGACAAAATTAAAACTAACCTGGTAATTACTTACCAATCTAACTAAGGAATGAACTGTTCTCCCATATCTCAAATCTCCTACAATACTAATAACTAACTTATTCACCGTTCCCCTTTCTTCCCTCATCGTAAAGACGTCTAACAACGCTTGGGTTGGATGCTCCCCGTCTCCATTACCCGCATTGATAATTGGAATTTTAATCTTATTCTGTAAATCAGATAGAGATTCTTTCAACTTGGTTCTAACAATAACTAAGTCACAATAACTTTCCATACACTTTAAAGTATCATATAGTGTTTCACCCTTTTTACTAGACGAATTAGTATCGTTTAAAGATAAGACATCGCCACCTAGTTTTTTAACAGCTACGTAAAAAGAACCATAAGTTCGAGAACTAGGTTCGTCAAAATATAAACCGACTATCTTCCCCTTTAAGATATCTAACTTCCCATGTTTCTTCACATTTTGTTTTAAAATAGAGGCGTTTTTAAATAAGGTTCTTAAATTATTTCTATCAAACTGTTCTACCCCAATAACACTATTTAATTTATGTAAATCATTATTATAAATATTTCTAACTAGTTTTTGATTTTCCAAAATATTAATTTTATTAATATTGTCTATATCACTATCTGAATCACTCTCCTCCAATTCTTTATTACCAGAATCTGTTAAAGAAGGTAATATAGGTGATACTTTTAAATCACATAACCCAATCTGTTTTGCTTGGTGATAACAAGAAACTATACTATCCACATATAATTTGGCACACTTAATATTTATTATAACTGACACACTATAATCTATGGATAACCTTCTAATATAATAACCATTGGTCTTCTTGTTAGTTCTTAGTTTATTAGGAACGGAAATATTTATAACTAACCCATACTTACCCTCTTTTATATTATTATATATAGTGTCATTATCTAATCCTAGTATATCAATACCTAACTCACTATAATGGTTAGCAGTTCCGATAGTGCCAAATAAAGTAAAACCACTTTTCGAAAGTAATGTAATAGATTCTAATAACTCCTCCTTATCTGATTCCGAACCAATAGAAACTAAGACACTACATTTATTTATTACTTTAAATCCAGTCGCACATAGTGCTTTTAGATATGCTTCCTTATAATTTGTGCCAAAACAAGCAACTTCTCCCGTAGACAACATTTCCACACCTAAAATATTATCCGCATTCGCCAGTCTATTAAAGGAGAACTGTGGGACTTTAACACCAGTATATTTATCTTCAGTGTCTTCTATTTTATATTCTGCTCCTATCATTATCTTAGTAGCAATTCTAATAAAGTTAATATCTTTTACCTTAGAAACAAAGGGGAATGACCTAGAAACTCGTAAATTACATTCTATTACTTTTAGTTCGTTATTCTTGGCAATATATTGGATATTAAAAGGACCGTCTATTTCTAATTTCTTAGCAATTTTTTGAGTATTTTTTAATATTAAGTTCCGAGTTGTTTCGTTAATATTCTTAGCGGGTAATACCAAAGTAGCGTCTCCAGAATGAACACCCGCATCTTCTACGTGTTCCGATATTGCCCACAGTTTTAGAATACCATTATCAGCAATAGCATCTACCTCTATTTCCTTGGCTCCGGTAATAAATTTACTAATTACTACGGGATAGTCGTTAGAGATAATGACATTTTGTAAATAGGAGTCCATTTCTTCTTGGGAATAGATGACACACATCATAGCACCACTTAATACATAGGAGGGTCGAATTAAACAGGGATATCCCACTTCTAGACTGAATCTCTGTGTAGAAGATAAATCGGTAAGTTCTCGCCATTCAGGTTGGTCTATGCCTATTTGGTCTAACATTCGAGAGAACTTAAATCTATTCTCCGCATTGTCGATATTCTCGGGGTTAGTTCCTAATATTCTAACTTCCTTCCTATGTAAACTCATCGCAATATTATTGGCAATTTGTCCTCCCATAGATAAGATAATTCCCTTACAATTTTCAAAACCATAGATATCCATTACAGATTCGAAAGAGATTTCGTCGAAGTATAATCTATCTACTTCGTCGTAATCAGTGCTAACTGTTTCCGGATTATAATTAATCATGACTGTTTTATAACCCTGTTTCCTCAATTCTCTAACACAATTAACCGCACACCAATCAAACTCCACACTACTACCAATTCTATATACACCAGAACCTAAGACTATTATGGTTTCTTCGTCAAAATTTAAATCGTGATAATCTCCATTATAGGTTAGGTATAAGTAATTGGTAAAACAAGGATACTCGGCAGCAACTGTATCTAACTGCTTAACAACGGGTTTGATAGAATATTTTTCCCGTAAATCTCTAACGTATATTTCAGTTTTTCGAATCATTTTACTGATTTGATAATCTGAAAATCCAATTCTTTTAGCCCGATATAATAATTTCCGATCTATTTCTTCCAGTTTCTCTAACTCTTTCTGCATTTCAATAATTTTCCACATTTTCTTCAAATACCATTTATCTATCTTAGTTAAATCATACATTTCTTCCACGTTATACTGACCACTATAAAAACTATTCGCTATTTTACTCATTCTATCGTGATTCGGATTTATTAATTCGTCCTCACTACTTTCCCACGTCGAATCCGTGCCATAAAATCCCATAATATTCTCATTTGCCATTCTTAGTGCTTTCTGAAATGCCTCTTCAAAAGAACGAGAAATACTCATTACCTCTCCTACACTCTTCATAGAACTACCTAACTTATCGTCAACCATAGGAAATTTCCGCAAATCCCATCTCGGCACCTTTACCACACAATAGTCCAAACTAGGTTCGTAACAAGCAGTTAGTCTAGTAATGGAGTTTTTAATTTCTAACAAGGAATAACCTAAGGATAATTTTGCCGCGATATACGCCAATGGATAACCGGTTGCCTTGGAAGCAAGGGCAGAAGACCTAGAAAGTCGAGGATTTACCTCAATAATATAATACTTGGAAGATTCGGGGTCTAAAGCATATTGAATATTACACTCTCCTATAATACCTAATCTTCTTATAACTTTAAAGGCAACACTCCTTAAACAGTTATATTCTTTATCGGTTAGAGTCTGAGAAGGAGCAACTACGATAGACTCACCGGTATGAATACCTAAGGGGTCAATATTTTCCATATTACAAACTGAAATACAATTATCATAGGCGTCTCTAACTATTTCATATTCTAACTCCTTCCAACCTTTTAAACTTTTATCAATAATAACGTGATCGTTACTTTTAAATGCTATTTCTAAGATATTCCGCATCTCTAACTCATTATCGGCAAAACCCGAACCTAATCCACCCAAAGCAAAAGAACTCCTAATTAATAGTGGAAATCCTATTTCTTTACTGAATTCTAGTGCTTCTTCATTATTACTAACTACTTTACTGGGTGCGGTATATTCTCCTATTTCTTCTAAGAGATTTTTAAATCTTTCTCTATCTTCCGCGTCTATAACAGTCTGTAGGGAAGAACCAAGTATTTTAATATTTTTTAGAAGACCATGTTCGTCTAATTTTAATCCACAGTTTAAGGCAGTTTGACCACCGAATGATAGGGATATACCGTCGGGATTTTCTTTCTCTATTACTTGTTTTACATATTCGGGAGTAACTGGTAAATAATATATTTTATCTGCTAACCCTTTGGAAGTTTGAATAGTAGCAATATTCGGATTTACTAAAATAACTTCGATATTTTCTTCTTTAAAGGCTTTAATTGCTTGCGATCCAGAGTAATCGAACTCTCCGGCTTGACCGATACTTAATCCACCGGAACCTAGAATTAATATTTTTTTTATCTTATTCTTTATTGTTTTAACGTAATCAATACTACTGGATAAACTCTCATTGACTATTTGGTAAATTCTATTTTGAATATTAAAATCAGTTCTACACCTATCTATAAATATTTTAAATAGATAGATGGTATCAGTGGGTCCTGCTCTGGCTTCGGGGTGAAATTGAACCGAGAAGAAAGGTTTTTTAGTATGAATTAAACCTTCGTTACTTCCGTCATTACTATTTACAAATAACTCTTGCCATTCTTCGTTAGGTGTAAGTAATACTTCGTAACCGTGATTCTGGGAAGTAATATAACATTTGTTAGTTCCAATTAAATTACATGGGATATTATGACCTCTATTACCATATTTCATTTTACCGATTTTACAACCTGAGGCAAGACCTACCAATTGGTGACCGTAACAGATACCGAATATGGGTATATTACGGTTACTATTAAATAATTGTCGTAATTGGTCTACTACATTTATAGAAGTTTCTGGATTACCGGGACCGTTACTAATAAATATTCCATCATATTTATTATCTAATACTTCGGATACAAAATGATAGTTAGTATCAACTATGGTTAATTGCACGCCGTATTTTAATAAACCTCGTAACTGACTATTTTTTACACCACAGTCTATGACTAGAATATTTAATAAGTCTGGATTTTCATTAATGATTAGTTTGTTAGTTTCTAATTTTCTACCAAATAAATCTATCTTTAAAGAAACCTTATTATGATTAATCTGAGTAATATCATCTATGGTAACACTCATATTGGAAAAAGTTATATTAGAACTAATTCTACCAACAATATCTTTATTATCACGAATAATTTTGACTAACTCCCGAGTATCTACACCTGATATACCAATAATACCATTTTCTGCTAACCAATCACCGAGACTTTTTTTACCTCTCCAATGAGAATGCTTGGGGTTATATTCTCCGACAATTAAAGCCTTAATATGAATATTATTGGATTCGAATATTTTATCAATACCGTATTCGTCATAGATAGGTTCTCCGATACCGTAATTACCTATTAGTGGGTAGGTTAGAACTAATATTTGATTTAGATAGGAAGGATCGGTTAAGGACTCGGGATAACCTACCATACCAGTTTGGAATACAATTTCTCCATATTCTTCATCGGTAATAGTTTTACCGAAAGATTTACCGATAAAGTTTTGCCCCGTGTTTAGTTGTAATGAGATTTTCATTTTATTAGATATTAGATATTAATTATTTAATTAAATTATAAAATAAACTATTAATATTTTAATTAGTTATTTGTTTAAAACCAGTATCAACCTAATTAAATAAGTTCCCAATTAGGTTTATATCATACTAACTATGTTAATTAGAAAACCTGATTTTTATTTAATTAATTTTTTATTTAATTAATTTTTTTGTTAGTTAGTTCCAATATTCTAGAAAACTAAACTAACAAAAAACTAAACTAACAAAAAACTAAACTAACAAAAACTAAACTAACAAAAAACTAATCTAACAAAAATATAAATATTTTCTGTTTCTGAATAATTAAAAATTGATTTTATTTTATGTCTGTTAAGAAATAAAATTATATATTACATAAAATATGGATGATTTAACTTGTGAAAAATGTAATAAAGATTTTAAGACTGAAAAGACTTTTGAGAAACATAAAAATAGAAAAACACCTTGTAAAACTGTAAAAGTTATTAAGACTAACCAGAAGGAAACAAAACACACAGAACCAATGAAATTTATTGATTTATTTTGTGGTATAGGTGGATTTCACACTGCGTTAAAAAATTTGGGATTTTCCTGTTTAATGGCATGTGATATTGATAAATACTGTCGAGAGGTTTATTTGAATAATTATGGTATAGAACCTGCTCCCGATGTTAAGAAGATAGATCCGAATAAATTAGAAGATTTTGACATTTTATGTGCGGGGTTTCCCTGTCAGGCATTCTCTAACGCTGGTAAAAAGAAAACTTTTGAAGACGATAGGGGATTACTTTTCGACGAGATAATTCGTATTGTAAAGGTAAAGAAACCTAAGTTCCTATTCTTAGAAAATGTGAAACATATTTTAAAGGTAGGTGACGGGGAAGTAATAAAATATATTAGACAGAAACTAGACGATAGTAACTATCATTTGCAGTTATTCGAGATGTCACCGCATAACTATGGTATACCTCAACAGAGGGAGCGTATTTATTTTGTCTGTATTAGAAAAGATATTTATCAAGATAAGGATGTAGAGTTAATACACCCTAAAATTGATTCAATTGATTTCAAAAGTTTTCTAGATAAAAAGGAAGATATACCTGAAAAGTATTTTATTAAAGGTGATATTTTGGATTGTTTAAACGCTTGGGAAGAAATGATACCTGTATTTGAGGTAGAAGAAAAGATTTCACCTACTATTATGGTGAATGAATTTAATTCAGAATATACTGACGAAGAATTTAATGCCTTGGCAAAATGGAAACAAGATTATATTACTAAGAATAAACCTCTATATGAGAAATACAAGGATCAGTGGGATACTTGGTATGAAAAGCATAAGTCTATTCTAACTAAGAGAGAAATCTATGGTAAGTTAGAATGGCAGGTAGGAAAGATTAAACCAAATGACTCTATATTCAATTATTTTATACAGATTAGACAGTCTGGTATCAGAGTTAAGAAAAGAAAATACTTTCCAACTTTAGTTGCGATATCACAGATTCCAATCTATGGAGGGGAGAAGAGATATATTACACCGAAGGAGTGTCTAAGATTACAATCTTT
>Ga0115550_1003017_pt1 | contig 11179 bp, 9 predicted proteins | sample COGITO_mtgs_1005_FD_87177 | JGI IMG/M metagenome (GOLD analysis project Ga0115550, IMG submission 87177) | Pelagic marine microbial communities from North Sea - COGITO_mtgs_100511 | ecosystem: Environmental > Aquatic > Marine > Epipelagic | place: Germany:Helgoland, sampling site Kabeltonne... | reverse complement strand
TAAATTGTGCATAAAAATAAATTATAATAATATTTTAATTTATTTTTTATTTTTACGAGTTTTTTTATTACACATATTGCGTTTTTTATATGTTTTTGAAATATTTTTTAACATAGTATTTCCTTTTGTAATTTTTAATTCTTTATTTATATTTGAATATGTTAAACTAGGTGTTTTATTATTTAATTGATTTTTAGATATTCCGTAATATTCTTTATATAACGTATCAATACCTGAATATAACATATTTTTTTGAGGTATTTGTAATTTTTGTATGATATAGTGTAAATTTTGTTCACTTTTACAATCTACTTCCATAAATTCTGGTATTCCTGGCCATGTATCAAATACGATTTCATTTACTTTTGGATGTTTCCATTTTTCACGTGTAGTTTCAATTTGTGATTTCATAATTAATCCACATTGTTTTAAAAATTCAACTGTAGTTTCATAATCTGTATTTACAGCAACCTCGTGTTCTGTTGCATATTTACTTTTACCAAATTGTTTACATGTTATTTTGACATTTTTATTAGATTCTTCACGTACACGAACAAACCCATTTTTTTTATTATTTTGACGATAAAAAATAGAACGCCTCATACATATTTTTGGATGTACTAAACGTGCTCCTATTTTTTTGATTTTATTTTTTAAATTTTGTATATTTTCATTAATAATTTTAACTTCATATTCTTTTGCCATATATTGTATATAGAATTTAATTTATACAATATATTTATTTACTGTTCGGTTTGTGCTAATTCAGCAATAACTGAAATATATGAATCATTTAATTCAAATCTTTTACCGATAATTTTTGCATTTATAAATTCATTTTCTTTAATATTTATAAATTCATCATTGTTATTATGATGATCGCGTGCAATAAATATAACCAATGGAGTAGGTTCATCTTTTTCAGAAATCTCTGCACGAATTCCTGCTTTTGTTACATTTTTTACTTTTGCACGAACAACCATGCCTTCTACAGGATAACATACTTTATATTGTATAACTATTGTAAATTCTACATTGTTGCCACGTAAAGAACCACTTGAATAATTAACAACATGTAGAGTATGTGGTTTTACATAACCATTTGTGTTGCATTTCTTTTCTAATTTATCCTTTAATTTCTTTTCAATGATATTTTTTAAATCTTTATTAATTTCTTTAAATTTTAATATAATTTTTACAGTATCTAATACATCCGAATATAAATCTATATTTTTTTGTTTCTTTTGTTTTTTATCCAAAACTGATTTAAGTTTATTAATTGTTGTATTTTTAGATTCTAAATCAATCGCATCCTCTTCAGGAGGACTATATGACGGCGATTTAGGAACGAGTTCACCCTCTTCAGGAGGACTATATGACGGCGATTTAGGAACAAACACATTGTCATCAGGAGGACTATATGAAGGTGATTTCGGACGTGATGAATCTGAAGGAGGACTATATGAAGGTGATTTCGGAACAAACACATTGTCATCAGGAGGACTATATGACGGCGATTTTGGTCGTGATGAATCTGATGGAGGACTATATGAAGGTGATTTAGGAGTGAATACTTTTGATGTAGAACTATCTATTGGTATGTTTTCAGCGGGTACTGATCCTGATGTAGGTAATGTTTGTTCATCGTCATAATAATCCTCAGCTGGTGGCGGTGGTTTTGAATATTCAGATGAATCAGTATTTATTGAACTCTCCATTATTTAATATATACATATGTGTTAAAATAGTTTTTTCAATTTTATAATTTTATAGTACTAATATATTTTTTAAATATATTACAAAGAGTTGGTGAGAGAAACCATAATTTATTTTCATAATTTATATATTGGTTGTATCTAAATAATATCTGCAATAGTAAACAAATATGTATAGTTTGACTATTTCGCAATGCCGCTGAAAATGAATATTGAGTAAATTGTGTTTCTATTAATTCCATTAAATCATTTTTATACATTACACTACATACAACTCCTGTTGCTCGCGTTTTATATGTATCTTTGATTTTAAATATAAAATCTTCTTGTTTATTTTTAACTTTATATAATCCTATACCTAAATGGTCACTCATATTAATAATATCTATATTAAATTTTACTTTAATCGTAGATAATGTTTCTTTTTTCATAAAAGCAGAAGTTTCTACCCATTTATTATTTACTTTTTCCAATAATAATATATCATTATCTTTTGAAAATAATAAATATTTTTCATCATCGTATTCAAATGAATATTGATAAATATATTTTTTGATAATAAAAAACATAGGATCTAAATCTTCATTATCAATCATTTGTAAAATATTAAACCGTTTTTCAAATGGTAAATTATCAAATACAATCATATAACAACAGCTATCATTTATAAAATCAATTAATGTTTTCTTATCGGTAATCTCTGATTTACTGATAATATCTAAGATTACATTATATTCGCGTGTTTTTTTAAAAATATCTATTAATTTTGAGTATTCGTTTAAAATATTTGTAGTATCTTTTGATATTTTAGTAATTTCTTTTTCAGTGGATGATTCTTCAAATACGGTATCTAATATAGGTTTTTCAATATCTTCTGGTTCTTCTCTATTAATTTCTTGTATTAATTCTAATTTTGCATGTTTATAATCAACAGGTGTTGATCTTTCTAATAATGATATATTAGTATTTGTAATTTCTTTAGGCTGAAAAAAATATATATCTCCATGATTAACGATATGTCCAACTCTATCAAATATATCTAACACGTCTTCGTCAAAATTAGAAATTAATTTATTTAGTGCTGTTTTTATTTCTTCTGGTGGATATTTATTAAAATGCGTGAGTCTATTTACGATTTCATCATAGTAGTAAAAATGTTTTTCTCTGAATAAAACTTTTATATTAAATATAAGCTGATTGATATTATTATAAACATGAGTTTCATCTAACGTATCTTTATTAATTTCAGAATCAGCTGCATGTAAATTAATTGTTGTAATAGAATTATTGGTAGTATTATAGTCTATACAATTATAACTACAACTTTCCATATAATCACATAATGCAGAAAAAGGTTTATCTCCAATATCTATTATAAGATTTTTTTGATTTGCAAAATATTGTTCTGTTTTAGTATTTAATTTGTCTATAGATAAATTATTATATTCAGATGATAATAAACAATCTATTGACGTTTCTTTTAACAGTCTTGTAATAGCGCCAATTTTTAATGCTTTTATTTCAGATATTCTATATAAATATAAATCAATTCCTTCAACTTGTTCAGCATCTTTGTTTTCTAATAATGTTCCATATAAATAAATTAATACATTACGTTTTTTATATTCTAATAACCGATGACTGCAATTTCTTACAGCTCTACCTATAATTTGCTCAATTCTATTCATATTATACCATGGTTCCATTATATGAACTGATCTAATATTTTTTAGATCAATACCTTCGGACCCAGCCCTGGATATCAATACGACTTTAATAATATCTCCATTTACATTGTCATCATTAACTGCGTTTTTTATTTCATTTGAATTTTGATTACTAATGCTTGTTGTAGCGCCTGTAATCATAGCATATGTTAATTGTTTTCCATTTATAGATTTTTTAGAAGCAATTCTATGTTTACTAATATATCCAGGGTCTAATAAATTATTTTGTTTGGTAAATCTTTTAAATCCGATTTCTTCAAGTGCTAATGCTAATGGTAATAAACCGCCATATATATATTGACTATATACTAACGTAATACCATCATTTTCTAATATAGATTCTACAATTGACCTAATTTTTTCGCTATAATTTCCAATATTCTCAAATGCAAATATACTTTTTTTATTACTCGTATCCAAATATTTATCTTGATAGATATATGGCATTTTATCAATATTCGTAATCATTTTACTAAGCCCGTCTTTACCTATACATTCTTTTAAATTTTCATCTTCAATCTCTTCATACTCATGAGGAAAAACAATATTTAATGCCTCTAATGGCAATTGCATTTTATTATACCCTAATTTTTCAGTTTTGTGTTCTTCTCTATCATCGCTTTTTTGTAATAAAAAATTAATAATTTTGTTATAAATATTGAATTGATATGTTCCTATTCCAACTTTACATACATCTACGTGTTCTAATGGGTGAATTATTGATTGACCATTAAATTGAATACGTGGATAAATATTAGATTCATCTAAGAATGATTTTGAATTATCAAACTGAAATGGAAATATTCTATATGGAAAAGTAAACGGATTCTCACCTCTAACAAAACTAACATATCCTGATATTTTTTGTATAAATTTTTTCTTCCCAATTTCGTCCCCCGTTTCATCGTCAATTAAAAAATCACCATCTTTATTAAATATTTGTTTTTCTTCAATCATAGGACGCCCGTCATTTAAATTCATTAAATTAGTAATCCATATAATTTCTTTATAACTATTAAACATTGGTGTAGCGGATAACAATAATAGTTTAATATTTCGTATAGTTTTAACTAAATAAAATAAATTACTAGCTATTTTTTTACTTTCACTATCGTCACTTACGCGTATATTATGAATTTCGTCAATAATAATAAGTCTGTTTTCAAAAAATGAATTTAATTTTTTTTCTATTTTCTTTTGTTCAATTAAATGGGATAGCTTTGTATATCCTATAAATTCATAACCGTCTTCAATTATTTTATTAATTTGTGTAACAATTGTTTTTTTGGAAGAAAACTTAGTGGTTCTTATTTCGTTTAATAAATTATTACCGACGCATGATTTTAAATTCCAAATACCCTTTTCTTCTTTTAATTTATTTTCATCAAATAATTGTTTTCTAAAATTATCTTGGATATTTGGAGTAGCAACTATTAATATTTTTTTTTTGATTCCTAAATTTTTTAAATATATTCTCATATTTTCACTAATACCTATAGAACTGCATGTTTTACCAGTACCTAATCCATGAAATAATAGTAAACTATTATAAGGAGTATATATACTCAAAAAATTTTTAACAAAAATTTGATGAGGTAATAATTCTGTAAATTCACACGCCACATCGTTAGAATATTCTTCAATATTATCAAATTTAACTTCGTCTTTTTTTGTTTTATTAAATTCTTGTTTATTTGCAATTTTTAAATTAAATTTATTATCATCAATATTGGGATATAATGAAACACTATTTAATATATCAGGCGATAATTCCATACTCATATATTAAGTTTATTTAATTATTTATGTTTAAATATAAAAAATTATTAATAACATTATTAATTTTATCTAACATTTTAATTTTTTCAGTGTTGTATGGTCTTATAGAGTCAATACATTCAGTATAGGTTTTCCATTCCAGTTTAGATACTTCCGATTTTTGAAATTTGTTTAATATATCTATATAATCATCCATAAATGCTAAATAATATTTATGCTTATATGATTTATAATTAGATCCAAAAAAGATTTCTTCATATGGTATTACATTTTCAATTATTTTAATATGTGATTTATCGTATCCTGTTTCTTCTTCAAATTCTCTAATCGCACATTCTAAATCTTTTTCTTGCAAATCTCTTCGTCCTTTAGGAAATCCCCACTCTGGCTCATTCCATGTAGTTTTACTATCTTTTATTAAATCTTCCAATTTAAAATGCGTATTATCTATATTAATACCATCATATAAAGATACCCATTTTTTATATAAGGTTTCTTCATTTTTTTTATTAACATCTAAAAAATCTTTTTTTAGTATTTTGTCCTTTTCACATATTGTCATTTCATTAATAATATTTTTGATATAATTTTTATTATACAATGAATATTTTCCACGTAAAAAATCAGAAAATCCAAAACTATCTTTTCTTCTTATCATTAAATACTCTATACCTCTAGTGGTGTTTCTAAAAATTACAATGCCAATACTTATTATTGGCATCTTACAGTCTTGAAATAGATGACCGTGTTTTCCACAATTATTGCATATATTATAACTAGATTTCATCTATATGTAATAATCATTATATTTTTATGTAGTTTGTAATATAAGTACAATGAAGTTTGACTCAGGTGTTTGGGGACCATCCTTCTGGTTTGTTTTACATAGCATCTCATTTAAATATCCACAATTTCCATCTAATACAATAAAAAAGAAATATTACGAGTTTATTCAAAATTTACCACAATTTATGCCTGATGAAAAAATAGGAAATGAATTCGCAAAATTTTTAGATAAATATCCCGTTACGCCTTATTTAGATAATCGTAACTCATTTATACGATGGGTGCATTTTATTCATAACCGCATTAATGTATATTTAAAAAAGGACATACTATCATTTTCTGATTTTTTAAAAAAATATGAAAAAATATATAGTCACGATAATTTAACACAAACCAGAAATAGTTTAATTAAGAAATATATTGTTTATTTAGTTACTATTATATTTTTGATAATGACAAGCTATTTATTATATAGAAAATAATATAATGTTATATTAGTAATGGATGGTGGTGCTGCAATTGCCTCAGGAGGGTTTGGATGTGTATTCAGACCTTCCATTAAATGTAAAAATAAAAAAACCAAAAAAAATACAGTTAGTAAGCTAATGATTAAAGAGTTGGCTGATAGAGAAATATTAGAAAGTAAGAAAATATTTGATGAAATACAGAAAATACCCAACGCAAATGATTTGTTTATTATACCAGCGGATATATGTCAACCTGGTAATTTAACCCGTGAAGATAAATCACAATTTAATACAAAATGTGATTCTTTATTGAAAGAAAAAATCAATTCAAAAAATATAAATAAATCATTAACTAAGTTAAGAATGATTCAATTGCCTGATGGCGGAGAGGATTTATCTAATTTTTTTCAAAATACACTATTAAGTGTTAATAAATTTATTATAATAAATAATCAATTAGTTAAATTATTGACACAAGGAATAGTTAAAATGAATGATAAATATATTTTTCATTTTGATATTAAAAGTGCGAATATTTTAATAAACGAAAATACTATAAAATTAATTGATTGGGGTTTATCCAATCGGATAAATGCTGAATTTGTTCGTAATAAATTTATTCCAAAGCGTTTAAAATTTAGACCACTTCATTTTAATATGCCTTTTTCTATTGTATTATTAAACGATGAAACTCATATATATATAAATAATTTTTTAAAACATAAGCATACTTTAAATCAACTGGTTGATTTTTTATTTAATTTATATGAAACCAAAATTTCAACAAATATTATAGGCAAACATCATGATGATTTAATTAAATTTATTTTAAAAAGTCATTTATATCCCAAGATTAATCCTGATTTAATTATATTCACATACATGGCCGAAATAGTAAATCATTTTACAGAAAATGGAAGATTTATGGCTGAAAAATATTTTTATAACGTTTATCTTAAAAATTGTGATATATGGGGATTTGCTACTGTTTATTTATTACTTGCAATAGATAATATTGAAAATTTATCAATTGAATATAATGATAAAATGAAGTTTAAAGAAGAAATATATAAAATATTCAGAAAATATATTATTGATTGTTCATTTAAACCTATTCCAGTAAATCAATATGCTAAGGAATTATTAAATTTAAATACACTTATTAAAAATTCAGAAGTAGGAATCTCTAAAAAAGTATATTCAACCACCAATAGTTTTAATAAAAATACTTTTCAGAATTTAAAATTTTTTGACAGTTTTAATATAAAAAAGAAAATAGCAAATACTAGTAAAGCTTATAGATATATTAAACATAACTCCAATACACAAACTAGAAAATTTAGTACACAACCTAGAAAATTTAGTACACAAACTAGAAAAGCACTAGCTAGAAAACCTCGCGCTAGAAAACCTAAAATGAAAAAACCTAAAAAATAAAATTATTAATTAATTGTTAAAAATATATTATATGTATTTTATATATTTAACTATGAAATTAGAATTAATTATATTTGCTATCACGTCCTTTTTAGTTGTAAATTCATATTGTGAAAACAAATATATTCAGAAAATTATATCATATAAAAAATATTTTGAAATGGGAACTTATGCTTTTGTTGGATTTTCACTATATTTAATGGTAAAGAAAAATCCAAATCAGTCAAGAAGTATGATGAGTCAAGTAAGTAATATTATAAAACATATGCCAATTGATAGAAATGCATCATCCATGTTAACACCATTATTTGATATCAATGATAATATTAATGGCGAAACAACCGGATTATTAAGTAGTTTTATTGCACCACAACAAAAAAGAATGTTAAATTCAGGAAATGAAACAACAAAGCGTAGTGTAAGTGAAACAAAGAAAAAATGGGTTGCTTCTCAACAAAATTGGAATTGTGGATTATGTAATTCTCAATTACAAGCATGGTTTGAAGTAGATCATCGCATTGAATTAGAAAATGGAGGATCTAATCATGTTAATAATTTAATTGCTTTATGTAGAGATTGTCACGGAAAGAAAACAATGATGAGCAGACTTTAGTAAAACAAAATAAACGATTGTAAATATACTTATTTTCTAATTGAATTGTATAGAGATATGTCTAGTTCAAAATCAACAAATATTAGTACGGTTTCTACAATTAGTACTTTAAACGAATCTGTATCAAAGATGCCATCATATATCAATAATAAATATATTAATTATAGAAAATTTATTTTACTTTTGATATTTAGTCTAGTGTTTTTTCTATTACTTAAATATGTTTATAAAAATGGTTATATTAACTTTATTAGTGACAATAAAGAAATGAAAGCGTTATTTCTGTTATTTATTTCAATATTTTTTATTGGAATGCTTTATATTACTTATAGTTTATCAGCAATGGATGAAAAAAAACGCAAAGGAGTTGTGCCAACTGGGTATACTCCTGACAATAGCATTGTACTTTATCCATACATTGTTACTATTTTAATGTTTTTTGTAGGTATTATTTGCATTTTATTAATAATGTATGGTTTAGCAAAAGGTATGGATAAATATCCAGATGTACTATCTACGGTAACGGGAACAATACTACTATTAATTGTAGCAGTTGGTATATATGGTATATATGCTATATTTATTAAAAATGGAAAGAAACCAAAATCTTTACAGACATCTCCTGGTGGTATAAGATTATTAACAAATATTTCAATATATTCTTTATTTTGTTTATATTCTGACATTAAACAATTTATATTGGACGAATATAAAAAAGCTCCAAAAGAAGTATGGGGTATTTTAATTATTGAAATAGTATTAATATCTATATATTTAATTTTACCATATTTAAGAAAAATAATATTATACATACTTTGTCGTGATGCTAAGTATTTATTAAATAATCCGATATATTTAGACAGACAGAAAGAAGTAGGTACGTCAAAAGATTTATACGGGTCAAATGTTGAAGATGCCGATTATATTTATAATTATTCAATATCTTTCTGGTTTTATGTAAATCCTACAGCAAATGATGATAATTATTACAATATATTAACTTATAATGGAAAACCTTTAGTAGAATATAATCAACATAAAAATAAATTAAGAATAAAAACAAAAGAAGGGCGTGATAAAGAAACTATTATATATTTAGACAATAATGTAGAAACTCAAAAATGGAATCATGTAGTAATCAATTATCAATCCAATACGCTGGATATTTTTATGAATAATGAATTAGTAACTACCAAATATAAGTTAAGTATGCCATATATGGGATATGATAATATAATAGTAGGCCAAGACAACGGTATAGAAGGGGGTGTTTGTAATGTATTATACTTTAAGAGAAATATTCCAAAAAGAGATATTTCTTTGATATATAATTTATGTAAATATCAAAACCCGCCGATAATTTAGAAAAATTCTTATCAGTATATATACATATGGAACCTAAGTCTATAATTATTGTTGTATTAGTTTTAATGTTATTATATGTAATTGTAAGAACTATTACTTATCCGTCAGGATTAACATCAAAAACCGATGCAAAAACATTACAAACCGTAAGCTCAGATGATTTAGAAAGTAGTAATACTTCTAGTGTAAATTTCGCATATTCTATATGGTTTTATGTGGATGATTGGAATTATAAATATGGACAAGCTAAAGTTATATTTGGACGTTTAGATCAAAATAAAAAACCATGTCCTACAATTGTGTTAGCACCAACTCAGAATAATATTAATGTGTCAATGACTGTTTATCCCAGCTCAAATAATTCATCTGAAATTATTCATTCGTGTGGTGTTCATAATATACCAATCCAGAAATGGGTAAATGTTATAATTAGTGTATATAATCGTAGTTTAGATATATATGTTGATGGTAAATTAGTTAGAACATGTATGTTACCTGGGGTACCTAAAGTAGATAATAGTTCTAATGTTTTAGTTACACCAGGTGGTGGATTTTCAGGCTATACTACCAAATTACAATATTGGGATGAAGCGCTTGATCCTCAAAAGGCATGGAATGTTTATAAATTAGGCTACTCTGATGGGTTCTTGAGCTTTTTTAATAAATATGAAGTTAAACTTTCAGTATTTGATGATGGTGTAGAAGAAACTACAATAACATTTTAAGAAAAGTATAATATATAAAATTATTTATATTATTTTATATATATAAGAATATGGCAAATGATTTAACAAATTTTCAAGATTCAAATAGTGCAATAATGAATTTCGCATTTGTAATTATGGTTATTATTGTATTTGTTATTGTATTACAAATGAGTATTACCTTCTTATCATCTATATTTAATAATACTAAAGGCAATCCCTATTTAATTAATGGAATGGTTCAAGGAAAAAATATGATAGAAATTGAACAAGATCCAACGAATTCAGATTCAGTTACACTTGTACGTTCTAATAATGAAAATGATGGGGTAGAATTTACATACTCTACTTGGATATTTATAGATGATTTAGAATACAATAAAGGACAATTTAGACATATATTTCATAAAGGGGATGATACAATGAATTATGATGATGATACAATTGGTGCTGGATTAAGTTATCCAAATAATGCACCTGGTTTATATTTAGCACCTTATAAAAATGATTTAATTGTAGTTGTCAATACGTTTCAAAATGTAATAGAAAAAGTAGTTATTCAAAATATTACATTGAATAAATGGAT
>Ga0115550_1003002_pt1 | contig 11212 bp, 30 predicted proteins | sample COGITO_mtgs_1005_FD_87177 | JGI IMG/M metagenome (GOLD analysis project Ga0115550, IMG submission 87177) | Pelagic marine microbial communities from North Sea - COGITO_mtgs_100511 | ecosystem: Environmental > Aquatic > Marine > Epipelagic | place: Germany:Helgoland, sampling site Kabeltonne... | reverse complement strand
TATCTTTAACAATAAATTCTCTTTGTTGCGCTTCTGTTAGTTCTTCAGCTTTTAATATCCATACTTCTTTTAACCCAGCTTCTTTACAAGCCTTTAACCTCATATTACCACCAAGTACAACCATTTCATTGTTGACAACTATTGGTCTTAACTTTAACATTTCAGGAAACTCCTTTATAGAAGTAACTAGCTTTTTAAACTTGTGGTCTTTTATAAATCGTGGATTGTTTTCGTTTGATCTAACTTCTGAAATTTTTACTAACTCCATTTATTGTATTTTACATTTATATATAGCTATTTTCATTAATTTTTGTAGCAGCGTATTCTATCGTTTCTTTTAAATCATTTTCTGACAAGTTTTTAGCAATGTTCATAAGGTCTGACAATGATACGGTAGACGTAACTGTTGTAACTAAGGTATCAAACATTTTGCTTAGGTTTTTGTTGTACCTAGAATATATCTCGTAATTCTTTATACTAAAAATGATGGTGGCGTGGTGGCAACTTTTACCATTTGATTGATACCACCTTACTATGTCCATAAGGCTTTTGCCCATTACTTTGTTTAAGAATAGATTTGCTACTGCTCTATATTCAATAACTTCCTGTTTTCTTGTTTGTTGAAATATATCTACTCCACTAATTTGTTTTATTAATTCTTGTACGTTGTTCATTATTTTAATTTTAAAAATTCAGCGGAAGCGTGTTCCTTAAACCATTCTTTGTTGTCGTGGTATTTATCTATAACGGCATCAATCATAACAAGTTCATCCACATCGGAAGTTCTTAGTTTATCAATAAGCGATTCTAGCTTGTTTAATACGTTTGTAGTTATTTCGGCATCATTGTTATACACAAAATCGTAATCGTTCTTTATAAGGCTCTCTAATTGCTTTAGGAAACGTTGTCCGTTTAGTTTTAAATTATGCTTGTATTTATTTGTTCCGTTTAAATCGTCTATCGCTTCTAGCGTTAACTGACCTAATAACAATACTTTTAAATAACTTAATTGTGAGCCTCGTTCCATTCTTTTTTTTGTTTTTCTATTGTTTCTATTTCTCTATTTATATAATCTAAGGCTTTACGCAAATCGCTAAGATCATCGGCTTTTTTACCAGCCCTTGCGATATATTTAATCACGTTACCTCTGTTAAAGTTTAAACCGTAATCAGTAATGAAGTCTATAACATCATATCCTTTGCCGTTTTCGTAATGTATCTGTGTTGCTCTCATTTTAATTGTTTTCTATTGCTTGTATATCTTTTATTCCTGTTTCATCAAATGTAATTATTGCCTCGTTATATCCCTCTGCTAAATACATCGCTATCCTGTTGTCAAATTCCTTTAGTGTCATTCTTCCTCTTTATTTTCTTCTTGTGATTTGTTTGCTAAGTAATTAACTAATTGATAAACTGTTTTTTCTAATTTAGCGATCCGTTGTTCTTGTGTCAGCTTCTTTATTCTCATTCCGTTCTAAGTTTTAATAAGTTATAGCATTCAATATATTTCTCCCTTGCCTTGCTTTTGTATTCTTGTTTGAATAGTTCGTATAATTTTCTTGTGTATTTATACTTTGTATCGCAGCCCTCGTAATAATTCTTTGCAAAACTTTTGCCTTTACCTTTGAAGTAGTTTACATTGTCAGCAGTATCGCCAGCTATCATCTGTTCGTAAAAATTATACATCGCCTCCTGTTCCGATATATCATAAATTGCCTTATGCTTATAATGGTAGTTATAAATAAGACAAGGGAACTGCTTATAATCCTTATCTATCGACACGATCATAACTTCATTCCTACCAACTAATTCAGATAACTCAAACCAATGACGTGCAACCAAATCATCTGTTTCAATTCCATAACTATAATAACTCGAATAAGTTTCTTTAACGTAATCGTGCATCTGGTTTAATAACGGGGGCAACTCTATCTTTTTACGATTCGCTTTATAGTCCTTTGTTATTTGTTTTCTAAAGTTTCCCTTTGAGCCATTAAACACTCTGACCTCATCAATAATGTAAATATCTTCTAAGTGGTTTATTATACTCATAAACTGCTCGTCAAACTTTACGATAGAGTCGTTTATATCTGTATAAAATTTTTCTCCATCATCGCTCTTAGCTTTATAGCAACTTGCGAAAATTAAACTGTCAGCATCAAATAGTAGTATCATCTGTTTTTGTATGGGTTTAGTTTTTCATTATATCCTCTTGGCAAATAGAAAGGGTCATATCTAAAACCCAGTATCGGGTTTATTCCGTTGTCTATCCATTCTTTCAAGGTCATTCTCTGCTCTTTTTGCTCTTTCAATTGCTCGTTCTTTCTCATTTTTAAAATCACTTATTAACTGGTCGTATGCTCTGCGCTCTAATTCTAAATAGCTAACATAAGCCGATATATCTATTAATTGCCCTAACAAACCGTCAAGGTCTTTATCAGTTTCTGCTTTGTTTTTTATTACATCAATCACCTTAGTAATTGCAGTAAGGTATTCCATTTGCGCTAAATCCCTGACTGGTCTCATAATGACGCTAATATATACATAAAAAATAAGACTAAAAAACTATAAAAGCATCCTAACAATAAAATGTTAATCATCATCTTTTTTTTAATTCCAAACTTTTTGCGATTAATTATCATCACTATTAAAGCTATTGCAAATACCGCAAAGGTTAAGAATGTTTCGTTATACTGTATCATAGCATTGATGCTTCAAAACAAGTTCCAGAACAAACTCCTTTTGTATCAGAAGGTCTGCCACATTCAGGACATTCGTAATCGTAATAATCCCCTATTGAAATTAAGTAGTCGTCGTATGTTCTCATAGCTTTAAATCTTCAATTAAATCCTCAATGATATATAACTCATCTTCTATGTATTCTCTTTGCTTAGGCTCATCTATTAAAGAATTTTTTAAATATGATCTGTAAAGTTTCAAAGCCGCTAATATCACATCTACGTTTTGTTTGTTTGTTTTTATTGTTGTCATTTTTTTGTTTTTAATTGTTTTTTGTTAAATTCCTTCCATCGTTCTTCAAGTCTTTCATTATTCCATTCGTGGGCTTGTTTTGCCATTGGTAAGATATGAAGTAGATCACTATATAATTCGCTGCCCTCAAAAATAAGAGTAGTACCATCTTCAAGTTCAATATAAACTTCTCCATTCGAAGTATGCAGACTTATTGTTTTGTCAATATAAATTTCTCTCATTGTTTTATCCTATTAAAATTCTTGTTAAAAAATAAAGCGGTGCAGCTACTAAAGTAACTCTTTGTGCGTAGTAAAAAATTCTTCCTAGTGTTTTCATTGTTTTGTTTGTTTTTAAAGTTCAAAGTTTTCTTGTAATTCTTTAATTAACTTTTTGATCTCTTCTTTATTAAGAGTAATGTGAGTAAAGAATTCGTCTTGAGTTCTCATTGTTAATTGAACTTTCATACCTTCTTTACCTCCACTGAATCTTGTCAATGACATTTCAGTGTTTTCTATTTCATTTGTCTTTTTACTGTGAAATTGACCTTTAAGTGATTTAAGTTCTGTTGACATACTGTTTGCTTTTAATTGTTTAACAGTTCAAATATAAAACTATTTTTTTAATTACCAACAAACAAACGTTAATTATTTTTATTTTTTTTCCTTATCCTTAAAATACTTATCCCAAATTTTAGGCGGTTTAAATTCTGTATCGTTTGAATTTACTATTGTGGCTTGTTGTTCTGTGAGAAGATAACAAGGCTTTAAAAGTTTCTTTTTAGTCCACAAGGTTGTATCAGGACAATACATATCTACTGTTTCGTTTAACTTTAAATTATTAAGCCAATACATATAATTTGCCTTTGGATCGTTTACGAAATAGATAGCGACCTTTCCAGTAGAAATCAATTTGTCGTATTTAAACTTCTCCAATAATTTAGTATCGTAATGTTTATTCCTAAATTTCATTTCAATAACGCACTCGTGTCCTTTTGGCGTTAAACCCTCTGCATCCCAAGAATCGTAGCCCTCTCCTGTCCATTCTAAACTCCAACCATCTAGGTTAAGGATAGCTATTGTAGCTTTTTCAAGCTGGTGTATTTTACTAACCATAAATTCTATCTATATCCGCTATCCACATTTTATATAACTTACCGTTACAACTGCAAGGCTCTGTATATTTATGATCGTAATAATTAGCGTGTAATTTGCAAAGTATTTTTTTATACTCATAAGGAAGCGATTGATTGACATTTGCTTTGAAGTCAATCCATAAGTCTTTGTCCTCCTCTGTCATAACTTTTTTCACCATAACTCAATATCGTTATATTTATCTTGCCTTTCATCACATCCGCAACGATCACCCCATATTTTTTTGACAACCCATCGGATGCCTGTGTACTTTGTAATGTAATAAATAAAATCTCCTAGTCTCATATTTTTTTTATTTCTAAATGTTTTATGTCTTCATATTTAACTTTAACTAAAACGTCTTTTTTACCCCATTTTTTTCTTGTGTAAAATTTATTATAATCTTTTTTATCTTCAGTATATTCTTTTACATTGTTCTCTATGTATTTTAATAAATCCAATCTTTTAAAGATGCTAAATTTGTTTAGTTCGATTATGTACATTGCTATATAAAATGATTGTCCTTGCAACCATCCTTTATTGCCATTAACATTTTCTAATTCGAGCCATATAGTTTCAAGGTGTCTATTACCTTTAACATCAACTCCAAAATTATTAACATAACAATCAATGTGCTTATACCAATCATCTTTTATTGTAGATTCCCTGTAACTTAAACCTAAGTCTAAAATTTTATCCTTAAATAAGTCTTCAAAGTAGTCCCCATCTTTTTTGCATTGATTATATCTTTTGCTGCTTACTTTTAAACTCATAACAATTTATTTTTAAGTTTGTTTTTTGTAACGATAAAAGTATTCCTCAAAGAATCATAGCTAATTTTTGTTTTTCGGCTCAACTCTGAGATATTGTTCTGTGTAGCCACCAATTCAAAAACTTTTTTATCGTACCAATAAATATCATCCATTGCTTGCTCATACGCTTTTAACTTATCCTCAAAGTCTTTTTCAAACTCATTCCAATCGGTATTTTCATCTGACAAATCAATATCATTAATATCTATCTTTTTTATCTTGCTCTCCTTTCGGATAAAACCAACGTGCAACCCTTTGAGCATTTTATAAATATAGAAATAATTTATTTCGGTTTCATTGTACCATATATTTAAACCATCAGCCTCATAACCTATCAAAAGAATATACATCTCTTGTACAATATCTTCTGCTAACTCAATAGAACAACCAAAGGACTGGACAATAGATATCCAATCCTCGTGTTTTAAAGCTGCTGCCTCTATCAACTTTCCCATTTAAACGTAATTACTATAAAGATTAAAGCTATTTGTAAAGTGTGGTCAATAACATCCTCATCATCGTATTCTTGTCGGTCATAAAGTAAACCAACCAAAAGACTGTAAGTTCCTGCGATAATTACTTCCGCTTGTTTCCAAACTGCAAAACCAAACAAAGCAGTAATTAAAAGTATTCCAATCATTAAAAAGGTATTTTAAGTGTTTCTATTAAACTTTGACCTTGCATCTCAAACCCAACATTATTAGTCATAGACTTCATTACTATTGGGCTATCTATTGGTGTCGGTCTGCCACCAGTATCAATGTCTTTAACCTTGCGTACAATTATATTGCTTTGCATCCAATCTGTTGGGTGCTGAGTATACCTATGTATTACCAAGAAATCATCGCAACGGTTGACGAATTTTGAGCCTCCTTCAGCGTGACTGCTCATTGGTGGCATTGGGTGTCCAGCGTATATGTGCGTTTGATCGTGCTTCATTCTTTGCGCTTCTGTTACTGAGTGCGTATTTAGCCATATTGAAATGTTATGTTTTTTACAAAACAATCTTATTTCGCTAGTAGCTTGGTAATCGTATTCGTGCGCTCCTATTCCCCTCAATACGCTTTGATCTTTTGTCAAACTATTATAAGGGTCTATCATAAAACCGTGATACGTTTGTTGTTGATATAATTTTTCTGCATTGACTAACAATTCTCTAAAGGTGTAAAGTCTTTCCGTATCTAAAAACCTAAAATGTTCTCTAATGAATCTAACTCTCAATTGAAAAGCATCAGCATCAACTTTATTAATTGGTTTGCCTTCTAAAAATTCAACTAACTTTCTTACGATGCCGTGTGTTTCGTTTTCGCTTGAATAAACCAACCATCTCAATTTATGCTTTAAAGTGTATAATAACATCATATAAAGTATAACGGTGGTTTTACCTACGTTGCTATGCCCTAAAATAACATTGAAGCTGCTATGCTTGAATCTCATAAATTCATCAATAGCTGGTATGCCTAAAGACAAACCCTCTTTGATTTGTCCTGTGCGAACTTGGTTTAATTTGCTTATCTCTTTGTCGAAATCTACTAACATAATTTTATTTTGTTTTGTTGTTATTGTAAAGGTATAAAAAAAAGGGGTGCGCAAACACCCCCTTTGTAATTAAAATGGCAAATCTGCCGTTTCTCTATCAGGTGAATGTTGGGCTGACGTAACTTGTTCTTTTGGTGTCCAAGTGTTAACCTCTGCGTACATTCCCTTTGAGTTTTTCTTCACGTCAATAGATAGCCAACCGTTGTTAGCTTTTATAAGTTCTCCTTGCGTATTCATAAAGTCTACGAAGTCCTCTGCTTTAATTGTTATCTTAACTGGCAGCCAGTCCTTATCTGTTGGTTTTACAAATAACCCTTTTGCGAATACTTTTTCTGTTTTTTCCATTTTTTTACTTGTTTAAAATTTCGTTAAATATATTAGTAAATTCTTCAACCTCATCTAGCTGAATACTACCTTTTGCTGCCAACTCAATAGCACCTTTAAAAGCCACTTGTCTTAAAATAGATTCGTTAGTGCTTCTTGTTGTACCTGTGTTGTAACTTGGTTTGGCTTGAAAGGTTGGTTTAGGCATTTCTAATTTAGCAGTCTTAAATTCCTCATTCGTAACTGTAAAAGAAATCTCATCATTTTCTGACTTAGTAAAATTACCTTTTGCTAAAAAATTGTAGTAAGTGCCATCAGCTAAGTCAATTCTAAATTTATTAAATTCTCCGTGTGAATTAGACCAAGTACCTTTTGGCGTAATGTGTTTGATTTTTCCTGTTTTCATTTTTCTTCGGTTTTAATGTTTCTGGATTTTAGAATGTCCTCAATTTGCTTGTAAGTAGCATCTAACATTCCCTCTTTGCCTTGCATTTCGATAAGGTCTTTCGTTGGATAATTGTGTAAATACATTTTGTTATAGTTTTAAATTATGGTACAAATATAAAAATAATTTTTGGAATAAAAAAAAAGGCTACAAAAAATTTTTCTGCAACCTCTTTTTATCTATAATTAAAAACAATACTAACAAAACAGTACAAACTTACTTATTTTGGTAACTCCTTTAAAATGTTTTCATACTTAGTTATTAACGCTTCAAGTTCATAAGAAGATATTTTGTTTATCTGCTTTGATTGTTGTAATAACAATTCCGCAGTACCCTCACCAATATTTGACTCTATCCATAAGCTAAAAAGATATTGCTCTCCGTAACGAAATACATTGCATCCAGCGCATTGAACTTGTACGTTTATTTCATCCCACCTTGTTGAGTAGTGTTTACGGCTTATGAAGTGTCCAGCCTGTAATTTTTTCCAATGGTCTTTTTTGTGGCACGTTACGCATTGAGCCAAACCATTCCTGTCTGCATATCTTCGCCGTATGTATTCGCTAAAGACTGCATCTAATTTTTTAACCAGTTTAGTGCGTGTCGGCTTTTTAGACGATGGCATTATCCAGTTTCTGAATTAAGCTGCGTAATTCCTCTTTTGATACGGTTGCTTTTACTCTTTCCTTGTAGGTTTTTAAGTTCAACTCGTAACTTTCTGAATTTTGCAACTTTTTAACTGTGCTTTTAATATTCATTTTGTTATAATTTGTTTAAACTAAAAATATTATTATATTATAATGTTATAGTATTAAAATATTATTATATTATAGTATTATAGTATTATTATATTATAGTATTATAATGTTATAGTATTATAATGTTATAGTATTATAGTATTATAGTATTATAATGTTATTATACTAAAATAACTTAGTTTAAATTACTTATATATAGCAAAGTTAGTTAAATTTTGTTAAAAAGTCAAGTTTTCAACTTCTTATTGGTTTTTTATTTTGGTAAATTTTTCGAAACCCCTACTGCCGAAGTATGCAGCATAAACCGTCACGAGTAGATATTTAAGCAAATCTATAAACTCGTTTTTTACTATAAATTTATTCTCAGAACTATCCAATATGACAAACAAAGTCATCATTACCGTTAGAAATATAAGCGTCAATGGTCTTGTGTTTTTACTAAGCCAAGAATCGCTTACCATATCCGACTTCCATCTGTCAGTAACCCCTTGCATCTCGTTTAAGTCCATTTCCAGCAGTTTTAACGCTACTTCTTTATCTTTTGGGGGTAAACTACTATCAGACTCTAAAAAGTTCTTAAAAACGCCTAAAACGCCTTTTTCGGGCAAATTACCAACTATTGCTTTGACAACGTCTGACTTGCCAATACTTCTTAAAAAATCACCTACTCGTGTAGTTCCGTTTTCATCTTTGTACTTAGGCATAGCAATCTATTAAATATCTGTATTCATCTTGCACGTCAAAACTTGGACAAGCCTTATTTGCAAACTCATTATGTCCGTGTAACGTTGCGCCTTTAAAATCGTCTAAAAGTGATCCAAGCAATAAATCTAAAGCCATTATTTGCTCTGAAGTTCTTGTATCTTTTGCTTTTAGGTTGTTTTTATCTACTCCTCCGACGTAACAAATCCCTATAGAATTTTTATTTAAGCCGAAAACGTGCGCTCCGCTTCTTTCAATAGGTCTGCCTTCGTGTACCGTACCATCTAAATAAACAACATAGTGATAGCCTATATCCGACCACCCTCTTTGCTTATGCCATAGACGTATATCTTCAACGGTTGTATGTCTACCTTCTGGCGTTGCTGAACAATGCAATATTATTTTATTTATTGCTCTCATTCTTTTTGTGCGTTTCAACTATTTTCATAGCAGTATAAACGATTGATGCAATCAATAGGATTATTTTAAGCCATTGCTCTACATTGCTAAAACTGACTAAAAAAGTCAAGCCGTTAAATAACGCAATTCTTGCATCTTGTAAGTGCATATTATGAAATTTTATAATTTTCGTAATCCAACCCAAAAAAACTATGTACTCCGTTTCCGCTTAAATTAATAGCGTAAGACTTCCAACCGTAAGGGTGACCATCTTCGTTTGACCATAAAGCGTCAACGTGCCATTTAGCCGATAATAATGGTGCTTTTATTTCGTTACCATCTTCGTCATATTCTCCATCTTCTAAAACAATATGTCCTAAGTGAACAACTGTGTGGTTGTGTGTAGGGTATTCGTTTCCATCTTCGTCTGTATCTACTCCTAACGATACTACTTTTTTAATTGCTTCTTCTTGTGATGCAAATTCGTATTTTCCTATTTTCATTATATTAACTTTTAGTTATAACTATTGGTGTTTATATTATTTACTCTTGTTTTTATTATAGGTGTATTTGTTACTCTTGTGTAAAGATTTTTTAATTATCTTATCTTATTGTGTTTCTTATGTAAAGAAAATTAACTTGTTAATTCAATTAGTTCTGCGTCTGTTAATGCGGTGTTGTAAACTCGTAGGTCTCTGCAGTTCCCAAAGAAAGGCTGGTTTGTTGAAAGATTATTAAATCTAACTGTGTATAAATTTATCGGAACGCTTCCTAATGTATCTTCTCCTATTTTTATTCCATTTACAAAAAACTTAAATTGGTTTTGTTTCCAAGTTCCTGCTAAAAGAACATCATTAGTTGTTTGCGTTATGTTGCTAAATATAGATGCAGATACCGAAGCATCAACTGCTCTTACTTCGTAATAATAAAAACCATTAAGAGTCGCTAAAATTATTTTATTATTATTTGTGTTATCGCTTAATGAAATTCTAAAACTTGTAGTATCATCTATGTATTTTACTTTAATAAAAAAAGTACCTTCACTATAATTGAAAACTTGTGCATTACCTCCATCATTACAAGGATCCGCAATCCTCGTTACTGCACTTCCAGATGTATTGATTAGACTTGTGCCATAGCTTCCTTGTTCTACTTGAGCGCCCCAAATGAATATACCTGATGTTCCATCTCCCAGATAACTATCAACACCATCACTTATAGCTAATCTTAACTCTATTGCGACAGATGTTAAATCGTCTTTAAATGAAATTCTGTACCAATCATTTTTAAATTTTTGTATCTGTATATTTTCAGCTAGATTTGATTGACCTATAATTCCATTTTCTAAATCAAAATAAGCGTATGAACCTGTTTGACCCGCTTCTCTTAATAAAATCCAATTTCTTTCAGCAGATTTAACAAAAAAACTTAACGTATTGTCTCCCGATGTTGATATAGCGTTAATTCTTAATCTTTTAAAACCTGTAAAAGCATCCTCTATAAGTTTACTTGCATTTTGAGAGCCATCAGGAGAAATGGTAATATTTTGAGATATAGAAGAACCTATTTTAGTCCAGTAACCTTGTGTAAAATCTTCCGAATACTGTACTAAATTACTCCTACTCGGCTCTAAAATCAAAGCACCCTTAGTATTTCCTTGAAAGTCAATTCTTGGCTCTCCACTACCTACTGTTTCGATTAAACCATCTTTATTAACTCGTGTCGCACTACTCGCTCTATCAAATGTGAAAGGCAAAGGCTTGTAGTTATTATTCTCATCATTATAGGCAAGGATAGTATCTTTTTTACCATACCATTCTCCGTTACCAAATTTTAATGTATTACTCATATTATAGTGCGTTTAAATTTAATTCTGTTACCATTTCGTTTAATGAACGATAGCTTGTCAAATATTCTAATTCTTGGTCTGTTAATGCTGAATCAAAGTATTGAATTTGTTTAGTTGAACCATACCATTTAGAACTTCCTGCATTATTGTCAAAACTTAAAGTTGTTAATGCATTTCCTGTAGTCCCACTTGTATCAGTTCCTATTTCAAATCCATTTACCCAAAGTTGAAAATTATTTTCTTTGTATTTAAAAACAACCTTGTTAAAATTTGTTATATCTG
>Ga0115550_1002997_pt1 | contig 11220 bp, 11 predicted proteins | sample COGITO_mtgs_1005_FD_87177 | JGI IMG/M metagenome (GOLD analysis project Ga0115550, IMG submission 87177) | Pelagic marine microbial communities from North Sea - COGITO_mtgs_100511 | ecosystem: Environmental > Aquatic > Marine > Epipelagic | place: Germany:Helgoland, sampling site Kabeltonne... | reverse complement strand
AGTTATAATGAAGCTGCAAAACTTTCAGATGGAGATAAACTAAATGGTATGATGCTTAGTTTAGCTTCTAATTATGGTGATAACGAAGGTCTTGCAATACAACAATTAAGAGCAGATGGTTTACCTTTTGGTGCAACTGTTTCTTCTGGTTTAGGAAATTCTGTACTTGCAGAAATAGCTCTTTCATTTGATACAAAAGAGGAAAAAAAAGAAATAAAAGAATATTTAAAAACAAACGATATAAAAATTGATGAAATGAAAGAAGAAATAACTGATGGAGTTTCAGATTTTATGAACATTGTATTAAGAAATACACCAAACGATAGCAGCGAATCATTAACAAAAACAAATGAAATAAAAGAATTTTTAACTTTTGTTGCAGCACAAAAAATGATTGGTAATCCAGAAATGGAACAAAGTGAAGCTATACAATTTGCTGTAGATAGTTGGAACAACAATTTTGTTTTAACAGACACTTATTATATTGGTAAACAACAAGGTGATAGAGTATTAAATTTAAATGAAACAAATAGAATACAAGACACTACAGACCTTTTAAGAACATATTATTTAGATGAACTTGATGTTGTAGCTTTTCAATCAAATATTGAAGATGATCCAGTAGTATTATCAAATAAAATGCGTTCTCAAATGTCTATTAATGGAGAGTGGAGAAATACTGCAGATGGAGAAGGTGTAATTTTTGGCATTGTTCTTGATAATGGTTTTGCACCAGTTATAAATAATAAAGGAGAACAAATAATTTTTAAATTTGATGACAGGTCTGGTCTTGTTCCCGGAACAGATATTGTTATAGATTTTGATGTAGGATTTAATGAACCAGAAAATACTCCTGCTACTATGTTAATTGATACTTTTGAAAAAGCAAATCAACTTGCTAGAGATGAAGGTATAACCTATGAAGAAGCATTGGAAAAAATAAGAAAACCAGACATTCCAAATATTGAATTTGATGATGGAAAAAAAAACTCTAAAATTTCAATAGATGACCAATCATCAAAAACAGATTTTAGTATAATTTCAAAAGCTAATGCTGGAGAAATTAATTTTAGTTTTGGAGAAAGAGTTATATTAGGAGATAATATTACTAATGAAAATTCTAATAAAAATTTACAAAAATTTATAACTGCTGTGCGTGATGTAGAAAGTGGTGGTGGAAAAAATACATACAATAAATCTACAACTGCTGCAGGAGATTTTCAATTTAAAATGCTAACAAAAGATAAAAACAAAAAAGGTTCTGCATTTCAAACAGGGTTACAAAGAATAGAAAATTTATATAAAGCTAAAAATGAAACTATTCCAAATTGGGTCAAAAAAGCCAGAGATCATAATGATCCTAGAAAATTAACTAAAAAACAACAAGAAGAATTATTTTTAATTAATCTTCAACAACAAAAAGGAACTGATGCTTTAATTAAAGCAATGTTAAGTGGAGATATGAATAAAGCAATGAGGTTATATGCTGAATTTCACCATACTAATTTAAATGTTTTAGATGATAAAGAAATAAATAAAAAATTTAATAAAGCATATAAATAATATGGCACAATTTGGATTTGGATTAAACACAGTTAAGACAGCACAGGAAACTGGTTATGATAATTACAAAACAAGTTTGTTTGAATCATTAGGAGCAGTAGCTGAAGATAACTGGAATTTTAATCCTGTAATGTCTTTATTCAATATATTTGGTTCTGACACATTTAATATAGATGGTATTGTACCAGCAGCAAAAAAATCAAGAGAAGCAGGTTTAATTCCTAGAGATAAAAATTTATTAAATGAAGAATATAGAGATTTAGGATTATATTTTGAAAGAAACGAATATCAATCAGTTGTTGATATTATGGTTGATAGAAAAAAAAAAGAAAGAGAAAGACAAAGTATCATGGAAAGAGGTCCAAAAGGTTCTTGGAATCCTTTATCTGGTGGATTTTATGTTGGTGCTGCAAAACTTGCAGTAGGTATTGGTACAAGTTTTCTTGATCCTATAAACATTGGAGCTTCTTTTATTCCTATTTATGGACAAGCTAGATTTGCTAGGTCTATTGCTAAAGCAAAAGGAATGGGTGAAAAATCTGCAAAAGCATTTAGAAGAACAAGATTAAAAAGAGGTGCTATAGAAGGAGCAGGTGGTGCTTTACTTATAGAACCTCTTGTTTATGGAGTAGCACAAAGAATACAAGCTGATTACGATATATATGATTCTTTTTTAAATGTTGCATTTGGTACAGTTATTGGTGGTGGACTTCATGTAGGTGCTGGTAAATTAAAAGACATGAATACCAATGCAAACTTTCAAGCAAGAATTAGAATAAACAGAGAAAATTTAAGTAAAGGTGATGATGGAAAACCAGAAGTAGATTTATACAAAGAATATTATCCAGATGAAGTAGTAAATGAAATGATGAGATTAGATCAAATGGATTCAGAAACTAGAAAATTATTATTACAAAAAGGTATAGGGGATATGATGTTAGATGAACCTGTAAACTTAGGTCCAATCATAAACGCTGATCCTACACTTAATGGTACATCAACTAAAGAACTTGACTTACAATTAATAGGAGCAAAAAAAAATCTTGAAATAATTAAAAAACAAACACAAGAAATAATTAAAGATGGTGGTAAAGTAAATAAAATACATTTACAAAAAGCAATTAAAAAATACAATGATTTATTAGCTAAAAGAAAAAAATTAATAAAAACTACTAAAACAGAACCTGTAATTATTGATCCAGTAATTAATCGTAAAAAAATTTCTAAAGAAATGCCTTCTGAATCTCCACAAAAAATTATTACTAATGAGGATGTTCAATTAAAAACTGCTGAAGAAAGATTGGTTAAATTAAGAACAAAACAAAATGATGCTGGACTACCTTTGGAATTTACAAATAAAAGTACAGGTCAAAAAGATGCTACATTAAAAGAAGCAGACGAAGCATTAGAAGAAGTTAATTCTAAATCTGATGACATAGAAGCTGGTATAGCTGATTATATTAATTGTACAAATGGAAATAACTAATGGCTAAAAGTAGTTGCTCAACAAGAATATTAAATTTAATAAAAAAATCTTCTATTAAATCTGTAGATCAACAAGATTTAATTGACAAAATTAATATTGCTGTACTTGAAGCTAAAAAAACTAATTTAGATCAAGTAGATATAGATAAAATTAGTAAAGAAGTTACTGAACAAATAAAAGCTCAAAAAAAAATTAATAAAATTAATGCTGTCAATGATGAAATATTAGTAAGAAAAAAAGTACAAGAACTTATAGAAACTTTTGATGGTGATGAACAAGAGGGTTTAATAGCTTTGTTGGTTGGATCAAACAGATTAACATTAGGTGCAAGATCATCTGTTGGTGTTGCTCAAAATGCTGCACAAGGTCAATTAGTAGCTTCATTTGATGCTGAAGTTACTGCTAATGGTTTAGATGGAATGTTTGATAAAGCGGATGCAAGACTTCAAGAAGAACTTGCAATAACACAACAACAAATTTCTGAAGGAATGGAAGTAACAACTAAAAATCCAGATATAAAAAAATTAGCAGAAATAATGGAAAAACATTCTGAATTAACTAGACAAGCATTAAATGCTAGAGGAGCAAACATTCCTAAAATGTGGGGATATGTTGTAAGACAATCTCACGATCAATTTAATGTAAGAGCCGCAGCAAATAGATTGGGTAAAAATGTAGATGATATAATTGCTGATCCAAGTTTAAAAGGTACAGATATAAATTATAATAAAAATTTTACTGCTTGGAAAGATTTTATTATGCAATATTTAGATGGAGATAGAACATTTGGTAACACAGATAATATTGATTCTTTTTTAATGAACTCATATAATTCTTTAGTTGGAAATAAAATACAAGTAGCTGATGGAGCTAGTGGAGTATTTGGAAGTAATAGTGTTACAAAAGGAATTTCAAATAAAAGAGTATTACATTTTAAATCTGCAAAAGATTGGTATGCCTATAATGAAAAATTTGGCACAGGATCATTAAAAGAAACTTATTATAGTGGTCTAATGACAGCAGGAAGAAATATAGGTATGTTAGATACATTGGGAACAAAACCTAAAGAAAATTTTGAAAAAATTAGAGTTGCTATTTCAAATAGAATGTTAGCAAATAAAAGAAGTACAGAAAGTTTATCAAGCTATAGACAATTTGAAAAATTTATGAATGTTGTAGATGGAACTGTTTATACTTTTGATGGTGGAACAAATGGATTTGCAGTAGCAAAATGGTCTGCAATAGCAAGAGCTGTAGGTAATGTTGCAAAACTAGGTGGTGCAGTAATTTCTGCTGCTGCTGATATAGGCATCTACGCTTCAGAAATGAAATATCAAGGTAGATCATTTTTAGGTGGTATGGGTGAAGCTATGGGTGGGATTGGAAAAATAAAAAATACTAAACAAAAAAGAGATATAGCAAAAGGATTAGGTTTTTTAGGTGATGGTACAACTTATGATATTTCTGGTAGGTTTCAAGTTGGAGATAATTTAAACAAAGGTTGGACACAAATACAAAGAACATTCTTTAAATATAATTTACTTTCTTGGTGGACTAATACTTTAAAAGAAAATTCAATGTTAGGTATGGCAAATTATTATGCTAATCAAAAAAGTTTAAGTTTTGACCAATTAAATAAACCACTACAAAGTTTTTTTGGATTGTATAATATTGATGCTACTAAATGGGATGTTATTAGAAAAACTGCAATGTCAAAAGCAGATGATGGAACAGAATTTATTAACATATCAGAATTAAGTAATATGTCTGATGCTGATATAAAAAAAATTACAGGCATGAATGATTTAAGTAAAACAGAATTACAAATGGAAAAAGATAAATTTAAATATTCTGTATCTGGAATGTTATTAGACAGATCAATTTATGCAGTAATTGAACCAGATGCTAGAACTAAAGGAACTATGACACAAGGTACATTAGCTGGAACTGGTATGGGAGAAGCTATTAGATTTGTTGGTCAATTTAAAGCATTTCCAATGGCTATAGGAAATAAAGTTTTAGGAAGAGAAATAGCTTTTTTAAGAAAAGGACCAAATCAAGATATAGGAAGAGGTATAAAAGGTTTAGCTTCTATTGTAGTAGTTTCTGCTTTTATGGGTTATATGTCAATGACAGCAAAAGATTTATTAAAAGGCAAAAAACCTCGTGATCCAAATAACATAAAAACTATAATGGCTGCATTTTTGCAAGGTGGTGGATTAGGTATTTATGGAGATGTTTTATTTAAAGAACAAAGAGACGCTGGATCAGTTGCTGCTGGACTTATAGGACCTGCTCCTACAACTGTTATTGATCTTGGTTTAGCTTTAAAATATGCTTTAAGTGGAGAAGGTGGTAAAGCTGGTAAAGCAGCTTATAGAACTGTAAGTAGTAACATACCTTTTTTAAATTTATTTTATATTAAGACAATATTTGACTATATGATAGGGTTTCAAATTATGGAAACAATGAATCCGGGTGTATTAAAAAGAGTAGAAAAAAGAATGAAAAAGGATTATAACCAAGAATATTTATTTACAAAACCCTCAAGAACTAATAAAGGTTTTTAAGACATGACAGTATCAACTACAATTATTAAGAATTTTCACAATGGTAATGGAAGTGCAACTAACTTTGCCTATCAATTTAGAATATTACAAGACACCGATCTTTTAGTTATTATTAGAACAAACTCCACAGGAGCTGAAACAACTAAAACATTATCAACACATTATACAGTAGCCGGTGCAGGAGATGCGTCTGGTGGAAGTATAACATTTACTGCAGGTAATATTCCTGCAAGTGGTGAAACAGTTGTAATCAGACGGAATGTCCCGCAAACTCAAGCAATAGATTATATTGCTAATGATCCATTCCCTGCGGAGACACATGAAGAGGGTCTGGATCGTGCTACTATGGTTGCTCAACAAGTTGCAGAGGAATCAGATAGATCAATAAAATTATCAAGAACAAACACAATGAATTCTACAGAATTTACTGTAGGTGCAACAGACAGAGCCAATAAAATTTTAGCATTTGATTCTTCTGGAGAAATTTCAGTAACACAAGAACTTGGAACTTTTAAAGGTAGTGATGCAACAACGACAACTGCCGCTTATGTACAAAGAGATATAATTAAATCAACAACTGCTGCTCAACTTAACAATGTTTATATTTGTGTAGCTGATAGTGTTGTTGGAGATTTACTTACAGACACAGATCATTTTGAATTATTAGTAGATGCTGTAAGTGCTGCAACAAGTGCTACAGCTGCAGCTAACTCTGCTAGTGCAGCAGCTACTTCAGAAACCAATGCAGCTACAAGTGAAACCAATGCCGCAACATCTGAAACAAATGCTCAAACTGCACAGACAGGAGCAGAGACAGCAGAAACAAATGCCGAAACTGCAAAGACTAATGCTGAAACAGCTGAAACAAATGCTGCTGCAAGTGAAACTGCCGCTGCAACAAGTGAAACTAATGCTGCAACTTCAGAAAGTAATGCTTCAACATCTGCTTCAACTGCAACTACTCAAGCATCTAATGCTAGTACATCAGCAAGTAATGCTGCAACATCAGAAAGTAACGCATCAACAAGTGCTAGTAATGCAGCAACATCTGAAAGTAACGCAGCAACATCTGAAACAAATGCTGGAACATCAGAGACTAACGCATCTAATTCAGCTAGTGCAGCAGCAACAAGTGCGGCTGAAGCTGCGGCTTCTGCTGATGCTTTTGATGATGTTTATTTAGGTTCTAAATCTTCTGATCCAACTGTAGATAATGATGGTGATCCTTTAGCTGCTGGTATGCTTTATTATAATACTGTTTCAAATATTATGCGTATTTATAGTGGTAGTGCGTGGGAAAACGTAGCTGTAAGTACAGCTGGTTTTGCAACTTTAGCTGGAGTAGAAACTTTAACAAACAAAACTTTAACTTCACCAAAAATAAATGAAGATGTAGCAGTAACTTCTACTGCAACAGAACTAAATTTATTAGATGGTGTTAGTGGATTGGTTCAAGCTGATTTAACTAAACTAGCTGCAATAGATTCTACTGCTGCTGAATTAAATACATTAGATGGATTAAGCAGAGGAAGTATTATTTATGGTAATGCTAGTGCTGCTACAGCAATCTTAACTAAAGGAACTGTTGGTCAAGTATTAACATCTGATGGTACAGATATTTCTTGGAGTGATGTATCTGGTGGTACATCTTGGCAATCAAGTATCGTAACAGGAACAACTTTATCAGCAGTAGCTGGTAATGGTTATTGGATTAACACAACATCAAATGCTTGTACTATTACTTTACCTGCTTCAGCAAGTGTTGGAGATCAAATTATTTTTTCAGATTATTTAAGAACTTGGGGAACTAATGCAGTCACAATAAACACAAACAGTTTAAATTTTCAAGGAAACTCATCTCCTAATCCAGTTTATAATACTAATGGTCAATCAGTAAGAATAGTTTATTCAGGTGCAACACAAGGTTGGATTCCTACAGTTGATGATGACGTAACTTTAGAAACACCACAAACTTATGATATAGATTTTTTAGTAGTGGCTGGAGGAGGAGGAGGTGGTTCTTTTTCCACAACAGCAGCAAATGAATCTGGTGGTGGAGGTGGTGCTGGAGGATTTAGAACTTCTACTCAAACTGGGATAAGTACAGGAACTGTAATTACAGTAACAGTAGGAGATGGAGGTGCTGGAGGTGCTAGTTCAACAGAAAATGGATTTAATGGTTCAGATTCTTCAATTTCAGGTTCAGGTTTAACAACTATTACTTCTGCTGGTGGTGGTGGAGGTGGTAGAGATAAAACAAATGGTTTAGATGGAGGTTCTGGTGGTGGAGGAGGAAGTGAAATTTCCACAACTGGAGGTTCTGGAAACACACCAAGTACAACTCCAAGTCAAGGAAATGATGGTGGAAATGGTGCAGCAGGTAGAAGTGGTGGTGGAGGTGGTGCTACAGCAGTTGGAACTGATGGTGGTTCTTCAAGTGGTAACGGTGGTAATGGTACAGCATCTTCAATAACAGGTTCTTCTGTAACTTATGCAGGTGGTGGTGGCGGTGGAGGTTATGCACCATCATCAAAACTTGGAGGAACTGGAGGAACTGGTGGAGGTGGAACTGGTGCAAACCCTAGCGCACCTACTGTTGGAACTGTTAATACTGGCGGTGGTGGAGGTGGTGGTGGCTGGTCTGGAAGTTCTCATTTTGGTGCTGCTGGAGGAAAAGGTGTAGTTATTTTAAGTGTACCAGACGCAAGTTATTCAGGAACAACAACAGGTTCTCCAACAGTTGCTACAGGAGTTTCAGGTAAAACAGTTTTAACATTTAATGGTTCAGGGAGTTACACAACATAATGGCTACATTCGCAAAAATAGGATTAAATTCAAAAGTAATAGAAGTTCAATCAGTAGTGAATGAAGTTTTACATGACAGTAATGGAGTTGAACAAGAAGTTAATGGAATTGATTTTTTAACTAAATTAACTGGTTGGTCAATCTGGAAACAAACATCTTATAATACAAGAGGTGGAGTTCATTTAATAGGTGGTACACCTTTTAGAAAAAATCACGCAGGAATAGGATTTACATATGATGAAGATAGAGATGCTTTTATACCACCTAAACCTTTTAACTCTTGGATATTAAACGAGACAACTTGTCAATGGGAAGCACCTGTTGCTTATCCAGATGATGACAATAGATATACTTGGAATGAAACAAATCAAACTTGGGATTTAATAGAATAAAATTAATAGTGGTGTGAAAGAACCTACAATACAAAATCTATTTCCAACACCTGTCTATATGACAAATATGGATAGACCATTTACAAAACAAGAATTACAATTTGTAGATAATCAAAAAAACAAATGTAGTAAAAATTCAGGAAATATTAATACAAAAGATAATTACATATTAAATAGAAAAGAGTTTAAAAATATAAAGAAGTTTTTAGATGAATGTTGTAAAGATTATCTTGAAAAAATTATATCTCCTAAAAATAATATAGAACTTTATGTAACTCAATCTTGGTTAAACTACACAGAAGAAAATCAACATCATCATCAACACGCACACCCTAATTCAGTTGTATCTGGTGTATTATATTTTGATTGTGATAAAAAAAATGATAAAATTAAATTTACAAATCCAGTAGGCTACCAGCAAATAAAACCTGAAATAAAAGATTTTAATATATGGAACTCTGAAACTTGGTGGTTTGCTTTAGAAACTGGTCAATTAGTAATGTTTCCATCATCAACTACTCATCAAGTAGATACTAAAAAAGGAAATAATACTAGAATAAGTTTAGCTTTTAATACTTTTTATAAAGGTACAATAGGCTCAAATAGTAATTTAACAGAGTTGATTTTATAATAACAAAATGGTATAAAACTTTTGCAAGTGGGTATTACCTCCACACCAAATATTCACTTGCTTAACTATAGATTAATATTATGAAAACTATTAGAAACATGATTTGTAAAATATTTAAAATTAAACAATGCAAGTGCAATAAAAAAAACTAATGGCTAGAAAATCTAACTCCAATTTGGAAGAACATAATGGAATTAGATTAACATCACACGAAAAAGTTTGTGCTGAAAGAATGAAAACTCTGTTCAAATCAATGGATGAAGTTAAAAAAGAAATTAAAGAATTAAGAGCCGATATGAATAAAGGAAAAGGTGCAGTAAATGTACTTGTTTTTATGGCTGGTTTATTAGCTGCCATTATTGGTTTCTTTAAATGGAATGGCTAACAGAAAAACAAATATAGCTGGTTTAACACAAGAATTAAAGGTACAGTTACGTCTGGCTGATGATCCAAACATGATAGTATTCACACCTTTAGGTGGTAATGGTCCAGTAGATATAGTAACATTAAACCTTACAACTGGAGAATATCAAGGCTATGATGTTAAGTGTAAAAATTATAGAAAAAGAGATTACTTAGCAAGTGATGGTTATGAACGAAAAAGAATAGGCAGCCTTATACATAGAACTACAACCCCGGAACAAAAAAAACTAAAGGTAAAAATTATATATGAGTAGCGACAATTCAATAGACATTCTTAATGAATACAAAGATCAAGTAAGAATATTAAAGGGACAGATCAACGAACTTGAAGATGCTGGTAAATCTAAAGATGCTGCTAACAAAAGATGTTTGCAAAAGCTAGAGTTTTGTACTAAAGACTTAGATGACGCTTTATCTAAAATTAAACAATTAGAGGAGAAGAAAAAAGATGTGGTTTAGTGCAATCAAATTAGCAGTTAACGCTGGTAGTCACATATATAAAAAGAAACAAGAAACTCGTATGAAACTTGCAGACGCACAAGCAAGTCATGCGGAAAAGATGGCTAATGGTGAACTGGAATATAAAGCAAAAGTTATTGAAAGTAATGACAATGGTTGGAAGGATGAATTTGTACTCATTCTCGTATCTATGCCTATGTTGTTATTGGTTTGGTCTGTGTTTTCTGACGATCCAGAGATTCGTATTAAACTAAATTTATTTTTTGAGTATTTTAAACAGCTTCCTTATTGGTATCAAGCTATATTTATAGGTGTAGTTAGTGCTATCTATGGTTTAAAAGGTGCAGATATAATGAGAAAGAAATAATGAGTAAAGGTATAATGACAGCATCTGTTAGTCAATACAGTAAAAAAACAAGTTTATTATCACAACAAACAGGAAAAAATGGCAAGAGTAAAGTTCAACGTAGCAGATCAACCGCACGAAAGAATACCAAAAAAAACCTCTATAGGTAGACGACCCAAATTATCTTCTATGAATAAGTCTAAAAAACTTCATAAAGGTAAGTCAAAATATCGTGGACAGGGTAAGTAATATCTTATAGTAGAAGTTATAGGAGATAATTATGATTGATAAAATTAAAGCTCAAGCTATGCACTACTGGACAGACCACAAAGAAGTGTCAATAGTTGTTATTACATTACTGGTTATTAGCATTATTTTATAAAAATAAACCTATGGAGATAGAGAGGATGAACTATTACTTCACAGGTTTACTTATAGTAATGATGATATTGTTAGCTCTTTTTTGTGGACCTACACAATGATTGATAGATTTTTTTATAATTTTTTTAGTGCAGTAGACAATATGTTCTCATGGTTAGAAACTT
>Ga0115550_1002993_pt1 | contig 11226 bp, 9 predicted proteins | sample COGITO_mtgs_1005_FD_87177 | JGI IMG/M metagenome (GOLD analysis project Ga0115550, IMG submission 87177) | Pelagic marine microbial communities from North Sea - COGITO_mtgs_100511 | ecosystem: Environmental > Aquatic > Marine > Epipelagic | place: Germany:Helgoland, sampling site Kabeltonne... | reverse complement strand
CTGCCAGACCAGAATTGTTAGCGGCGCTAAATGAAATCTGGCTAATGCTCGGGGCTGCAGCGGGCTCCTCAACTGGAAGGTTAGCTGTGACATTATCTGCGAGTTTGGCCGGAGAGGATCCACCACCACATGCATTGAGCAAGAATAGAAAAGTCACTAACAAAGTCTTTTGACGCACGGGCTAAATCTCACTTTATATTATTATTGTTGTCGGGAGCCGCTGACTATAACAGGCAAAAATACCTATATGACCACTATTTTTCTCGCCGCTAGAAATAAAGTGCGCCAATGATTGGCCTCCTGAGCACCATTTTGAAAATCGTCGACAGCTTGGTGAGAACATCAAACTGGCGTGTAAGCGCAGAGGCTATACCCAGGTCTTGATATCCGGACGTACAGGGCTCAGCCGTCTCACTATTCGGAAGATCGAAAAAGGGGATCCCAGCGTTTCAATCGGTCATTATCTTGCCGTGCTCAGTTTCCTCGGGTTGGCAGAAGATTTCGCCAATATTGCTAGAGATGATGAATTGGGTCGCAAGCTGCAGGACATCAAACTGATAGGTAACAAACCAGGGACCTCTTCATGAGCACAGATGTCGTGGTCTTTGCGGACTGGCAGGCGTTCGCTGGATACTCTTTGGTGTTTTATTGGCTGGCCTTGTCAGAGCCTTTATCTCGCCAGAGCAGTTCGGCAGTCACCATTATACATTCCTAACCAAACGCTTTGATCGCACCGAGAAAAGTCGCCTTCACTTTACATCGGCGATGACTCAACTCGGCTATTACGATGGCGACAATGAAGCCAGCTATTTAGAGCTTGCACAATTCCTAACAGAGAAAGGCACAAATACGAAACAAGACCTCGCACAATTATGGCGTCGCATCGTATTTTACATCGCCATTTCGAACACAGATGATCATCTCCGCAATCACGGATTTATCTACCACCAGGGAGGTTGGCTGCTATCTCCAGCATATGACATTAATCCGGTTACACCTGCCAACGGATTGCATCTCAACATTACGGACAGCGATAATAGGCTGGACTATGAGCTGGCTATGGAAGTCATCGAGTTTTTTCAACTGGACCGTGCGCAAGCGCTAAAAATAAAAGATGAAGCGCTAGCCAGCGTTAGTAATTGGACATCAAAAGCGAGCGCCGTTGGACTCAGTAGAAGTGAGCAACAAATGATGGAACCGGCATTTAATCTCTAATGCGGTTCTTCCACCATTCCACCGAGGATCAAAATCACTGACAAACTGCAGGCGAACCAAAGTAAGATAACCCTACTGGCTGCCTCAGATTTACCTGAATGTATCTGCATAACAGCCTCTATTTCGGCAGATTTCATTCAGTCTCTAAAGTGCCGCACCATTCATCAACCAAGCGATAACAATAACCTGGGGCACTGTGAGCAACGGAAGAAATAGGGCAATCTTCCATGACTTGGTGGTATCTTTAATCACCATTATCTCGGTATAGTCAGTAGAGACTCCGGTCATTAGAAAAGCGAAACTATTGCCAGGGGCCTGTGCTCTTGTCAGCAGATCGGCCGCGATTGGTGTTGACCCTTCCGAGCAGACTTCCAGAATAGTTGCGACTAATACAGTCAAACCCAAGCCCGCCAATGTGGGGCCGAAATAAGTACCAAACTGCTCTGGCGAGATAAAGGCTCTGACAAGGCCAGCCAATAAAACACCAAAGAGTATCCAGCGAACGACCATCCGTGAGTCCTTCAAGCCGTCAATCAGCATGCCGGTCACAAATTTAAAGCTAAACTGAGTGTCTGAGAGCCCTTTTTTGGCCTCTGGCCAGAATCTAAAATCGTCTGGTAAATCAACTTTTATCGGATTTTCCGGTAACACGCCATGTCTTACAAATCGATCAAAAAGCAAACCGACAACAATGGCAATCAGCATCGACAATGCAATAAACCCCAATGTCCACGGAATACCAATCAGCGCGATAAGAATCAATGTTAAGGAAAACGAATTCCACGGACTGGCAATCAGAAATGCCATGACCTGTCCGATGCTGGCTCCCCGCTGGTATAATTTGGCCCCTACCATCAAGATGCCATGACTGCACAGGTCGAGCAGCACTCCAGCGGCCGTAGCGCGCAAAATGCCATTTAACCCGGTATTGGTTCCCAGTAGCGACATAACAAATTGGCGAGGGATCTTTGCCAGTCCGGCGACCATTAAAATACCGACAGCAATTCCCCACCAGATAGTATTTATCAGCTGATAGACAGAAGAAGTGAGTATCTGATACCACTTAGCAAAGCTGGCCGATTCTTCAAACCAGCCGTAATGGATATAAAAAATAACGACGCTAATCAGTGACATCCAAAACAGAAAATCTGGACTACCTTTAGTGTTGTGACAGTCAGTGTGCTGTCCGTGCTGGTGAAGTGCGACGCGCTCTTGCTGGCTAATATGATCACATGAATGATCCGACATAATGGCCTCCTGGCATTGTCCTAATGGTCACCCGGCGGTACTTTTTTGCAACAGTATGGCTCATGCTTAGCATTGTCTTTGATGTTCTGGTCGACTTGACGATCCCAGCCCAGCTTCCACATGTTCCATCTGTCCCCACTCACGCGCGCACCATGCTTGGCAATGATGCCAATTATTTCATCAATATCATGATGGGACGCATCGTAGGCTATCTTGATGGTGGATTTCTCGAGATCAATGCAAACGCCATCGACGGCGACCAGTGCATCCAGTTCCGTTTGTATTGCTTTGGCATTGATTTTATCGAGATCAGTAAGCTTTAGTTTGTGCTTGGTCAAGAAGCCTTCGTTCACGCCGGCTCTATGCTGCGTCATTTTGACTACCTCCTAGTTGCTCGCGGACGCTAGCGGTGAACGGCATAAACCATTCTCAAAGCTCTCAGCCGCTAAGCCCTTAAGCAATAGCAGGTCGCAAGATTAATATCCACGATACTCTTCGCGGTCGGCAGGGTCATTACATTCAGCGATTGCGCCCCAACGCATCATGGCTAGTGACCCAGTCGCCAGCGACGACCGCACTCATCAGCGAGACTTCACCGGCAAGCACAGTGGCAGCGATTATTTCCGCCAATTTATGCACTTTGCCTGCACCGTTGCAGCCGAGCATATTGAGGCACTCTTGTTGCGTCGGCAGACCGGTGCCGCCACCGTAGGTTGCGACAATCAAAGACGGTAATGTGATCGATAAATAGTAGTTACCCTGATCATCAATATCAGCATAGACAATCGACGATGACGATTCAGCAACATTGGCGGCATCCTGGCCGGTAGCGATAAACACTGCGGCGATACCATTGGCGGCATGCGCACCGGTACTGGATGACCCGGCCATAAAACTCCCGACCTGAGTGATCTGCCGTGACTTGAACAGGGTCTGCGCCGACACCCCCATCACCTTTTCCAGCAGCGCATTGGGTATCACCACTTCGGCGACAACTCGCTTGCCACGGCTGTGCAGGGTATTGATTTGCGAATGTTTTTTATCTGTGTCCATAGCGCCAGAGAGCATATAGCGCTGAATGCCCGGATAGGTTTGCATAATCCATTCACAGGCGACAAAGGTCGCCTTGCCGACCATGTTTTGTCCGGCTGCGTCGCCGGTGGTGAAGTTAAAACGCAGGTAGCGCATCCGCGCTGCGGCGTACTGTTCAATATTGCGCAGCTTGCCCGACGAGGTGGTGGTCTCCGCCTGCGCGGCAATCTGATCAAAATTCTGTTCAACCCAGATACCAAATTCGCGAGCTTCGCGGGCATCATTAAAAATAAACACCGGTGCCCGCTGCATGGCGTCATCGACCACAGTGACCTTAATACCGCCAGATTCCCGCAACAGTCGTGCACCGCGGTTATAGCTGGCAATCAGGGTGCCTTCGCTGGTGGCCATGGGCACATAGAACTCTCCCTGGGCATGTTCACCGTTGACCAGTAGCGGGCCGATCAAGCCCATTGGCACCTGAGCGACACCGATAAAGTTTTCGATATTGCCCGCGGTATCTGCGGGATCAATCGAGTAATGGCCGATATGATGTAGCTTAGTCGAGGTTTTTTGCTCAACAAAATCGCGGCGCTGCTGTGCCATTACTTCACTGTAATCGTTGTCACTGTCTCTGGGAATTCGCTCTGACATATTATTATTCTCTTTGTCGTCATGGGTCGGTAAAAGTAAGTTAACGCAGCGGCGCCGCAAACAAATAGACTGCGTGGCTAAAGCCTTTACTCTTATCTATGATGGCGCTGCGTGACACTTTACAATAGCCAAACAGCGTACCTTATTTTTCGGAGATTCCAAACATGTCGGCCACTAAACCCTACGATGCCGTAATTATTGGCGGCGGCCACAACGGTCTTGTCTGCGCCTATTACCTCGCTAGAACGGGCATGCGTATCAAAATCTGTGAACGCCGCTCGATCGTCGGTGGCGCAGCAGTGACTGAGGAATTTCATCCCGGGTTTAGAAATTCTGTCGCCAGCTATACGGTGAGTCTGCTCAACCCTGATGTGATTAAGGACATGCGTCTTGCCGAGCATGGCCTAAATATCCTCAAGCGCCCTATCGCCAACTTTATGCCCTTCGACGATGGTCGTTACTTAAAGCTTGGCGGTGGACTAGAACGCACTCAGGAAGAGTTTAGACAGTTCTCCCAACATGATGCCGAACGCCTGCCAGAATACTACGAACGCATCGAAGCGGTGGCCGATGTACTGCGTGATATCTCGACCAAAACCCCGCCCAACCCTAAACGCGGAATACGTGCGGCGTTGCAAACGGCACTGCAGTTATGGCCGGTGGCACGCGGCTCCAATCAGCTCCATCAAGATCTGCTCGATTTGTTCACTAAAAGCGCGCGCGCTTTTCTCGATGGCTGGTTTGAAAGTGAGCCGGTAAAGGCAATCTTTGGCTTCGATGCCATCGTTGGCAATTTTGCCAGCCCGGACACCCCCGGCTCAGCCTATGTTTTGCTGCACCATGTATTTGGTGAAGTGAATGGCGAAAAAGGTGCCTGGGGACATGCAGTCGGTGGCATGGGTGCGATCACGCAAGCCATGCGCGGGGCCTGCGAAGCTGAAGGCGTCGAGATTATTACTGATGCGTCAGTTGCCCAAGTTATTGTCGACGACGGTCGTGCAACCGGCGTTGTACTGGAAAACGGCGACAGAGTGGCGGCCAAAAGAGTGATTTCGAACGTCAATCCCAAGTTGCTCTACGGCAAGATGATTGCTGCCAGCGAACTGGAACCTGAGTTTAAACGCCGCATGGACGCCTACAAATGCGGCTCCGGGACCTTCCGTATGAATGTCGCACTCTCCGAGCTGCCCGACTTTACTGCGCTACCCGGCAAGGAGCAGGCAGAGCATCACCAGTGCGGCATTATCATTGCGCCAAGCCTCGACTATATGGATCGCGCCTACCTCGATGCCAAAATTCATGGTTGGTCAAAACAGCCCATCGTTGAAATGTTGATTCCCTCGACTCTGGATAACAGTCTCGCACCACCGGGGCAACATGTCGCCTCGCTGTTTTGTCAGCAGTTCTCGCCACAACTCTCCGACGGCCGGTCATGGCATGATTACCGAGACGCGGCAGCGCAAACCATCATTGATACAGTCACCGCGTATGCACCCAATTTCAGAGAGGCTATTGTCGGCCAAATGATTTTGTCGCCGCTTGATCTGGAGGAAAAGCTCGGCCTAGTCGGCGGCGATATTATGCATGGGGTGATGACTCTGGATCAGATGTGGGCAGCGCGTCCGGTAATGAATCACGGTGATTACCGTGGCCCATTAAAAGGCTTATATATGTGCGGCGCCGGCGCTCACCCGGGTGGAGGTGTTACCGGGTTGCCGGGGCGTAATGCAGCGCGCGAAGTGCTAAAAGACAAATAGGCCAGCTGTTGTTGCCAGACTAATCAGTCGGGGGTTGCAATTTGCCGAGTAGCCGTTGTCCAGGAAAGAGGCCATCTACATGAGCGGCATTTTTGACCACGTGTTGGCCGCCGACCAAGACATGCTCAATGCCTGTGGATGGCTGATAGGGATCCCCGTAGTCGGCATTGGCGGCGACCGTTGTAGCATCAAAGATCACAATATCCGCATCTGCGCCAATCTGCAGTCGCCCTTTGCGCTTAAATAGCGGCGATGCCTGCTCCATCCACTGCGCTTGATAGAGACTCATCTTGGCCAGTGCTTCGCTGAGGCTGAAAATCTGTCGCTCACGCACATAGTGCCCCAGCACCCGCGAAAACGTGCCCGCTAAATTAGGGTTGGTTGCGAGACTGGTATCCACCGCTGGAAGCGCATCGGTAGAGATCATCATGCGCGGCCACCGCAGCGCAGTCTCCATCCACGGTTCTTTCACATAGTGATGATTGACCGATCCCGAGGGCTGCTCTTTTGAATATTTCTCCCAGCTTTCTTTAGTCAGCCATTCACCGGTGGCGACCCATTGAACGTCCTCGTAGGTAATATCAAATATCGCCTGCCAGTCGCGACGCCGAAAGACATCGGCGGCGATACTGGTGCCACCGGCCGCATAAGATAATGTCTCAGTGGTGATATTGGCGCCCTCGCGGTTGGCCTCATCAATCATCGCCAGCCAGTCTCCGATACGACCCATGGCGTTGTGCGTAATATGGCAGACAAACAGCGGAGCCTGGGTCGCCTTGGCAAGCTCAATCACTTCAATCAGTCCCGCCGGATCGCCAGTGTAGCCGCGACGTACATGCACATAGATCGGCACCTGTCGCGCTGCTGCCACGTCAAATAACATGCGCAGCTCAGCATCGGAGACGGCCTCGGTCATATAATCCAACAGCACACCTATGCCGAGGCCGCCCTTATCGAGCCCCTGATTAATCAACACGCGCATCTGCTCAATCTGGTCTGGCGTGGCCTGCTGCATCCACGCCGGACTTCCCATAACAATGGTTTTGTCGCCAGCAAAAATATAGGGTTGATCAACGCCTTCGAGCACTTTAATCCGCACGGCAAAATGGCCCACCGAGGAGCCATAATTGATCGCCGCACCGCTGCGCAGATGTTCACCGTAAAAACTTACCGGAAACGCACCCGCCTCGAGATCTAACTGCGTGGTAACACCATCTAGAAGATTAAAATGCTGGCCAAGAACGGTAGGAGTGTGACTGTGAACGTCGATAAATCCCGGGGCAACCACCAAGTCGGTGGCATCAATTGTTGCCTCGCCGATCAGCGGCTGATCGGAAATAGCGACAATACTGCCATCGCGGATACCGACATGTTTGCGCGCATCAAGATTGGTCTGTGGATCAATCACACGACCATTGGCAATGACTAGATCATAACTGCTTGGCGAATCAAATAAAGAGCTCTTAAGCAGCGCAACGATAAACACTGCTGCGACAAAAACCAGCTGTAAGATCAGCGCCAGCTTGGCTATTTGTTGCGCTTTTTTTCCCCGCATAAGACCCACCTATTATTTTTATTGTTGTCCGTGCCAATCGACAATATCAGATTAAAAAGCAGCGATACCCGTTTGAGCACGGCCCAGTGTCAAACCGTGAATATCATGCGTTCCCTCATAAGTATTGACAGTCTCTAGATTCATCATATGCCGCATCACCGGGTATTCACCAGAGATACCGTTGCCGCCCAACATATCGCGTGCCTTGCGGGCGATCTCCAACGATTTCCCACATGAGTTACGTTTGATCAAGGAAATCAACTCAGGGGCAATATTGTTCTCATTCATCAACTGTCCAGCGCGCAAACAACCCTGCAGGGCAAGGCTAATGTCAGTTTGCATATCAGCCAATTTTATCTGTATCAATTGATTGGCCGCCAGCGGACGATCGAATTGTTTGCGCTCCATTGTGTAAGAGCGCGCCGTGTGCCAGCAGGCTTCTGCGGCGCCGAGCGCGCCCCAGGCAATACCGTACCGCGCATTATTCAAACAACCAAAAGGTCCTTTCAAGCCTGATACATTGGGCAGCAACTGCTCTTCGGAGACAAACACATCTTGCATAACGATTTGACCCGTCGTCGATGTGCGCAATGAAAGCTTCCCTTCAATCTTCGGTGCGCTGAGTCCCGCCATGCCTTTCTCGAGAATAAAGCCGCGAATGACATCGTCATCAGTCTTCGCCCAAACCACAAAGACATCGGCAAAGGGACTGTTAGAAATCCACATCTTGGCGCCATTCAATATATAGCCGCCCTCAGTGCTGCGCGCACGCGTCACCATGCCACCCGGATCAGAGCCATAGTCTGGCTCAGTTAAACCAAAGCAGCCGATAAATTCACCACTGGCCAGTTTGGGTAGGTATTTCTCGCGCTGCGCGTCGTTGCCATAGGTGTAGATGGGATACATGACCAGTGATGACTGAACACTCATCATCGAGCGATAGCCGGAGTCGATACGTTCAATTTCTCGCGCCACCAGACCATAACTGATGTAATCCATTCCCGCACAACCATAGCCATCGATAGTTAAACCGAGCAGGCCCATGGCACCCATCTGGCGAAAGATATCCGGATCGCTGGTCTCATTTTGAAAGGCCTCGCGAACCTTTGGCTGCAAATGATCTTGCGCATATTGTCGCGTCGAGTCGCGAACCATTCGCTGCTCGGCGGATAGTTGCTGTTCAAGGAGAAAGGGATCTTGCCAAATCAGACGCTGCCAGGAGCTGTTATTTGCCATTAAAAATCTCCGAAAATACTCTCTATAGGTTGCCGCAAGCGTAGCAAAAATAGGGTTAGTTAGCGTCGCCCTTATGGGTAGGTACAGGCACTATTTTTTTTGCCTGACAAATGAAGGCTGTTGCTCAAGATGAGTAAAAAACTTGGTGTTTTTATACGGTAGTTTCATAAAACCGGAGACACCCAGCCCATCAATAGTCGGCAATTCGGCAAGAATACCATCAAGACAATTGCGAAACAGCTGTTCCTTTGATCTATCGAGTAAGGTCAAATAATTGTGAATCTTGAGATCCTGTTCGACCGCTTCAAAAATGATACAGCCGGTGTGATGAATCCGGTTCATGCTCGCCAGCACCTGCATAATCGACTCTGGCAGCTGCAACATTTCATCCGGGTCGCTGCCATCCTCGAAATAGGAATGCAGGCGAGTGTCATGCTGACCGATCTCTTCATTAACTGATAGCGCAGCGCTGAGATCAAAGGGAATTTTTAGCTCAGGATCTGCAATAAAAGGCTGGCTAATATTTTTACGACTAATATGCAGGGTTTTGCGAGCATCGAATATACAGCTTTTAAACACCCCTTTTTTATTGATCGCACGCCCCAGATGGACAACATTATTGACGGCGGTAGCCAGTGCAGGGGCCAGTCCCGCATCGTAAAGATTAAGACTGGAGTCAATATAAACACCACCGTCATCCCAATGCACTGCCAGCCCACCGACCAGCGGATAACGCCCCAGATGGGAAACGGCAATAACAAAGGCTTTCTCAGTATCGCCCATTCCAGAGAGATAATTGCGCAACTCACCGTAGGCACCAAGGTCGCCCGCCAGCGGATGTTTGCTGTAATTGGGTTGCGCAAAAAATGCGGCGGCGCCAATTTCCTGACGCAAAAACCCTTTCCTTGAGCTGTAGACCACCGTCTCTAAAGGCTCATCTGACGAGACAATAGCAACTGGAATCAATGGCTCTTCATATCGCTCATCGGCAGTCCGAACACGACTGACAATATGCTTCATATAGCGCATATTAGCGAAGAAATAGTCCCCGGCCTTGCGGCGAATCGCGGCATCATCATGCAACATACCAGCCAGGGTTCGAGCGAACTCAATTGGTAGATCCAGCGATTCCGGGGTGATCACATTTTTACCGAAACGGCTGCCCTGCCCTGATGCCAATGCATACAGTGTTGCGGCGAGACCCTGCTCATCAAAGCGCGGCGATGAACAGGCACCCTGCAATTGCTCTTCACCAATAAAATAGATATCGCCCAACTTGGCATTGCTCTGCTGAAACTCGGCATTGATAGCGTCCAGCCCAATACCATCGGCTCGCTGCCCTTGCTCATCATACTGCGCTATGACAGCGGCACCCCAGTCAATTAATGCGACTGTTTCAGTCTGTTGATCAAACATAATATTGGAGGGCTTAATGTCGCCATGGACAATAGTCGACTTGCTCTTGTTATGCCGCAGGCGCATTAAAATATCGGCCATCTGTGCAGCAATTTTCAGTATTAGCCGAGGCTCGAGTCGGCCCGCACGACGGGCATACTCCTGCAGTGTCACCCCAGGGGCGCGCGACATCATCAAAATGGACTGTCCACGCACATGTTGAAAGGCAACAAACTCAGGAATGCCCTTGTGCTCAACCATGCTCAACATAAACCCCTCTTCCTCAAGACGGTCTTTGATATGTTGTGGCAAGGTGATGCGCGCGAACTTGAATACATACTGCGGCGGATTAGGGTCTGTACTAGCGCTGCTGGTGCCGGCAAAGACAAAACCATAAGCGCCATTGCCGATCAACTCAATATTGCTGTAGCCAAGGCGTTGCAACTGCGATTCACAGAGCTGCAACCAGTCCTTTAATTTCCGCGCATCCTTGTGACTCAGCAGATAAAAGGACTGCTCTTCATTGATATAAAAATGCTGTAAATTTTTGCTTTCATACAGACTCAAGATTCCAGCACTCCGCTAGGCCATGGTCGCAAGCATGGTTGCAGGCTGTTCAAGATAACGCTTCCAGCAGTTATTAAATCGTGCGATGGTACCTCCATCAATGACCCGATGATCACCAGACCAACTGACCGTCATCATGTTGCGTGCAACCACATCGCCCTGCTGATCAAAGCGCGGCAGGCGCTGAATTTTGCCCAGCGCAACAATCGCCACTTCCGGTTTATTGATAATCGGCGTCGCCACGGTTCCACCAATGGCGCCAATATTAGAAATAGTAATGCTGCCACCTTTGAGGTCTGCAGGATTAATTTTGCCACTGCGCGCCGCCGTCGTTAAGGCACTTACCTGAGAAGCAATATCGACAATACTGCGCTGCTCAACCGCTTTAATATTGGGCACCAGCAGTCCGCTGGCACCATCAACTGCCATGCCAATATTATGACTAGCGAGGTAGGTGAGCTCGGTAAAATCGGCATTGGCGCGACTATTGAGTATCGGAAATGCTTTTAGCGCCAGCGACAAGGCCTTAATAAACAAAGGCATCAGGGTAATATTCAACCCGTCGCT
>Ga0115550_1002988_pt1 | contig 11240 bp, 9 predicted proteins | sample COGITO_mtgs_1005_FD_87177 | JGI IMG/M metagenome (GOLD analysis project Ga0115550, IMG submission 87177) | Pelagic marine microbial communities from North Sea - COGITO_mtgs_100511 | ecosystem: Environmental > Aquatic > Marine > Epipelagic | place: Germany:Helgoland, sampling site Kabeltonne... | reverse complement strand
CTGTATTCGTCGCCAGGTCCAGCTTCCTCAAGTTCTATAATTTCCTTAACCAAAGGTATAGCTGCCGCATAGTCTTCGGTAAAAATCAGAAACTTGTAATAGTAGTCTCTGGTTTTTACCGTTGTTGAGTGGGCCTTGCCAAATACCTGAGAGGCCAGTTTATAGGCGCTCTCGATCCGCCCGTGGTCTGGGTTAAAGCGTCTTGTCTCCTCATAGCTGCAGTTAATTTTTTTGAGCATTACAATGTACACCTGATTGGTATCGCCATGTCGAGCAATACATTGCGGAATTGCTTTTTGACTACGGGTAATTACCCTGTCCCAGCGCTTTCTGGTTAGGTCACGGTCAATTTTAAGAATCGCTTTATCACGCTTTCTTTCTGACCAGGTTGATGCTCCAGCCTCTGTTGGCAGACAGATAATGGCAAGCATCAGCACCCGGAGAAATGTGGAAAACTTGAAGTTAACATGATTTTTAATGGCCTAGCCCCCTCAAACTAAAAAACATCATCTTTTTAAAGTATAGGACATGAATTGTAGTTTGGTGAGAAATATGACTTTAGGCATCCCCGATCATGTTGAACTTAGCGAAACATCTTTAGAGCCCCTCAGTCTGTTTAGTGGGAGATAGGGCATATACCCAGTCTTTCAAATGGCTTAGCCTGTTGCCCTCAATAGTTTTGTCATCTATGATGCCAAAATAATTAGAAGCATTCACCAAGACAGCTAAGGATGTACCAATGACTGACTGTATCGCACTATGGGTAGACCGGGCCGATATCACCAAAACCAAGCAGGTCGTGTCGCAGATACCGGAGTTAGCTGATGGCCAGATTGTGGTGGCCATAGACAGGTTTGGTCTGACCGCCAATAATGTCAGCTATGCTGTTACTGGCGACAGTATTGGCTACTGGCAGTTTTATCCTGCTGAGGGCGGATGGGGCATAGTGCCGGTTTGGGGCTGTGCTACGGTGACGGAGTCCAACTGTTGGGATATTCCCCTGGGCGAGCGGCTCTGGGGTTACTTTCCCATGGCCAGTCATGCGGTGCTGACGCCGGGCCATATTCATGAGGACTACTTTATGGATGTGGTGGAACACCGTCGCGAGTTACCGCTAATCTACAATCAATTCCGTCGCACCCAGGCCGAGCCAGAGTTTCTACAAAAGATGGAAAATGAGCGCTGCCTGCTGTTTCCGCTATTTATGACGTCCTACCTAATTTATGACTACTTAATTGATAACCAATTTTTTGGTGCTCAGCAGGTGGTGATTGGTTCTGTATCCTCCAAGACCGGTTTTGGTCTGGCGCAGATGCTGCACAATGACCCACAGGTGACCCAGGCAGTGATTGGGGTAACTTCTGCGGGCAATAGGGAATTTGTTAAGGGGCTGGGTTGCTGTGATCAGATAGTCCTGTATAACAATGAGGCAGAGATTGATGCCGGGTTGCCCACAGCCTATGTAGATATGTCTGGCGATGCTCGGCTCACTATTAATCTGCACAGTCATCTTGGCGAGAATATGGTTGAGAGCTGTATGGTGGGAGGCAGTCATTGGCAGGAGGGCGGCAAGGTGGGTGAGTTGCCCGGTGCTCGTCCTCGGTTCTTCTTTGCGCCGGGGCAAATTGAAAAACGCAATAAAGAATGGGGGCCAGGGGTCGCTATGGTTAAGGCCATGACCGCCAGTGCCGACGTGGCTGAGCGCGTGGTGGCTGATATTAATATTGAATGGGTTAATGGTGTTGAGAGTCTGGCCGAGCATTGGGCTCAGCTACTGGATAATCAAATTGCGCCAAGCCGCGGCCTGATGGTCGCTCTATGAAAAAACTATCCGCCATCGCAGTCCTATTAATTATTGTTGGTTTTGCGGGCTGGCAACAACGTGTTGAACTGCTGGTTTGGGTGGCACCCAAGTTGCTTGAGATAACTAACCCGGTTGCGGAAAATAGAGCCCTAAGCTGGTCTCAGGGCCCAGAGGTAGCGTCCCAAGATCCCGCCGACAGGCCGCCAAACATAGTGCTGATTGTTACCGATGATATGGGCTTTAATGATATTTCTCTCTACAACGGCGGTGCCGGCGATGGGACTCTGCAAACCCCTAGCATTGATGCATTGGCAGAGCAGGGCGTGAGTTTTACCAATGGCTATGCCGCCAATGCGGTCTGTGCGCCATCTCGCGCGTCGATTATGACCGGGCGCTACTCCACCAGATTTGGTTTTGAATTTACGCCATTTTATAAAACCGGTGTGACTATCTTCCGCTGGATGGAGGAGTTACAGCCCAGCGAGATTCCGCTATTTTTGGATGAGGCCAATGCGGCGACCATGAAGCCAATCGGCGAGCTGGGCCTGCCGCCTGCAGAGATTACCATTGCTGAATTACTCAAACAGCAGGGCTATTACACAGCACATGTGGGCAAATGGCATCTGGGTTCTGTGGATGGCATGGTGGCGACCAAACAGGGGTTTGACGACAGCCTGGAGTTAAAAGGGGTGCTGTATCTACCAGAAGATCATCCAGATGTAGTTAATGCCAAGGTGCAGGGGGATCGTATAGATCGCATGGTTTGGGCCACAGGTACCTATTCGGCCACCTTTAATGGCCTGGGTAACCCCGGGGAGCAGTTTAAGCCCAAAGGTTATCTAACAGACTATTACACGGATCAGGCGGTGGAGGTGATTGAGAATAATCGCCATCGTCCCTTCTTTTTATATCTGGCTCACTGGGGAGTTCACAACCCATTGCAGGCTTCTCGGGAAGACTACGATGCGCTGTCCCATATTGGGGATCATCGGCTGCGGGTCTATTCCGCCATGATTCGCGCAGTAGATCGCAGTGTGGCGCGAGTTACCCAGTCATTGGAAGACAATGGTCTGGCGGACAACACCCTGATTATTTTGACCAGTGATAATGGCGGGGCGGGCTATATAGGCTTACCCAACGTCAACAAGCCTTACCGCGGCTGGAAGCTCAATCATTTTGAAGGTGGCACCCATGTGCCCTTTATGGCGAAGTGGCCAGCGCAGATTAATGCTGGCACCAGCATGGACGCGCCGATCCATCACAATGATATTTACAGCACCATTGCTGCGGCAGCGGGCGTGCAGGTACCTCAGGATCGCAAAATAGATGGGGTTGATTTGCTGCCCTATATTCGCAATGAGGTTGAGGGAGAGCCCCATCAAACATTATTTTGGCGTGAGGGACATCAGCAGGCAGTGCTGCATAAGGGTTGGAAGTTAATCAGTGCCGAGCAGTCTAACTTGCCACAACCGGCATCAAGGGCTAAATGGTTATTTAATCTGGCACTGGACCCCACAGAGCAGAATAATTTGGCCGCAGATAATCTGGAGAAAGTGGCAGAGTTAGAGACATTGTTAGCCGCCCATAATGCTGAGCAGGTAGAGCCACTTTGGCCCAGTGTATTTAATGCACCCCAGTTGATTGATAAGACCAGTAATGAGCCCTTCGAAGAAGGCGATGAGTTTATTTATTGGCCGAATTAAAGGGCATTTTTAAGCGAAAAAAAAGCACAGCCTGAGCTGTGCTTTTTTGTATCAGAGGCGGGCCTCTAAACCGTTAAGCCACCATCCACAACAATGCACTCGCCATTGGTGTAACTGCCCGCATTCGACAATAGATAAAGCACAGTACCCGCCATCTCATCCGGCTCCGCATGGCGATGCATAGGAATAGTAGCAATGGCCTGCTTATAGATTTTTTCATCGCTAAATAGCGCACCGGCAAACTGTGTCTTGGTCATACCTGGCAACAGAGCGTTTACTCTGATACCCAGCCCGCCACATTCTTTGGCAAAGGCTTTGGTCATATTAACCACAGCGGCTTTGGTGATGGAGTAAATGCCCTGCATTGGACCTGGTTGCAATGCATTGATAGACGCAGTGTTGACGATCGAGCCACCACCGTTTTCGCGCATTATCTTGCCCGCTTCGATGGACATAAAGAAATAGCCGCGAATATTCACATCAACTGTCTTGGTGTAGGCACCCAGATCCGTATCCAGAATATGCCCAAAGTAAGGGTTGGTTGCTGCATTGTTAATCAGAATATCTAGCTTGCCATGCATCTGCTTGATCTGGGCAAAACAGTTTTCAATATCACCCATATTGCCCACATGGCAGGCCAACGCCTCAGCGCTGCCGCCAGCCGCGGTAATAGCATCGGCCACAGTTTGGCAGCCATCAATCTTGCGGCTGGAGACTATGACATGGGCCCCTTGCTCGGCAAGAAGTTTAGCTATTGATTCGCCGATGCCACGGCTTGCACCAGTGACTAGGGCAATTTTGCCAGTTAGATCAAAAAGATTGGTCGCCATGGTTTTCTCCAAATAGGTTTATTGAGTAAGGTTTTTTAAGTGGGCTGTTATAGCAGGTCGTAAAAGATTACGGTTTATGCAGTAGGTGTTGCGATCTTTACTAGCCAAGGTTTTGGCCAGGTTCAGCGCTTCTTCCTGTAACTGGTCCTGTGGATAAATGGCGTCGACAATCTGCAGTTCGGCACATTCTATCCCTGTGTAAGCAATCCCGGTCAGCATCATATTTTTCACTGCCTGCTGGTTGGGTAATAGCTGGCCTATATCGCTGGATATCTGGGTAAAGGGAATTTTAATATCCACTTCCGGGAAGCAGAAACGGCCTCGGTCAGAACGCATTAATCGAAAGTCTGCTGCACTGGCTACAATGGCACCACCTGCATAGGCATTGCCATTAATGCAGGCCACCGTAGGCGCATTAAGCAGGGCGAGGCGGCACAGCAATGTTTCAAAGGCGGTGGTAAATTCATTGCGGTCTGCCTCATTTAGGGGGATTAACCAATCCAGATTAATACCTGTGGAGAAGGTTTTCTCATGGGTGCAGGTCAGCAGCAGAGCTGTGTTGCCCCTGTACTGTTCGACGGTATCCAGAGCAGTCAGATATTCCGCCACAACCTCTGTGGTAAGGCGATTGTCACCGCCATTTTCTGCATTGGTCAGGGTCAGAATATGAACGCCATCGATGAGTTTTAGGTTCATGGTTGCCATAGGAGATTTCTCTATTAGTATCCTGCTGTACCATTAATTAAGTGCTCATAAAATTCAGGGTCTAGCAGAACGTACTGTTTTGATTTGGGCTGGCGCACATAAATAGGCTGTGCCACCTGATCCAAGTGGTAGGCCTGCTTTTTCAGCGTACCTTTAAACAGCTTGAAGGTGCCGGTGGTGTCCTGCTCATCTTCAATGCGAACAAACACTGGGCGGGCAAAGGCCGGTAGTTCTCGATCGGTATACTCAGTAAAAGCCGCAACATCGAAAGTTTGGCCGGGCACTAGAGTGATGGCTGCCATGCCTGCTTTACCCTCGGCACCGGGAATATCCACGCCGTACACATTGCTGATTTCAACCTGGTCACAGGCATTGAGAATCTCGCCCACTTCGTTGGTTGAGACATTTTCTGCGCGCCAGCGGAAGGTGTCGCCCACGCGGTCGACAAACTGGTAATGGGGCAGGCCCATAGCAAAGCCCACATCAATCTTGCGAATCAGATCGCCGGTATTAAACCAGCGGTCACCGGGCTCGCGCAGATCAGTGAGTATTTTGTCATTGGTGGCATCGGCATTTTTATAGCCATCGAACTTGTAGCGATCATCAATTTGGCCGAGCATGAGGCCAGCCTCACCAAGTTCCACCTCAATTACCTTGCCGTTTTCGTCTAGCACAATTTCATCGTTCTCAATATCGTACTTCACCAGCATTACCACCACAGAGCCAGTGCCGATGGTGGATTCTTTATTGAGGATATTCAGGAAGGAGACATTGCCTTCACTGGAGCCATAGATTTCAGTAATGCGCTTAACGCCAAAGCGGTTGCGAAAGGTATCCCAGATATCTGGCCGTAAACCATTGCCCAGCATGGTTTTGAGCGGATTATTTTTCTCATCCGGGCATTCTGGAGCCATGGCCAGATAGCGGCACAGCTCACCCACATAGACAAACAATGTGGTCTGATATTTTTGTACCTCAGGCCAAAACTGAGTGGCAGAAAAGCGACGGCGCACAAACATAGAGGCACCAGAGTGCAGACAGCTGCCAATTCCTAGCAGAAAGCCCGTGGCATGGTAAAGCGGCAGACAGATATACATGCGGTCTGAAGGCTTAGCATGAAAGCCCACTGTAGAATAGGGCTTGGCCGCCGACATAATTTTGCGGTGATAGATAACAGCTGGCTTGGGTAGACCAGTGGTGCCCGAGGTAAAGATGTACAGGGCAATTTCTCCAGCGGCAATATCATCGGTCTCTGGGTGATTGTGGGTCGGCATATCGGCCAATGTGGCGCTAAAGTCGGTAGCCCAGTCAGGTGAGGTCTGGTCCAGCTGAGGGTCTTTTACCCAGAGATAATCTTTGTCTGCAAGCTCAAGCTGGTCTTTTACGCTCTCAACTGAGGCCAGTAACTCTTGTCCGATCAGGCACTTCGTGGAGTTTACGGTAGTAATACAGTGGGCCAGAGGGCGATCGGTAAGGCCGGTATTAATCAAGCCGGCTGTAGCACCAATTTTGGCCAGGGCAAAGATGCTGCACAGCAGCTCCGTGCGGTTCTCAATCAGCACCGCCACACAGTCACCGCGGGTGACACCCTGCTGTTTAAAGCTGTGGGCAAATTGATTGGTCAGGGCATTAAACTCAGACCAGTTGATTTCCTGGCCTTCGCAGACAATGGCAGATTTGTTTGGGTATTTGGCCGCGGTAGTTTGAAACATCAGTCCCAGGGAGGTTTTTTCATCATCTCCAGGGGGCTTAAAGAAAATTAGTGTGGGTGCGGCTTGGAAAAAATTCCACATCACACGAAAAAATTCAATAACTTTGCTCATTACAGGCCCCTAAGCTTTATTCTAATTATTTGGCTAATTCTTGCAATTATTATGGCATTTACTATGACAATATAATAGTTATCTGCGTGATACCAAGTATATCGGAGTTAATATGATTTCTGGAAAATTCAATTATAAAAAGTACGTCCAGTCAGTCATGGGCCAAACCAGGCCGAGGTGACTGGGGCAGGTCATGATTATATGCAGGAGGATTCCCCCGTTAAAATTGGTTGCGCTATTGCCCAATGGCGCAAGAATAATTAATGTAGCTGTAAACAATAAAATTTAAAAAAGAGGCTAATGCAATGTCAGATATACCTGTTTACATGGTGGTTAACCTAAAAGTCACAGATGCGGATGAATACCGCAAATACGAGAAAGGTTTCTTCCCCATACTGAAAAAATACGGTGGTAGCTTTTTAACCTTTGATGACAGCCCGATTACTCTGGAAGGTCTAACACCAAGAGAGGGGCGCATGATTATCTTTAGTTTTCCCTCTGAAGAGGTGGCCAATGCCTGGTGGGCCGATCAGGAGTATCAAGAGCTCAGTGCATTCCGTCGCGCTGGTACCCAAATGGAATTTCTAACCATGGTGCATGGATTAGCGCCGCGGGGCTAGATTAGAGCCCGGCGGTACAGTCGGAGATAGCCTCTGTTTAGCGCCCCAGCTCGGCACCCCTAAATGTGACTCAGCATCCGAGGTTAGTGGGGCAAAAGTTAACTCAAACAGGCATAGTGACACATCGCATTGGCCATGCTTGAAAACTAGTGGCATAATAAATGTCAAAATAAAAAGCAATCAATCAAAACATTAGCTACAGGGGGTCTCAGTGATAACAGCAACCAGCATCTGGGGAGCAGCTGCACTTATCTATGGCGTATTTTGGGCCTGGTATGTGGGTTTAAAGGGCAAACTATCTGCAACGGAAGTAGAGCAGTATCTGCTGCGCTTTGACGCCTTAGGCCTAGCCCCTGACAGGTTGGAAAACCTGCGCTATTTTATGGCTAACGATGATGGCCGTGAGTGGTTTATGGTCAATTTACTTGAACTTAAGTCGCCTAAGCGAGAGTCAGCCAAATTACTGCAAAGCTATAGCAAAATCTTTTTGGGCGGCCTGCTTAAACGGGCAGGGCATCCGTTTTTTGTTGCCAATGCCCAGGCTAGAAATATAGAGAACCTCCACTGTGAGCATGCAGATAACTGGACCTCAACCGGGATAATTCGCTATCGCAGCCGCCGCGACCTAGCCGAAGCGTTGCTAAATACCTTCGGCAGTGACCACCATGCAGATAAGCTGGCATCGCTGGAAAAGACATTGGCCTTTCCCGCTACCGCCAGCATGTTAATGGGCTCGCCGCGGGTACTAGTGGCCCTGGGCCTGGCCTTGGTTGCCGCCTTAACTCAAATTGCAATTTCATAATAAAAACACAGAGATCACTATGAGCGATAACCTCCTATTTAAGCCATTTCAACTGGGTAACCTGCAGTTAAAAAACCGCATTGTAATGGCCCCTATGACGAGAAATTTCTCTCCTAATAACAATATTCCCGGTGACAATGTGGTGGACTATTACCGCCGCCGTGCTGAAGGTGGTGTGGGTCTGGTAATTACCGAAGGCACCTGCATCGGCCATAAAGGGGCCAGCGGCTATCCAGGGGTGCCTTATTTTCATGGTGAGGAGCGTCTGGCGGGCTGGAAGAAAGTGGTAGATGCGGTACATGAGGCTGGTGGAAAAATTGCGCCTCAGCTTTGGCATGTGGGCGCAGTGCGCAAAACTGGGGCTCTACCAGAGGGCGATGTACCAGGCTATGGCCCCTCAGGAATGAATGTGCCGGGCAAGGTTAACCGCGAAGTGATGACCCAGCAGGATATAGATGAAGTGGTTGCCGCCTTTGCTCAGGCTGCTGCCGACGCCAAAGCCATTGGCTGCGATGCGGTTGAATTGCACGGTGCCCATGGTTATCTAATTGATCAGTTTTTCTGGGAAGGCACCAATCAGCGGGTAGACCAATATGCCGGCTCTATCGAAAACCGCGGTCGCTTTGCCGTAGAGGTTATTAGCGCCGTGCGCGCTGCCGTTGGCCCGGACTATCCTATTATTTTGCGTTGGTCCCAGTGGAAACAGCAGGACTATACTGCCCGTTTGGCCGTTACCTCAGAAGAGTTAGAGCGTTTTCTAATGCCGTTGTCAGACGCGGGAGTGGATATCTTTCACTGTTCACAGCGACGCTTCTGGGAGCCGGAGTTTGCAGGCAGTGAATTAAATTTAGCGGGCTGGACCCAGAAGATCACTGGCAAGCCAGCTATCACCGTGGGTAGTGTTGGACTGGATGCAGACTTTACTCCCAAGCCCGGCGAAGCGCATTTTAAAGAAGCGGACCCCGCCAGCCTGGATACATTACTGCATCGCCTAGACCAGAATGAGTTTGAACTAGTGGCCGTGGGCCGCGCACTGATTTCCAATCCGGACTGGGTCAACCTGGTGCAAGCCAAGCGAATGGACGATCTAAAACCATTCCGCAAAGAACATCTGGGCGAATTGGTCTAAGGCAGACTGCGTCAATAAAAAGTACAGGCCAGAAACCGAATACGGAGAACAGAATGGAACTGCAAGACAAAATAGTCGTGATCACCGGTGCAGGCAGCGGCATAGGTCGAGCTCTCGCGTTGCGTTTTCAGGCTGAAGGCGCCAAACAAATAGTCTGTGCCGATATTAATCTGGCCAATGCCCAGGAGACCGCCGATATGATTGGCGGCGTGGCCATGCTGGCCGATGTAGCCAAAGAGGAAGACACCGCACGCATCATCGAAGACACAGAAGCCAATATAGGCCCCATCGATCTATTTTGCTGCAATGCCGGCGTTGGCTATGGAGAGAGTATTCATTCGCCCAACGAGCAGTGGCAGTCGATCTGGGATATCAATGTTATGTCCCATGTCTATGCTGCACGTCACCTAGTACCGCGCATGGTCGAGCGGGGCAGTGGCTACTTCCTCAATACCTCTTCAGCTGCAGGCCTGCTTAATCAAATTGGTGGTGCAGCCTATGGGGTAACCAAGCATGCTGCTGTGGGCTTTGGCGAATGGTTGGCCATACATCACAAACACGAAGGCATAGGCGTCTCAATGCTGTGCCCGCAGGCTGTGCGCACCGCCATGACAGCAGTGGATAATGACGCTGTTGCCGCAGCAGCAAATAACGGCATGATTGAGCCCGAAGAGCTGGCAGACACAGTAGTAGAAGGGTTGCGCGACGAGAGCTTTTTGATCTTGCCGCACCCAATTGTGAAAGAATTTATGCAGAATAAAACCAACAACTACGACCGTTGGATTGGTGGCATGAACAAGTTGATGCGCAAAATTACTGGCATTATTTAATAGCAAATTTAAGTATAAGGGGAGCAGGCAATGGGTTTTGAATTAACACCGAGAGCAGAGGATTTAAATGAACGCCTAAAGGTATTTATGGACGAGCATATCTACCCGCGGGAGCGCGATTACGAAGAGTTTACCGGCGACCACAATAATCTGTGGCAATACCCGGACTGGTATCAGGGCCTGAAAGATGAAGCTAAAAAGCAGGGCCTGTGGAACCTGTTTCTACCCGAAGAATACAAGCCCTGGAGCCCCGGCTTAACCAATCTGGAGATTGCGCCGCTATTTGAAACCATGTCCAGAGCTGCCTGGTCCCAACAGATATTTAACTGTAATGCCCCTGACCGCGGCAATATGGAAGTGCTTGCTAAATACGGCACTCCAGAGCAGCAAGAGCAATGGTTGTTACCCCTGTTAGCCGGTGATATCCGCTCTGCCTACGCCATGACTGAGCCGGACGTGGCCTCATCCGATGCTACCAATATGGAGCTCAAAATTGAGCGTGACGGCGATGAATATGTTTTAAATGGCCGCAAATGGTGGACCACCAACGTGATCGGCTCCGCCTGCAAAATTATGCTGGTGATGGGAAAATCCAACCCAGATGCACCGCGCCACCAACAGCACAGTACTATACTGGTACCCACAGATACCCCAGGGGTCAAAATGTCACGGCCGCTTAAAGTGTTTGGAGAATACCATTCTCCTGGTGGCGAAGGCGATATGATCTTTAGTGATGTACGTGTGCCCGTCACTAATCTAATTCTCGGCGAAGGCCGTGGTTTTGAAATCGCTCAGGGCCGACTAGGGCCGGGTCGTTTCCAGTACGCCATGATGTTTGTGGGTATGGCCCAGCGCAGTCTGGAGCTGATGTGTGAGCGTGCTCAGCAGCGGGTAGCCTTTGGTGAAACCCTGAGCAAAAAAACCAGCGTGCAACACGAGATTGCCCGCAGCCGCTGTGATATTGAGCAGTGTCGATTATTGGTGCTGGCCGCCG
>Ga0115550_1002983_pt1 | contig 11256 bp, 4 predicted proteins | sample COGITO_mtgs_1005_FD_87177 | JGI IMG/M metagenome (GOLD analysis project Ga0115550, IMG submission 87177) | Pelagic marine microbial communities from North Sea - COGITO_mtgs_100511 | ecosystem: Environmental > Aquatic > Marine > Epipelagic | place: Germany:Helgoland, sampling site Kabeltonne... | reverse complement strand
TTGCCGGAGTGAAGTTAAGTTCTAGGGAAGAATTTCGTAAAGCTATGGGTATGAACGATATCCACCTACTAAAACCGGAGCCTCTTATGGAATACGTTGCCGCTTGGATTGAGAAGCTATATACAGACACCGACCCAATAAAGGCCAATATGCAGTTTGGTTGGACCGAAGATATGAAATCTTTTGTGGTAGGTGGTAGGGAAATATTTAAAGACAAGATTACGGACAACCCAGCATCTTCAGCTACGGCAATGTACTTTCCTATATTTAAACAGAAGGGTACGTTGGACGGGTGGAAAGAAGTTGCTAAGTTTTACAACATGCCGGGTAATGAACAGCATCAGTTTATGATGGCTACAAGCTTCGGTTCGCCACTTCTGTCGTTTCTACCTAACGTAAGCGGTATGATTAACCATCTGTTTAGTTCTGCAACAGGTATTGGTAAGTCTATGGGCATGATAGGCGGGGCATCTATATGGGGTAACTACGCATCTTACATATTGCCGGGCGCTTCTACACCAAACTCTATCTGGCAGCGTGCTGAAGTATGGAAGAACCTACCACTATACGTTGACGAGATAACAAACCTACCCCCCAAAGATGCTAGTGACGCTGCGTATGCGGTATCTAGTGGGCAACAAAAGTCTCGTATGGATAGTTCGGGGCAGAACAAAGAGCGCTTTAGGGGCGAGCCTTGGAAATTAATAACTGGAACTAACGGTAATACTGGGCTAGTAGAGAAGATGTCTTCCTACAAAGCGCAGCCCAAAGGCGAACAACAGCGAATTATAGAAACAAGAGCCAAACAAGTTTTCTTTACTTCTGAAGACACAGAAATTACAAACAAGATTAACAAAGCAGTAGCTAAGAATTACGGCTACGCCGGAGATGTCTTTATACAGCATGTGTTGTCAGACATGGAACATGCGGAAGCGTTGTGTGAAAAGTACCGTGCTTTAATAATTCAAAAAGCAGGGCTAACTGACCAGAATAGGCTGTGGTCTGGCGGCGCAGGGGTAAGTATTGCGGGCACTGCGCTAGCTATAGAGGCGGGGCTAGTGGACTGGGACCTAGACAAACTAATAGACTGGATAGTAGAGAGGTTAAAAGTGTTGAAGGTAAGCGAACGAGAGCTAAACTTAGACGTACAGCAGCTAATAAATGATTACTACGCACACTACCAAGGCGCGATTATGCGTCTACGCAGTACTGATGACGCACGAGCAGGTGACGCCTCTGGCGTAGGTGTGCTTGTATACCCCGAGAAGATGCCACACTACGCTTGGGTGGGGCGGTACGAGACAGACATAAACAAGTTGTACTTACTAATCAAACCGTTCAAGCAGTGGTGCATAGATCAGCAGTATAACTATGGGGAAGTTTACGAGGCATTGCAGCAGACATTTGGGGCAGTGAAAGATCGCATAAGGCTAGGCAAAGGCACGACTATAAACATGCCTCCTACGTATGTAATCGCTATGAAGTTTGAAGAGCCTGAGATTGTAGATGCGGTAGTTGAAGGGGCGGTCTTTAAATGATAGATGCTGTTGCTGTTATAGTTCCGGTTATGCGTCGGCCACATTCCGTGCGTTCGCTTATTACAAGCTATAGAAAAAGCGGGGCGGTAGGGAAACTTTATTTTATTGTTGACCATGACGACCACGCAGAAAGAAAAGCAATAGGCGATGTGTTCGGGTCCGAAATTATTAACTACGACCCGTTAAAAACATTCGCTAGGAAATGCAACTTGGGCTACCACAATACAACAGAGCCTTGGCTGCTTTTTGTCGGTGACGATGTTGTTTTTCACCCTAATTGGCAGCAGGAAGCTTTGAAAAACTCAGACAAAGCTCTTATCAGTACGAACGACATGTTAAACGGAGCAGTCCAAACTGGAGACCATACGGTACACCCTATTGTTAAGCGAAGCTTTATTGACAAAGTTGGTTTGTCTTTTGACGGGCCGGGAACTGTTTGCCACGAAGGGTACGGGCACATGTTTGTAGATAATGAGTGGACTTATATAGCAAAAAGAGAAGGGCAGTTTTGTTTCGAGCCGAACGCCGTAGTTGAGCATATCCACTATCTCAAATATGCGGAACGTGAAGACGAGGTAAGCCGTATTGGACAGCGATCTTTTCAAAGTGACAAGGATCTATGGTTCAAAAGACTAGAGCAATATGGGTGAGCAGAATACGGCTAAGTGACATAGCTCCAGACGGCGTTCGGATAATAGTAGACTGGGTTAAGTTTACTGAGAACGCCTCTATATTTATTCCTGCGGTTAATACGCAGAAGGCGGTAGCGCACGTACTAGAAGCTACTAAGTTAGAAAAACAACATATAAAATATAGAGTTAGGATAGAAGACGGCGTGTACGGAGTACGTATCTGGCGGTTGGTATGATACTATTGGACCTCATCATTCTCTTAGCGAGAACTTAGCCCCCCGAAAGGGGGGTATTTTTACATCCACTCATCCCCAAACTCAGCGTTAGACCTTAGCACTTCGGCTTGCCTACGTTTGTTTACCGTAATACCCCCTAACATTCCAGTCTGGATACTTGTTCTGCCGTGTTGCGCTATGGAACGCTTGATAGTTTCTGGAGTAATAGCGACCGTCGGGTGACGTTGATTAAACTCATTAAGTTCGTCTACCGCATCTCGCAGGCCGTCGGTGTCCCCATCACGCAAAGATTTGTAGTACTTACGTAGGATCTTGGTGCGCGCTTCAGCTATGTTTCTGTCAACACGTTTGTTGAGTGCATTTATCTCTAGCTGTTTAGTGTAGTTAGCAGGAGCAAAACCTAATGCCTGTGCAAACAAAGACTCTGGCCGCATAGTACCTTTTAGGATTTCATCCCCGCGCATACTAACTGCGCCTTTGGTAGCGTAGCGGTACGACTTCATGGAGTTAGATAAGAACGCAGGTAGTAAACGTTCTGCGCCTCGTTGGGCGGCCTCCCCACCTTCAGCAATCGAACCTAACCCATTCAACCAACGCATCCCAATACCTACTACGGGACCGCCAAACATTTCTAAGTAGTGCTCAACCATACTGTCTGGTTCGTAGTTTGCACGGTTTCGTACTATAAGGTTTGTTTGAGATATGCGGTCGGCCACACTAACGTTTAAGTAGTTGTTAAATATGCCAGACATAGCCCCCTCACCTATAGCCTTTGATACTATAGTGTCGAAGTCTTCTTCGTCGTCGTCTAAAAGGAAGGTATTAGCCGTCATAGCCACGAGGCCGTACAACGGTACGCCAGCCACACCTGCGAAAGCACCAGCAGAAGCGTACTGAAGAATAAGTTGTTTACGTAATACTAAAGCTTCTGCGGCTTGCCTATCAAACTCAGCTTGGTCTATCTCCCCCGCAGCTAAAGCACGTTGGCGCTTCATAGTCATGTCGGCTAGCAGCGACTTAAACATCTTAAATTGCATAGCAAGAATCGCAGAGGGGTAACGCTTGTACATAAACACAAGACTACCCATATCGTTTTGGGAGAACCTAGGAGCGGACGTTAGGAGCGCCGCACTGTTTATTTCTTCCGTACTATCAATGGCAGTTTGTGCGGCTTGCGTTCCAAACTCTGCAATCTCTGTTTCCGAAAGCTCACCGAACTTTTTGTTAGTTAGCTTTTCCATCTCTGCTTTGTATACTGCCATTGCAAAGATCTGGCGGTTAGCTCGCTCTGCGTGGTTAAACAAAAACCCTGAAGCTGCTTGGAACTTATTAAGTAAGCGGTTAGACGGGTTCTCTAAGTCAAACATATCCGAGGCTAGCGTGCGGCTGTCTAACCCGTACTTAATAAACAAGTCGGCCAAAGGGCCATAACTAGGAAATTTAGTAGTATCGTTAGTCAAAGATAGCCCTGACCGTACAGTAACCTGCTCATTAACTTCATTACCGTTTGCGTCTACCGTAGGGAATACTTCGCTTTCACGACTAAACCCAGTGCTCATGTACTCTTTCATCGCGCTCATTATCATGCGCGTAGCTTTCAGAGGCCCGTACCGTGCAGCCAAATAAGGCATACCTACTATAGGGATGTTAGTAAGGTTGACGACAATACTGGATATATTAAATCCTAGAGTGCCGAAGAACGCGAGAGACTTAAGTGTTCTAGCTGTCTCTCCTATGTATGGGTTTTTAGCGAACTCTAAGTAGCTAGCTAACCTACCATTGCGCCGGTCTACTCCCGAAGTTGTACCTACGGTAGCACGTAAAACATCTTGCACTAACGCGTCGTCTGGATGTTCTGCGGCTTGTGCTTTTATTTCAGTCGCTACTTCCGTTAAAGGTATGTCGAACTCAACGTTAGTCAGGTTAGTTATTAGCACAGGCATCTTCTTCTCGAACACCCCTATAGCGTCTTCTTCAAAACCTAACGTGCCTTTACGATGTTTGTAGCCTTGTAGTAGGGCTTGTTCTGGCAACACATCAAAGAGTATGTCCTGCAACTGTTGGGCTGCTTCAGGGTTATCTTTAAGGGCGGGCAAGATTTCGTTGTATATTTTCGACACCGAAGAGGTGGGTATGCCTTTAATTCTTTCCCGTACCTCTATACGAGATTTCTTTTCTACGTTTTTAGCCCCGTTCTTTTGTAGCTGAGCTATAGCTTTATTGCGCTGACCTCTACTATCGAAAGGAGCCGCGTAGTACTGCCCTTCAAATGTGTACTCAAGCCAGAAATTACCATCACGATACAATGGAAAGTAGGGGCGAATCTTGTTCTTGCCGATAATGTCCCGCACAATTTTATTACGTACGGTTGCACGTACGGCCTTATCCCCTATCAACGCTTCGAGTCTAAGATCTAAAGCGGCTAAAGTTTTGTTATCTATAAAGGCGTATGCGTCTCGTATATCTTTGTAGACTTGTAACTGCGCAGGTTTCTGTCTTAGTCTGGCTACAGAAGGTTGCATTGCTCTCCATAGTTCACGCTGTTCTTTACTATAAACAGGATTGCCGTCGCTATCTTTTAAATCTATAGGGTCTAAGGGGTCAACTCCTCCCTCGTTTTCTATCCCTAGCGTAGAATTAAATACTAGTCTATCAAGTACGTCTCTGCCTTCTCTGTCGCCTTTAAAGGCTTCGAGGGCTTTTTTAACGCTTAGTTTATGCGCGTCCAACAACTTATTTCTAGCGCCTGCCTGCTCTCGTAGCGTGTTAAGCAGTTTACCTACCGCAGGTACTTTTTGACTAACCAAGTCTGCAATGTTGTTTAGAGATATAGAGTTAAGAAAGAAGGCGCGCTGTTTGTCTGTATACCCTTCGTAAGCCCCACGTATATAACTCGTACTTGTTTCAGTTATACCACTACTACTAAGCCCTTTACCTCCACCAATTAGCAAAGAAGTAAGCTGCGCGTCTTTCCCATCTTCTAGCATAGAGTACATAACCCCAGCGTCTCTGTATTCTGGAGCGGGGGACAGTATGGCGCTTATGTATTCTCCTACTTTCTGCTGTGCGTTAGGGGTCTTTAGAGCTTTTATCCCGAAGAAGTCAGCGAAAGCATCTACGATACGCTGCCACAAGTTCTTTTTAGTTCCCGCCTCGGTGTACGACGCAAGCTCGTTAGCAAAGTTAGGGTTGCCAGTATACTCAGATACAAACTCATCTAAAGACGTCGACCCATAACTAGACGACAGTCCTGCCTTTGATGCTTCGTATATAGCAGTTAGCTTGATCGTTAGCGGGTGGGCTGGGTTAGCCAGTACATGAGAGGTTGTAGCGTGTGTCGATTCGTGTATTAGTGTATGGACGGCAATAGGTACAGAAGAGTTTATCTGGATCGTATCGGTTTGCGGATTGTACAGCCCCGCCAGTGCTTCACCTTCTGGAGTAGCTAAGTTTTCTACCAGTTCTATCTTAGTGTTGCCGATATTGTTCCGTAGCTCTCTAGCTGTTTTGCGCACCTTTGGATTAACTGATTGGCCGAGTATGTCTAAAGCTGCGCCTATGTTGCCTTGAGAAAGCTGCTCAAAGATAGCGGGAGATATAGGCATACTAGACGAGGCCACTGCATCTAAACGCAAGGCTTGAGTAATTTTGTTATCCGGTTGTGCTAGGAACGCTGCTACATCCGCATCAACTTGAACTTGCCTTTGCGCGGCATCAGTATTAGTGGCAAGGGCATCGGCTCCTCCTAGATCCTCTTCCGTTTTCTTTACTACTTCTTGTACTGCTTCTACCGCTACGTTGGGATCAGATTTAAAAGCATCTCCAACTAACTCAGCAGCTTGTTCGGCTTGTTCTGCTTCCAATCTATCTTTTGCAGCTTTTTTTGCTTCATTAACTTCTGAGCGGGTTAAACCTGCTTTGGCTTCTTTAGTTTGCTCGACCCACTGCTCACCGTACTGCTCTTTTAATTTGGCGATAGTCTCTGAATTTTTAGCTCTTGCAGCTATACTCTCTTTTATTTCAGCTATCTGAGCATCTAACAATGCCGAAGCCGCAGGTAGAGAACGGACATATCTCGCTGCGTTGTTGACCCGAGTAGTTTCTGCCTTACTGGCTTTAGGGTCTAGCGTAGCTAAGTCGTATGCGAGCATACGTACAGAGACTTTAGGGGAGAACACATCATTTAAGTAGTAAAGTATTGCGTTAGCAGGAGCAACTGCATTAGCAGCAGGTTTCTCTTTAAGCCCTTTAAGAACACCGTCTCGTAAACGTTTAGCAAGAGCGGTATCGGCGTTAGGATTTAGTTTTGCAGACGCAACTTCTAGTTGGTTAGTTATGTTTTGCGATAGGTTTTCTACCCCTTCAAGGGTATCAAGAGCTTTCTTAGCTTCACCTTCAAACTCTTCTTTACCACCAAATTCTTGTTGAAGGGCTTCTTTTGCTTCTGGAGCATTAAGCTCAGCTTCTACTTCTTTTGCTGTAGGGGCAGCGGCAGCTAATGCAGCGCCTGCGGTACGGTTTTTGGCGGCGTCTTCTTCAGCACGCACGCGAGCCGCTTCGGTTGCTATCGCTATGTCGTCGGCGGTAAATTGTACTTGTTCAAATCCGGTAACTTTGACCTGTTCGTTTGGTTCTACACCTTCTTCGGCTTGTTCGCTCTGTAAGTTAGTAAATTCTTCAGCACGTTTAGCTGTTTCGGCAGCGTTTCGCGCATCTATGTCCTCTTCCCACGTTTCTGGAACTTCTTCTAGCTCAGCCGCTGCGTCTATCTCCGCTTGGGCGGCTTCTTCTGCTTCGCGGTCCTTGTCAAACTTCGCCACTAAAGCGGCTTCTTCTTCTGGGGTTAGCTCTTGTTCTTGCGGAGCATCTACTTCGGTAAGATCGTCTTCTGTAACTGGGGCTTCGGCTCTTTGTTTTTCCTGTTGTGCTTCAAATGCTGAAACCGCCTCTTCACCTTCTACAGTTGTACGTCCAGTTTCTTCACCGGCAGGGTTTTTACGTACGACAGTTAGCGTGCCGTCTAGGTTTTTCTGCGAGGTGACCGTACTACCGTTTGCTTCGGTAACTACTATAGGCGCTGCGACAACTGTACCGGCAGCTTCAGCTTGTGCTTCGGCTTCTTCGTTTTCTTGGTTTGCCAATTCAGCACGAGCAGAGCTAGGGGCAAAAGCGTTAGCACCAGCACCAAGAGACCCGCCAACAGTTGCGGCCATGTAAGCAGCTTCACCGTACTCTTCAAGTGCTTCGTCAGAAAGTAAATCTAGGCCCGCTTGGTCACGTTCTATAACAGACTGGGCTACCTCTACAGGAACTTCTGAGGCTGCACCACGAACTGCACCTCTACCCATACTGTTTGCTATTGAGCGTTTAGATACGTTGAGTAGTGAGCTTGCCGCCTGTCCAGTAAGTGGTGCGTCTTCGGCTATATTGAGAATGTTTTTTATTAAACGTTTACCTAGCACAAACCCAGTACCGGCTGTTTCGGTAAGGCTCTGTAGTGCTGCACCTCTAGCCGCTTTTGCAACGTCAATATCAAGTTCTTCGCCGCGTTCTTGTTGGGCTTCGGCTTGTCGTTGTACGTTAGACCCAAGGAATTGCGAACCCACAGCGGTAGCGCCGCCTAACAAAGCTCCAAGGGGCTTAGCAAAAGGTCCGACTACAGGCAGCACTGGAGGGGTAACTGCTGCACCTAAACGAGCACCGGCTAATGCGGTACCTATAACACCAACTTGTCCTGCTAATGCACGGGGAACTTGCCCTACACCTGATGCCGCCGCAGAGAGTACGCCCTCTTCTTCAGCTATATCTTTTATGCGTTGAAAAGACGGGGCTTCGCCGTAGCTTTCGCCAATAGCTTTACCGCGTTCTATACCCTCAAGTGCTGCCTCTTCTGCATCTCCGAAAAGAGAACTGATACCCGTACGACTAGCAGAACCTAACTGTCTAACACCACGAACAAGTTCTTCGCCAATAGTACTTTGCTCGCCTTCGGGTATACGAGGGCCTGTGGGGGCATAGTGAGCGGCAAACAACTCTTCCATGTCACTAGGCGTAGGGGGGACTGCCCCCTGTACCTTTAGTTCTTTCCCAGTCTCAGCATCGCGTATAGTATATTCAGGCATGGTGTTCCTTTAGCTCCCCACTACGGTAAACCTATCAGTCGCAGGTGTGGTGGGCGTTGAGGCGGTAGAAACTCCCGATTGCCCCATACGGCGCGCCAACTCCCTTGCAATGTACTGATCTTCAAGACGCCTTACGGCATCTGCGTACATTTGCGCGTCGAAACGTTCTTTTCCGTCAAAGTAGCCGGAGCCTGTTGTGGCTTCTAACCTTAACTTATCTTTTTCCGCTTGGAGTAAGGCATCAAAAGCCATACCGGTGTAAATGTCGTTGATTACGTCGGCTGTAAGTTTAGCGTTTGCAGTGTTTCCCTGCGCTTCTATGCGTTGTTTTAACTCTTCTGAGCGTGCATTTATATCCATCTGCCTTAAGTCTTTCTCGTTAGCAAACCTAGAGCGGTCGCGGGCTTTTTCTCTGTCGAATAAGCGCTCTTCGGCTTCAAGTTTTCTGCCTTCTTCTGCAATCTTAGCAAACTCAAAGCCTTTAGAAGCACCCGCGCCTCTCCCCAAGATACTACCTACATCCCGCAACAGCCCCGATATTCCCCCTTCTTTCTTAGTTGGGGTAGTAGCGGCGGTAGTGCTGGCGGGAGGTGCCGCGTTTCTTTTCTCTTCGGCGGTTTGCATAGCAGCACGTAACGCTGTAGCCAAAGCTTGATCGTCTATGCCTTCCATACTATTCAGACTGCGGTCCGAAGGCGTACTTGTAGGAGTGGTAGGAGTGGTAGGAGTGGTAGCTGCTTCTACTATATCTCCCCCACTTGCGGATGCCGTTTCAATAGCGGAGGCCGTTTCTTTGCCTTTCGCTTGGTCTTGCTCTACTTCGGTTCCCGTGTAGCCTTCTTGTATGTCGCTAATAAAATCTGAGTTTATAACCCCGTCAATTAACCTGCCCGGACCAGTAACGATGTCGTTAGCATAAGCACCAAGATATCTTCCTAATGAGGGGTCATCGCTATTTTCTGCAACGTTTGTTGCTCTGGGTAGTATTGCGCTAGCATAACCGCTTAAATCTAGGCTGCCTAAACCAGACTCATCTACAAAGTCTGCGATATTTCCGGGGACTGCACTAAGATCTTCTTTGGCTTGGTCGTATATAGTCCGGCCCATCGTGGACTTTCTTGGGTCGCGTTCTGCTACAAAATCTTTTACCCCGCCCAGTATGTTGGCTATGCCCATACCGCTATCGGGGCTAGTCATAACGTCTTGCATACTCGCGCTGTTCTCGGCGTTTATGCTACGCTGCGCTGCGTTTAGCTCGTCTGTAAGTGACGGGCCTATGTCTCGTTCGTTGCGAGCCTGCATAGTTTTACGATTAAAGTCTCTAGCAGCGTCACTAGTAGCCCCTGCATTTTCTGGCATTGACGGCATTCTGTCTCGCAGTACATCCATAGCACCACGGCCTACTCCACGTAGGGTATCGTTTTGCCCACGCGCAACTTGGCTGTCTAGCATCTGGCTTATAGCGGATAGCTGCCCTTCAGTAAAGTCTGCGATGTCACGGCCTATAGAAGACAAGTAAGCCCTGATCTCTCCTCCACTTGCGTAGCCTCTAACGTCTCCACCCATAGCTAACTTAGCTGTACCCATATCAGAAACGATACGTTTAACTCGGGGCGACGTTAACTGTATTAAGTCTTTAATCTTTTGCTCAAACAGTTGTTTTTCTTGCGGGAACGCATTATCTAAATCTTCCTGCGCTTTTTTCATGTCCTGTATAAATTTAATTACTTCTGGGTCTTGTTGCGGTTTACTAGTAGCCGCCGGTCGCTGCGCTTGGGCCTCGGTGTTTGACATGCCCTGTGGTACGCCTTGCATACCGCCGCTTGCATACCCAATAATCCCACCTTGAGCACGTCCGATAGACTGCATGTTTTGGGCAGGATTAGCGGAGATACCTTGTGCCATTTGCGGTTGCGGTTGCGGTTGCGGTTGCGGTTGCGGTTGCGGTTGCTGCGCACTTCGCTGTCCCTGTTGCATAACCCCCGGAGATACCCTTGCTATTGGCGATTGAGGCATGGCTTGACTCTGCAACTGTCTTTCAAATTGCTGTACCAGATTACCCCCCGGAACGGGTGGTTGGGGGTTCATATCTTGTTGCCGTCCCCCCGCTTGACCCGTACTAGCCATTTGCTGCAAGGCAATAGCCTTAAACAAATCTGGATATTGCTGTTGGCTTTGCATTAGTTTCTGTGAGCCAAGGCTTTTTAAATTTTCTATTTCGCCGCTAATAGGGCCATTACTTTGGTACATAATCTTAAATCTCCTATGGCCCGTCTTATCCGGGGAAGTATTCTTTATACTTATCGTAAATTGAAGTTAGTGCATCAAAGTACCCCAACCCCTGAGAAAAACTGCTTGGCTCTACGTAAGTCATGTCTTGTGCTTCTATAGGTAAGCCCTGCAATAGAGATTGTTGATACTGGACCATTTTATAGGGGTTATCCCGTTCTTCTTTAAACTGCGCGTAATCAGCGGCAATGCCTTGCTGCTCTATGCCACGCTGAATTGCTCCGGCGTCTTGCATAGCGTTTAACGACTCTAAGCCATATTTGTTTGTATATTCTTGAGCCTGCCTAGCGCGGTCTTGCTCGGTATTAAACTGGTCCATACCTTGGGTGTAGGCTGTCTGCATGCCTGTGCCGTATATATCTGCGAGGTTTCGCGTCAGGTTTCGCTGCCCTTCGGACTCCATAATAGCTTGACGTGACCCACCAAACGCACCTGCTTT
>Ga0115550_1002967_pt1 | contig 11310 bp, 7 predicted proteins | sample COGITO_mtgs_1005_FD_87177 | JGI IMG/M metagenome (GOLD analysis project Ga0115550, IMG submission 87177) | Pelagic marine microbial communities from North Sea - COGITO_mtgs_100511 | ecosystem: Environmental > Aquatic > Marine > Epipelagic | place: Germany:Helgoland, sampling site Kabeltonne... | reverse complement strand
GAAGCTGCTAAAGCCAAAGAAGAAGCTGAAGCAAATGCTAAGGCAGCTGAAGAAGCTGCTAAAGCTCAAGAAGCAGCGGCAGCAGAACAGGCTAAACAAGCCGCTGAAGAAGCTGCACAAGCTAAAGCAGCAGCAGATGCTGAGACAGCTAGAGCAGCCGCAGAAGCCGCTAGAGTAGCAGCAGAACAAGCACAAGCCGAAGCAGCACGCAAACAAGCAGAAGCAGAGCAGCGCGCTCGTGATGAAGCAGATGCCGCTAAAGCCTTAGAAGCTGAGAGAGAAGCCAAAGAAGCAGCTGAAGAAGCTGAACGTCAACGTGTAGCAGCAGAGGCAGCAGCGGCTGAAGAAGCTAAACAAGTTGAAGCAGCTAGGATAGCAGAAGAAGCTAGGGCAGCCGCAGCAGCGGAAGCTGAACGTCAGCGTGTAGCTCAAGAAGCAGCAGTAGCTGAGCAAGAACGTGTAGCAGCAGAGCAAGCTAAAGCAGCTGAAGCTGAGACAGCTAGGATAGCAGCTGAAGAAGCAAGAGTGGCTCAAGAACAAGAAGCAGCTAGAGTAGCCGCTGAAGAAGCTGAAACACAACGTGTTGAAGAAGAAGCCGCTAGAGTAGCAGCAGAACAAGAGGCAGCTAACAAAGCAGCAGCAGACGCCGCAGAGCAAGCTAGAATAGCAGCTCAAGAAGCAGCAGATAGAGCAGCAGAAGAAGCTAGAATAGCAGCTGAAACAGCACTTGCTGAAGAAAATGCAGCAGCAGCTTTAGAACAAGAAAGATTAGCTAAAGAGGCACAGGCTGAAGCAGCTAGACAACAAGCATTAGCAAACGAAGCAGAAGCAGCTAGAGTAGCAGCGGAGCAAGCAGAAGCAGATCGACTAGCTGAAGAAGCTCGTATAAAACAAGAACAAGAAGCAGTCGTCACTGACGAGGGCGGTGAACAAGTTGATGTAACAGGTGAGCAACCTCCTCAAGCTGAGTACGAGCAAGAAATTGACATTCCTGAATTACCTTCTGAAGAAATTACGTTAGAAGAAGATGCTGCCGCTAAAGCTGCTGAGGATGCTGCTGCCGCTGCTGCCGCTAAAGCTGCTGAGGATGCTGCTGCCGCTAAAGCTGCTGAGGATGCTGCTGCCGCTGGTGGAGATGGAATGTTAACAGGTGCCGACACTACTCCAGCTGAAGGCGGTGTTGAAGAAGAAGATATAGTGCTTAAACAAGTTTATGAAGCAGTGTTAGCAGGTGAGTTACCCATAGACGATTATATTAAAATGGGTGGTAAATTTGTTGATGAGCTACGTTCTGGCACTTCATACGAAGATGTCTATGGCCCTATTCAAGAAGAACCTGAAGTTACAATGGAAGATGTGTTAGCTGAACAGCCTGAAGCAACACCAACTGGAGAAGAAGAAAAACCAACAACTAGTGAAATATACGAGTTGTTTAAAGATTTTACAACTGCTGAAGATTTTACCGGTGCTGCTGGTGTAGATGGTACAGACGGTGTAGATGGCATAGACGGTGTAGACGGCATAGATGGTGTAGATGGCATAGATGGTTTAGATGGTGTAGACGGCATAGACGGCATAGACGGCATAGATGGCATAGATGGCATAGATGGTATAGATGGTATAGATGGCATAGATGGCATAGATGGCATAGACGGTATAGATGGTATAGACGGTATAGATGGTTTAGACGGTATAGATGGTTTAGACGGTATAGATGGTCTAGACGGTATAGACGGTATAGATGGTGCTAAAGGCGATAAAGGCGATAAAGGCGACACTGGTGCTAAAGGCGATATAGGCGACACTGGTGCTACTGGTGCTACTGGTGCTGCTGGCGAAAAAGGTGATACTGGTGAGCAAGGAGTACAAGGCGAAACAGGCTCCACTGGAGCTGCTGGTGCTCCCGGTGCAGCGGCTACTAGAACTACTGACGGTTTGTTTAGTGATTTATGGAAAATGAAAACAAAAGTAGAAGACACACAGAAATTATTAAACTACATAGATGTGGCAGCTCCACAACTAACATCGTATCAACCACAGCGGACTGATCCACTAGCTCAGTTTCTACAACAAAAAGCGTTAGAAAACGAAAGCCAAGGAATGTTAACAAGCGCTGAATTATTAAAGAGGTTTCCTTACTAATGACATATTTACAAATTGTAAACAGAGTATTACGTAGATTGCGTGAGGAAGAAGTAACCTCTGTTGATCAAAACAGTTACTCACGCCTTGTTGGAGAGTTTGTTAACGACGCTAAACGAAGTGTAGAAGATGCTTGGGACTGGACGGCTTTACGCACAACTTTAACTGTAACAACTTCAGATACTGCTTTCAACTATGTTTTAAACGGTTCACAAAATCGAATGAAAGTATTAGATGTTATTAATGATACTTCTAATTGGTTCATGCAATATCGTGGATCAACTTGGATGAACAACGCTTATCTTGTTGAAGATGCTCCTACTGGCCCACCACACTTCTACAGCTTTAACGGTGTAGACGATGATGGCGATAACGGTATTGACATTTACCCTAAACCTGATGGCGTGTATGAACTACGTTTTAACGTTGTATTACGTAAAGCAGACCTTGAAGCAGACACAGATAAACTAACCGTTCCTTCTTCTCCTGTTATTCAAATTGCAACAGCTTTAGCTGCTAGAGAGCGTGGCGAAACTGGCGGCACTAGCGCAGGAGAGTTGTTTGCATTGGCAGATAACACACTGGCTGACGCTATTGCTATTGATGCGTCACAACATCCTGAAGAGACTATCTGGACTACTGTATAATGGCAGCACAATTACAGAACATCACAGTATCTGCGCCGGGCTTCATGGGTTTAAACACACAAGACTCACCTATTGGTCTTGATCCTTCTTTTGCTTCTGTTGCAGACAACTGTGTTATTGACAAACTAGGTCGTATTGGCGCTCGAAAAGGTTATACAACAGTTTCCACTAATGGAGCTAGTGTATTAGGAACTTCTCGTGGCATTGAAATGATTGCTGAGTGTAAAGACACTAGCGGTGATGTTAGGGTTTTTTCTGCTGGTAATAATAAAATATTCTTAGGCACAGACACTTTAGTTGACATTACTCCTGTTGGTTACACTCCTACTGGCAATAACTGGAAAGTAGTATGTCAGAACGACCACGCTTACTTCTTTCAACGCGATCACGAGCCATTGGTTTTTACAGACCACGAAGGCTCTCCAGTTCTTGAAACCTTCTCTGATCACGCACACTCTACAGGAACTCCTCTGTATGCTAACGAAGCACTAGCTGCTTACGGTAGACTGTGGATTGCAGACACTACAGGCAACACCCACACTGTACAATGGAGTGACTTGTTGCTTGGTGTTCAGTTTAGCGGAGGCTCATCAGGCAGCATTAATCTAACAACTGTATGGCCCAACAATAACGATGACGTTGTAGCACTAGCGTCACACAACGACTTCTTAATCATCTTTGGTCGTCGTACTATTCTTGTATACTCAGGGGCTAGCTCACCAGCTACTATGCAGTTGTCAGATACAATTGTTGGTATAGGTTGTGTTGCCAGAGACTCTGTGCAGAATACAGGAACAGATTTGCTTTTCCTCTCTGACACAGGCGTTAGAAGTTTAATGCGAATCATTCAAGAAAAGTCTATGCCAATGCGTGACATTAGCAAGAATGTTCGTAATGATTTAATTTCTTTGTTGCCTGATCAAGCATATCCTATTAAATCGCTATACAGCCCTGAAGAAGCTTTCTATTTATTAACACTTCCTAATAGTTCTATTGTTTACTGTTTTGATATGAGGACTCCTTTAGAAGATGGATCACACAGAGTTACAACGTGGTCTGCATTGAACCCGTTGTCTATGACAAGGCGAGAAGATGGTACTATATTATTTGGTATATCTAGTGGTATTGTTGAACACCAAGGATACATAGATGGAACAATTAAATATCAAATGCGTTATTTCAGTAACCCAATGGATTTTGGTAACGCATCCAATTTAAAGTTCTTAAAGAAGTTCAACATTACTATTATTGGCGGGCAGAACACACCTGCTACATTAAACTGGGGTTACGATTATACTTCTGCTTTTACTAAACAAACTTTCTTGTTTGGTTCTAGTAGCTTAGCAGAATATGGTATTAGCGAGTATAACACAGATGCTGAATATGTAGCTGCTGTTTTAATCAACACTCCTCGCGTTAACACCAGCGGCAACGGCGAAGTAGTTACTATCGGTATCGAAGCTGAGATTAATGACTCTTCTTTTTCCATTCAAAAAATTGACATACACGCTCTATTAGGGAGACTTATCTAATGTCGAATTACATAAAGACAACCAACTTTGCTTCTAAGGATTCTCTTCCTTCTGGTGACCCAGCTAAAATTGTTAAAGGAACAGAAATTAATAGTGAATTTGATAACATTGCTACTGCCAGCGCTACTAAAGCAGACAAAGCAAACCCAACCTTCACAGGTACTGTTACAGCCGCTACCGTGAATGTCACAGGTACACTAACGGCTGGTACAATTACTGGAGGATCTTACTAATGGCTGATGCATCTACTGGCGAATTTATGGACTACCTTACTGGAGGAGGTCTTAGTGATCTTTTTAGAACAGGTGGTCAATATTATTTAGGCCAAGAAAACATCCAAGATGTCCGACAAGTGGGTAGACAAGCTCAGGAGGGCATGGCAGCTCTTGCTCAACAGGCTCGTGAAGGTACTCAGTTTAAACCGTATACCGTTACAAGCACGCTGGGTGGTGTTAGCACTACTCCAGAGGGAGGCTTTGGTATTCAGCTCTCTCCTGAGCAACAGGCTCTACAACAGCAATTACAGGGCCAAGCAGCGGGTTTATTTGGACAGGTAGGGTTAGACCCAGCAGCACAGCAACAGTCCATATACGAGCAAATAAGAGCCACACAGATGCCTGAAGAGGAACGTCAGCGTCTGGCTCTGGAAGAGCGTATGCTTTCTCAAGGTCGTATGGGCATTTCTTCTGCTGCTTACGGTGGTTCTTCACCTGAGTTGCTTGCACAAGAAACTGCTCGTCAAGAAGCTATGGGTAGAGCTAGCTTAGGTGCTCGTCAGCAAGCTCTAGCAGAACAACAACAAGCTCTGGAAGGTGCTACCGGATTAATGGGTGCTTCTTATCAGCCACAACAACAAGCGTTGTCTATGCTTTCTGCATCACAGATTCCAGCAGGTTTTGCTGACATTGCTCGTAGATCAGGTACTCAATTCGGTACTCAAGCAGAACTAGGCGGACTTGAAAGTAGATTACAAGCTGAACAACTTGCTAATCAATTGAGGCTTGGACAACAATCTGCGTTGCTTCAAGGATTACTTGGACAACAAAATTCTACTGCTGATAAACTAAGAGCTGCTGAGTTGGGTATTCAACTAGGCGAAGACAGTGGTTTATTTGGTTCTATTTTGAAAGCGCTTGGTATGGGAGGTGATGAATACGGCTTCCAACAAGGTGAAGACCCATTTGATACAGGTAATTACGGAGGTTAAAATAATGGCTAATGATTTAGTAGGATTATTAACAGGTATTAGCAGTACTCAACAACCTATGCAACCTATGCAGCCTATAGCGGGCACGCCGGGATTTGCTGGTATGTTCGGTGCTCAACAAGCTCAAGGACTGGCTAGTGGTCTTGGACGAATTGCTCGTCAAGGTGCGCCATCTAATCAAGAAAGAATGCAAGAAGCAGTGTCTAAACTTGACTTAGGAAGCGTTGATGGCTTAACAACACTTGCTAAACTTCAGCAGATTCAAGGTGACTTAGCCGGTGCTTCTCAGACTGTGGCTAAGATTAAGCAGTTGCAGGATAGTAAAACTATTGCTACAAAAGAAGCTAATGAAGCTGCTGTTGAAGAGCAGAGATACCAAGACGATCTAGCATTGAAAAAACGAGAAGTAGCAGCTAATGAGCTAAAAGCCAGAGCAGCTGCTAAACCTAAAGTGTACGAACCTAAAATCAACATAAACAAAGATGGGGACATTACAGTTGTTTCAACTGACCCAGCCACAGCAGGTACTGTGATTAGCAGAAACTCTACAAAAAGCGAAGCACAACAAATAGCGGAGGACGTTGTAAAAAGACAAGAAGAAGAAAACAAAATTAGAAACCTTGTAGTAAAACGAAATATTTTAAGCGGACAAGCTGACGAAGTACGTTTGGCTCTTAAAGAAGCTGAAGAAGAAGCTTCTTTGCCTTTAGCTGCTAATTTACAGCTACAGCAAAGCAGCCCGCTGTATGGTAGCTTAATGTCTGGAAACACTTATAAAAAGCTAAACAACGCTGTTACTTCCGTTAAATCACAACAAGCTTTAAACACAATAGCTGAAATGAAAAGTCAAAGTTCTACAGGAGCTACTGGTTTAGGCGCAACAAACGCAATGGAGTTTATAGCGCTTGAAAGTGCTATTAGAGCTTTAGATCCTTTGGTTCCTTCCACTATTGAAGGTAATTTACAAGCAATAGAACAGAACTTAAATAATATCATACTTATAAATCAAGGTAAAGAACCAAAGATTAATTGGGATCTTCCAGTTTATTCACACATGGTTTACCCAACAACAGACGGTGGCAGAGCTTATAGCTATGACGGTACTACGTTCTATAAAATAGCTGAAACGGCGGAGCAATGAAATGTCTAAAATTACTAATGAACAAGAACAGGAATTTTTACAAGCTCAATGGAAAAACAAGCCCACACCCATAACACGCGCAAACTCTACTGATGTTTTAGTAACTGATCCTATAGAGCTTTCTGAGTTACGGGAAGACCCGACAGCTAAAGAGAACTGGTTAGAAGATCCTATGATGGCTAGTCGTGCTTTGCTAGACGGTGCTTTTTGGGGCTGGTCTGACGAAGTAGCTGCCAGTGTTTCAGCGGCGCTTTACCAAGCATTTTTACAACCAGAAGAAAGTGATGTTAAACTTCCACAGGAACTTTTAGATCGTGGAGCTATGCCCGAAGGAGCAGGTCTTTCACCGTCTCAGCCAACCTCTTATAAAGATGTTAGAAGACAAATGATGACTACTTTGGAAGAAGAGCGTAAAGACTGGGCGAGTGAAAATCAAGGGTTAAGCTTAGGTTTAAATCTTTTAGGAGGCTTTGGTTCTGGTAGTGCCGTATACAACGCAGCAAAGACAGGTTTAAAAATGACAGGAGCAGCAGCTTCTCAGCTCCCCGGTATTCAACAAGGAACAAGAGCAGTACAGCAGGCACGACTACAAGGATCTTTAGCTCGCGCAAGCACAACACCTGCCTCTGCAACTGCTTTAGAGTCCTCAATTGCTCGTGATATAGCAGGCAAAAACTTAAGAGGTTTTGGGCCTTCTCCTGTTCAAGCGGGGCTTGCCGAAGTACCTACCTTAGCTGCTACAGGTGCTATCGCTGCTGCCGGTTTTGCAGATCAAGATTCTGACATTAGTAGTCAGATGCTTAGAGGTGCTGGACTTAGTGTCTTAATAGGGGCGCCCTTAACAGGCGTAATTAACTATGCTCTAAACGGAGCAACTACAAATAGGATAGCACAGGAGCTTGGTAAAGGAAGAGATTTTATTCCTCTTGGCATGGCTGCTTTAAAAGGCTCAGCAAGTAAAGTGGAAAAGGGCTTAGAGTACGGATACAATAAGGTTGTTAGACACGCCTTTGGAGCTGACAGCTTACTTGCGCAACAACAAAAAAAGTGGACAAACTTAGCAGACCAAGAACTAGCTAAAGTAGAAAACACCATTGCATCAAGCATTAAAGCTGCTGATAGGACGTTAGCCGCAACTAAAAAGAATGACGCCCGTATTTTAGAAGAAGCAAAAACACAAGCACAAAGTCAAAAAAACTTAACTCTTGATGAAAAAAAGATAGCAATACAGGACGCTGCTGAGAGCATAAAACTAAAAGCAGTTGCTGATGCAGATGCTGCAACAAATGCCGCACAAGCCGCTTTGCGTGTTCAAGCACATAAAAACGCTATTCCAGCAGGTACCCCTAAAGAAACTATTAATTATATTTTTTCTCTTCCTAATATGCACGCAAGACAACAGGAGATTAACGCTCTGTGGGCCGATATTGGTTTTGAAATGCTTAAGAATAAGAAGTTTAGGATAAACCCTCAAGAAGTCGGTGTAAAAGTAAGAGCTGCTGTTGGTAGTGAGAAAGAGTTTTTATCTACACTGTCGGGTAGTAAACCAGTAAACGCTGCTAACGTAATTGACGAGTATCTCACATCTTACGTCACTACGGGAAACTGGATTGACGGCGCCACCTTAAACAACCTAAGAACAACTGTTGCTGAGATGGCAAACAAACTAGGTACTGAAGGAGCAGACGCAGCTAATAGAATGGTCTTAAAAGAGCTTGTTAAGGTTTTAGATGATGCAGTTTTCCCACAACTAAGTAAAAGCGCGCAGAAAGATTTTCTTTCCCAGAAAGCAAGTTGGGGGCAAAATGTAGTTGTTAGAGACGCCATTACAAACGCCACACGTAAAAACGGTATGTTTACTCCTGAAGAATATTTGGGATCAGTAAAAAATAACAATAGGTTTGCCGCTGGCGAAGGAAAAGGATATTTACAACAAGAAGCTAACAAAGTAATACAGCAAACAAAAGAAAGCGAAAAAGCAATTGAGAACCTTGCAGCGCGTCAAGTTCAAAAACAAGCAAGAGAAGGTATAAAAGAAACACGAAAGCTTAAAGACGAAGCAGACAAAAGAATAAAAAGCTTAGAAGCCCAAGCTAAATCTAAAGTTTTAAACGCGGAAGCAAGGGCCGAAGCACTTAAGAAGTTAGAGGTTGAAAAGATTAGATTAGAAAACTTAAAAGCAACTAAAGAAGGTTATAGTAAACTGGAGGCTAAAACAGACGCATCTCCTTTCTTTAAATTGTTTTCTACTGCTTTGTTGGGCTTAGGTAACCCGCTGCAAGGTTTAGCCGTAGGCACGGCTTTAGGAACACAGGGTGTGCAGAGGCTTTTAGCGGGACAACAACAGTGGCAGAAAGCTCTTAACAAGTCATTACAAGCGGCTGATCAACCCGTTTCAAAGCTTGTACAAACAGGAGGGAGAACAATAGAATCAGCTTCTTCTTCTGAAACCTTAGATTCTTCTGCTCTTAACTCGCTACAAACAGCTAGTCTAACCAAGCAACTACAAGCTCACGATAAGCTTAAAAAGGCAGGAAAGTTAGAAACTTTAAAGGTAAGAAACCCTAAAACATATAAAACACTTATTGAGGCAAATGCACGTAGATAAAAAAGGGGCTGCGAAGCCCCTAAGTTTACTACAATTTTAACTGTCTATCGTCTTCAGAGGTTGACGTTGGTTTACATTTGTGTCTGTTTGCGTAGCTACACTACGCATATTAGCACTTTGTTAAACTAGCTCACAAGCACCACCAGTACACGCTAACTCTTGAGATCCAGTAGTGTTATCCTCCTTCTCATACTGCTCAAGATCTTCCCACTCAACACCAACCGGCATAGCTGCTAATAGTTCTTCGTACTTCTCAGCAGTGATGTCCTCATAAGGAGCTTGCTGATAAACATGGTCACTATACGGCAACAAACTAATACCACTACAGAGATCGAAGTTCTCCCATATCCACTGTGCTACTTGCAAGAACTCATCATCAGTGTAGTACACAGTGATACTTGGCTTATGTTCGCACCAGTGATTCTGGTAAGTCTTCCAAAGCTGTAGCTGCTCCATAGCTCCTACTTGCTTAACTGTCACGCTAGTCTCTGGTGCCTTAACAGGAAAGCTAAACACTGCTGACGCTTGACTCATCAAGTCCTGCTCTACAGGGAATCCCTTTGACTCCATAAATATAGCAAGTGGGTCTTTCTTGTCGCTGCGTACACGTCGAATGTAATGCTTAGAGAAGCGAGGGTGAATCCCAGAAGCACTATCAACAAGCTGGGAAACAGTACCACTCGGCTTAACGCATGTAATAGCGGCAGACTGATTAATCCCAAGACGACCAGCCCATTCCTTGTTTGTTTCCACAGCCACATCTCGTATTTCCTCCAACCACTTGCTTAAATCTTTAGAAGCTCCTTTGCTCAACAGGTAGTGATCCATAATCCCTGTCATGCTAACGCCCAGCAATGCCTCTTCCTCGGTGTTTCTCTTCCAAGCACTACGTAGGTACCTAAAGTCTGTTAGAGTTGCTTGTAGGGTGCCTATAATCGCTGCAATGTGTGCTTTGGACTTCAGTGTCTCAAGAGTATCGTCAGGACGTACAACAATCTCTGATAAGTTACAGAATTGATTGCTTCGTAGGATAATCTCAGAGCAAGGGTTAGTGCCAAATTCCTGTTCTGCATCTCTACGTCCGTTACGTGCTGCAATCTTCTGTGCTGCTACACGGCTAAAGATACCACGCTCACCTGCTTTAGACTCGTACATGTTCTGCATCTCTGCTAAGAATGACTCAAAGTCTGGCTTCTCTGTATAGGCTACAGAGTTGTTGGCTAGTCTACGCTGACCCTCTGTGTCCCACCAGTTACCATTCTTTGCTTTAGCCATGCGTGGATCTGACAGGTTAGACAAGCTAATTAGTGCTGATCTACGTACACCACCGACCACTACAATGTCCGCTATTTTACAGCATACATCGTGACACTCAATGCTCGTGAGCTTACGTCCTGCGGCCTTCTGGAAGATACCAACACAGAAATTAAACAAATCTTCTAGTGGCTCAGGGCCGCTTGCACGTCCGCCAAATGTTTTGAGCCGTTCGCCAGCGCCTCTGACCTTGTGCATGTCCCACTTTGGAATCTTACCGGCATATAACAGACTAACCAGCTCACGGAAGGCAGAAGCCCAACCAATCTTGCTGTCAGCTACAACGATAACACTGTCGGTAGGGTGGAAGGTTTCAGCGATTACTGGAAGCTTGTTGATGAAGTTACGCTCTACACTGAAGCCTACGCCTGTGCCACACATAAGAACGTACATTAGCTCGTCAAAGCTGCGTGGTGAGTCAATGTGCAAGTAGCTACAGTTGAATCCTGCTACGTTGTCCTTAGCTAACGCTGGCCCTGCTGTCATCATACAACGCATAGAAGGCATAACTTCTAAGTTGTGAATGGCGTTAAACAACTGTAAGCCTGTCTTTTCATCTATCTGCCCACGGTCTTTCCAGAAATCTACATAGCGGTTGACTGTCTCGTCCCAACGCTCGCGTCTGTTAAGCTCTGGAATCCAACGTGCGTAGCGGCTCTTGTGTATAAACTGTTGATACTGATCCATTATTCTGCCTCTTTACTAATTTGATTTCTGCT
>Ga0115550_1002966_pt1 | contig 11313 bp, 14 predicted proteins | sample COGITO_mtgs_1005_FD_87177 | JGI IMG/M metagenome (GOLD analysis project Ga0115550, IMG submission 87177) | Pelagic marine microbial communities from North Sea - COGITO_mtgs_100511 | ecosystem: Environmental > Aquatic > Marine > Epipelagic | place: Germany:Helgoland, sampling site Kabeltonne... | reverse complement strand
TCTGCAACTTCTGGAGCTGCTTGCTCAGGTGCTGCTTCCGCTACTTGTTCTGAAGCAACATCAGCTGTTTGTTCTGGTGCCGCTTGCTCTGTCGCTACTTCTGTCTCTTGAGTCGCGTAGCTGTTTTGTGTTGATCCAAAAAACAATAAACCTGTAATTGCAAGGATTGTAAATACTTTTTTCATCGTGATGTAATTAAATAATTAATAGAATTAAGCGTTTAAAATTAAGATTTGTACCAAAACAACACTGCGGAGAGAAAGGGATTCGAACCCCCGTTACAATTTCTTGTAAACACGCTTTCCAAGCGTGCGCCTTAAGCCACTCGGCCACCTCTCCAATTTAGGTGTTCTTAGTGGACAGCAAGTAACAAAAAATTGTTGGTTATTAAAAAAAAAACCAAGGTTTATTTGACACAAAATCGCCGCTTTGAGAAGAAAAAATTCCTTCCAATCTAATTGAAATAAAATCCGTCAAACTCTTAAAAATCAGACTTCTGTTCGCCAAAAAAGTACTGCTCAAAAAAAAGAGACCCTGTAGAAAGGTCTCTTTTGTAGATGGTTTGGACGAATGAATCAACTGTCCATTTCAAAATCCTCCATAAATTTAGTCGTATAGCTTCCGTTCACATAATCGGGATGGTCCATCAACTGTCTGTGGAAAGGAATGGTTGTGTTGACTCCCTCGATGACGAATTCATCCAGCGCACGTTTCATTTTATTGATGGCCTCTTCTCGCGTTTGCGCAGTTGTGATCAACTTGGCAATCATCGAATCGTAATTTGGTGGGATGGTATACCCCGCATATACGTGGGTATCCAATCGCACTCCATGACCTCCAGGAGCGTGAAAAGTGGTGATCTTACCCGGCGCAGGTCGGAACCCTTTGTAAGGGTCTTCTGCGTTGATACGGCATTCGATGGAATGCAGCTTTGGCAAGTAATTTTTCCCTAAGATTGGAACGCCCGAAGCGACCAAGATCTGTTCGCGGATCAAGTCAAAATCGACGACCTGTTCCGTAATCGGATGTTCTACTTGGATGCGTGTATTCATTTCCATAAAATAGAAATTCCGGTCTTTGTCTACCAAAAACTCAACGGTTCCCGCGCCTTCGTATTTGATGAATTCCGCTGCTTTTACGGCAGCTTTCCCCATTTGAGCGCGCAATTTGTCCGTCATAAATGGAGAAGGTGTTTCTTCTGTCAATTTTTGATGACGTCTTTGTACGGAACAATCTCTTTCTGATAGGTGACAGGCTTTTCCAAAAGAATCCCCCACAATTTGTATCTCGATGTGACGTGGTTCTTGGATCAATTTTTCCAAATACATGTCGTCATTTCCAAAAGCTGCTTTGGACTCGTGACGGGCAGAATCCCATGCTTCTTTCAAGGCTTCAGCTTCCCAAACGGCACGCATTCCTTTTCCTCCACCTCCGGCAGAAGCTTTCAACATGACAGGATACCCTGCTTCGGTTGCCAACTTTTCACATTCTTCAAAGTCTGCAATGACTCCTTCACTACCAGGAACACAAGGCACACCTGCTTCGATCATGGTGGCCTTGGCATTGGCCTTGTCTCCCATTCGATCGATCATTTCTGCACTGGCACCGATGAATTTTACACTGTGTTCTTCACAGAGTTTGGAAAATTTAGAGTTTTCTGACAAAAAGCCGTAGCCAGGATGAATGGCATCGGCATTTGTGATTTCGGCAGCAGCCAAAATATTGGACATCTTCAAGTAGGAGTCTGCACTCGATGGGGGGCCGATGCAAACCGCTTCGTCAGCAAATTTGACATGCAAACTTTCTGCATCTGCAGTTGAGTATACTGCAACTGTTTTGATTCCCATCTCCTTACACGTACGTATGACGCGCAATGCGATTTCTCCTCTATTGGCTATTAATATTTTCTTAAACATATGCGTTCTCGATTTTATTGATTTTTGTTTTTGACGAGCGCTCCTACGAACAAATTTCATTTGAAAGTGAAAACGTAAAAACCGGCCGTCTTTAACTAAAAAGTCTCCTTAGGAAGGGTCAACTAAAAACAAAGGTTGACCAAATTCAACAGGCGAAGAATCTTCGACCAATATTTTTACAATCTTACCCGAAACCTCAGACTCAATTTCGTTGAACAATTTCATCGCTTCGATGACACAAACAACAGAATCTTCGCCAACTGTGTCTCCTATCTCGACAAATACAGATTTGTCAGGAGATGGCTTTCTGTAGAAAGTTCCAATTATCGGGGAGGTGATGGTCAAATACTTGTCATCCGCACTCTCTTTCTTTTCTTCGGCAGCTTTGGCAGGAACAACTTCATCCTGAACAGTTGCTACTTGAGAAATAACAGGGATCTGGTTGGTTGCCATTGGAGCCTGTTGAATGATTGTCGTCTCCTCTTTGCCCGATCCTGTCTTTACAGTAATCTTGATGTCTTCCATTTCTAATTTCACCTCACTTGCACCTGATTTGGCTACAAATTTTATCAAATTTTGAATGTCTTTTAAATCCATGATCTTGTGTGTAAATATTAATTAATTAGCTCTTTTATGAATTGTAGGCCCATTTCAAATAAATGGCCCCCCAGGTAAATCCGCCGCCAAAAGCAGCAAATACTATGGAATCTCCTTTTTTTAATTTGTGTTCGTAATCCGCTAACAACAGAGGCAAGGTGGCAGAGGTTGTGTTGCCGTAGTTCTGAATGTTGATCATCACTTTGTCCTTGTCTAAATTGATTCTTCTCGCAGTGGCCTCAATAATGCGTTTGTTTGCTTGGTGTGGGGCCAACCAATCGATGTCTTCGTTGGTTAAGTTGTTGCGTTGAAGCAATTTTTCACTGGCATCTGCCATATTAGAAACGGCGTATTTGAATACCGTTTTTCCTTCTTGTTGTATGTAATGCTGTCTGTTTTTCAAGGTGTCTTCTGAGGTAGGCAACAAAGATCCGCCTGCTTCAATGCGTAAAAACTCTCTTCCCACACCGTCGCTTCTGAGGTATTCGTCTTGCAATCCCAAACCTTCTTCGTTGGGCTCAAAAAGCGCCGCTCCAGCGCCGTCACCAAAAATAATACACGTAGTTCGGTCGGTATAATCTACGATGGAAGACATTTTATCTGCTCCGATGACCAAGACTTTTCGATACCTACCCGATTCAATATAAGCTGCTGCTGTAGACATCGCATACAAAAAACTGGAACAGGCTGCTTGCAAGTCGTATCCAAATGCATTGACTGCACCGATTTGAGTCGCTACGTATACGGCTGTAGAGGCCACGTTCATATCAGGGGTTGCGGTTCCTACCAGGACCATGTCAATTTCGGAAGGATCCAAGCCTTTTTTTTCAATCAGGTCTTCTGCGGCTTTGATGGCTAAGTAAGAGGTGCCTTTGTCCGAGTCTTTGAGAATTCTTCTCTCTTTGATTCCAGTTCTTGTGTAGATCCACTCGTCGTTTGTATCTACCAATTTTTCTAGCTCTTTATTCGTGAGGGCGTAGTCTGGAACATATTTACCTACTGCTGTAATCGCTGCAGTTTTTTTAATCATAATCGCAAAATTTAAAGGCCTTTTATAGCGGCTTTCTTTTTGAAAAAATCAAAGTTCAAAGTAATGAAATTTATTTCACATGGAAACACAAAAACGAGTCAAATTGCGCTGTAAAAGAAAAAAACCCTTAGGAAACCTAGGGTTTTTATATATGTGTTGAAAAAATTACTACGCTTCTGTTACTTCAGAATCGATGACAATTTGTCCTTTGTAATACAATTTTCCTTCGTGCCAGTGAGCTCTGTGGTACAAGTGTGCCTCACCTGTAGTTGCATCCACAGCGATCTGAGGTACAGATGCCTTGTAATGTGTTCTTCTTTTGTCTCTTCTTTGTTTAGATATCTTTCTTTTTGGATGTGCCATTGTGCTGCTTTTTATCTATTAATAACTCTTGCAATTTTCCCCACCTGGGGTCCACTGTATTTTTGATTTCTTTTGTATTCTTTTTTAATTTGAACGTTTCCAATCTTTGCAACGCATCGGATGTTGATGTTCCATCCAATACTTGGGGATGGATTCTTTTGATCGGAACAGACAAAACGACCATCTCGTACACATACTGGGCCACGTTAATTTCATAGGCCGAATGAGAGATGTAGAGAATTTCTTCGGTGTCTTCGTATTCGTTTTCACCAAACTTGACCAGCAAGGACAAATCTCCTTGTAGGCCCAAGTCAAAAGGCTCTCCAGTCTGATCACAAGGAACGTTTACCGTGCCTCTTACTGAAAAATCCAACTCCAACATCGTAGGCTTTTTTACAAAAGCCAACTTCACTTTTAAGTCTGTTTCAAAAAACTCATCGTATTGAAACGCATCAAAGAACTTTGTGTCAATTTGATATTCGAAATCGTGTCTTCCTTCTTTCAAGCCTACAAAAGCAATTCGGAACTCCTTCAACTCTTTCATCTTGAACATCAATTTGAGCGTGCAAAGATATAAAATTTCATTCTATTTTCTAAAAAAGAAGTTAAAATTTATACTTTACTTTCTTTTTTTTGCCTTTAGCTTATTTGCAGCCAAGACTTTGTACTGAGTACGTGTTTTAAAAATGGCCAAAGCTGTGTGCATTGCTTCCGCAAAAGAAGCAGCTTCTGCTTGGTTTTTTCCAGCAATCTCAAAAGCAGTTCCGTGGTCTGGAGAGGTGCGGATATGAGACAAGCCAGCGGTGAAATTGACTCCCTGCCCAAAAGCAATGGACTTAAAAGCAACCAAGCCTTGGTCGTGGTACATGGCCAAAACTCCGTCAAACTTCAAGTAGTTTTGAGACCCAAAAAAGCCATCTGCCGCATAAGGACCGTAAACCAATTGTCCTTGGTCTTGCAATTCCAACAAGGCCGGCTGGATGACGGCATCGTCTTCAGAACCAATGACTCCGTGGTCACCACAGTGCGGATTCAATCCCAACACCGCTATTTTAGGTTTGGGGATTCCAAAATCCTGTACCAAAGTACGGTTCATGATGTCTACTTTCTGATGTATCAATTCTTTGGTGATGGTCTCAGAAACTTTGGAAACAGGGATGTGCCCTGTCACCAAGCCCAATCGCAAGGAATCTGTCATCAAAATCATCAAACTCTCTCCATCCAATTGTGACTCCAAGTATTCGGTATGCCCAGGAAACGCAAAGGTCTCCGACTGTATGTTGTCTTTGCTGATCGGAGCCGTTACCAAAACATCTACTTCGTTGTTTTTCAAAGCAGTGGTCGCTGCCTCTAAAGACTGAAGGGCAAAAGCGCCAGATGCCTTAGTAGGACTGCCAAAATCAATAGCAACGTCCTCTTTCCAGATGTTCATGACATTGAGCTTTCCGTGAATGACAGCATCCATAGCAGTGATGCCCTGTGCCTGAATCTCTGAATTCAAGGCTTTTTTATGTTCCGAAAATACTTTGGAAGAAGCAAACAAAACAGGCGTGCAAAACTCAAAAATCCGCTTGTCTGAAAAAGTTTTGATGATGACTTCCAAGCCAATCCCATTCAAATCTCCAACAGAAATCCCTACTTTTATTTTTACTTCTTTGTCCATGCAAGTACTTTATTATGCTTATTTTTGTGGTACCAAAAGTAATCAATTAAATTGACAATCTTATGTTTACAGGCATCGTAGAAAAACTCGGCAGCATTCAAAACTTACGTGTAGAAAAAGAGAATCTTCACATTACCGTGTCTTGTGATTTTACGTCCGAATTGCAAGTGGATCAAAGTGTCTCACACAATGGCGTTTGCCTAACGGTAGTCGCGCTTGAAGGAGACAACTACACGGTGACTGCGATTAAAGAAACCTTGGAAAAAACCAATGTAGGAACTTGGAAGCTAGGCGATGCGGTGAACTTGGAAAGGGCTATGAAATTGGGTGCCCGCCTAGACGGACACATCGTACAAGGGCATGTGGACCAAACGGCCTCTTGTACCGGTATCGAAAACGAAAATGGCAGCTGGGTCTTTTCGTTTGCCTACGACGCTTCTCTGAAAAATGTGACCATCGAAAAAGGATCCATCACCATCAACGGTACGAGCTTGACTGTTGTGAATTCGAAAAAAAACGAGTTCAGCGTGGCCATCATTCCCTACACCTACGAACACACGAACTTTCACCGTTTTCAAATCGGCACCGTGGTCAATTTAGAATTTGACGTGATTGGCAAATATGTTGCCCGCCTGATGTCTTTGTAAAGATCCGTATTGACAAGTGCGCTGTTTTTAAAAAAGCTGTTTTATGGATCTCTTCAACAACCAACAAATTCAGAATGTCTTGCCCTGCAACGGGGTGGCCAATTACCACGGAAAAATACTGAGTGATGCCGAAATCCAAAGCTACTTCCCATCCCTCCTACTAGAGATTCCTTGGCAACAAGACGAGGTCATTCTCTTTGGCAAACTGATTCGGACTGCCCGCAAAGTTGCCTGGTATGGAGATCCAGGATTGACGTATACTTACTCTCAAAAAACCAAACAGCCCAGTCCCTGGACCGCCTCCTTAAAAGCACTCAAAAAAAGGGTGGAAAAAGAATGCGGAACGACTTTTAATTCCTGCCTGCTCAACTTGTACCAAGATGGCAGCGAGGGCATGTCTTGGCACGCAGACGACGAAAAAGAATTGGACCCCAAAGGACAGATTGCCTCGCTGAGCCTTGGTGCAACACGTGACTTTTGCTTTAAACACAAGGATAGTAAACAAAAAAAAATCTTGCTATTGGAAAGCGGAAGCCTCTTGGTCATGAAAGATGGCACACAAAAACACTGGCTTCACAGCTTGCCCAAACGCAAAAAAATCAAAACTCCGCGCATCAACCTGACTTTTCGAAACATTCTTGAATAGTTGCGAGGTACCTAATTGGTTCCTAATTTAAAAGAAATCAAAAAAACTGCCACGCGAGGAAAGCATTCAGGACACAGTAAAAGAAAGAAGGAAAGGACTTGAGAAAACCGTCTCCTATTTTAAGACGCACAGCAAAACCCAAGAACATCAAAAGCGACAATCCTGCAGCACTCACAAATGCAAAAAGAGGAAACCTCAGCCCGACCAACATGCCAAGTGCAGCAGTGATTTGAAGCCATCCTGTCAAACTGCGATACCCTGCCAATCCGTAACGCTCAAATTCTTTTTTAAAGAAGGGCTGGACAAGGGCTGCAATTCCAAAATACAAAAAGGAAAATGCGTCAAACAGTTGCAGAAGTAAAGGGTCCTGCATCAGACCCAACTCAATTCTACAGCCACCAAAAGGAATGACAAACAAAACAATCCTATGGACGGAAGGTATTTGTGAAAAGGATTGCGCACCCGAAAGTGAAAATATTGGGCAGACAGCATCAAAGCCGCCATCAGTGCAGCTGGAACTAAAACAAGATCTGGGTACCAGATGCTGGCAACCAAAAGTGTTGCAAGAGATATCTTTAGGGCCCCAACAGCAGTTCTTGCCAAATTGGAAAGGCCGTATTGTTGAAATTCTAAAACGATGTTTTCAAAACGAAACACCCAGACCACAAGAATGGAAAATGCGAGGATCAGTTTGGAAATTAGGAGGATTGTGAGCATAGAGTTTGTTTTTATTGGACCAATATACTTCTTTTTGACCAAAATACGGCATGTAGGCAATTTTGAAGCATCAAGCGTTGAGGTGAGCACGAAGTTTGAGGTGAGCCAAAAGCCTTAATTCTACTCCTATTTCGGCTATTTTTTTAACAAACTTTGGGAGCTGTCTTTTCAATTCTATTTTCAAATAAAGGTCAATGAATACCCAACTATTGCTCCGCCCAAAACAATAAATGCACTGTTTATTTTTTTGAAAACAAAGACGACAATCAAACTTGCAACACCCATTGAAATTGTTCGCCAATCTGTTATCGTGTCTTTTGCCATTTCTATACAAACTGCAATGATCAATGCTACTGCTGCCACATTTACTGCATCTAAAATCGCTCCAATAATTTTTGATTTCCGCATTTTTGGCAGCAACGGATTTAATACAAGGACGAAAAGAAATGAAGGTAGAAAAATTCCAAGAGTTGCAAGAGTTGCTCCTGTAATTCCGTTCATTTGCCAACCTATAAAAGTTGCAGTTGACAGAACAGGCCCTGGTGTTATTTGTCCGATAGCAACTGCGTCGATCAATGCTTGTCTTGTCAGCCACCCGGCAGCAACTAATTCTGTGTCAAGGAAGGCAAACAAAACATAGCCACTTCCATAGAGAATTGCACCAACTTTTAAGAAAGTCAAGAATATTTTAAATGCTCCGATTCTTGTCGGTTCGGTTACTTGCATGACTAGTAGCGGAATAAAACTTTTTAGATTCCCTGTATTTTTTTTAAAATAGTAAAGTGTCAAACCCAGAAAACCACTGCCAAAAAGTGCGGTAATTTCGTTCACTCCAAGCAGACACGCTGCCAAAGTCACAATTCCTAAAACAGCAAGCTCTGTATTTTTTATGGCTTTTTTTCCAAGGCGAAAAGCTGCCATTACAATTATTGAGATTACGGCTGGTTTTATCCCGTAAACAAAGGGGGCGACTTCTGGCAGTTGTCCATATTTTTCGTAGAGAAAAGCAAAAACGGAAGTGATGACAACCGCAGGAAAAATAAAACAAATTCCTGCCACAAAAAGCCCTTTCCAACCTGCACGTTCATACCCGCAATGCATTGTCATTTCAGTTGAATTTGGTCCGGGAATTAAATTTGTTACTCCAATGAGGTCGAGAAAGTGTTCTTGTGTCATCCACTTTCTTTTTTTAACAACTTCATCTTCCATCATTGCTATGTGAGCTGCGGGACCTCCAAAAGCGATGCAGCCTAACTTGAAGAATAACTTCGCAAGTTCTTTCAGTTCTTTTTTTTGAGACATTTTAAATTCAGTTCAAATGTTTGACTTTTAAAAGGTTTTTAGTTTGCTTACAACGGTTAGTATATGGCAAGTAGGGCAGAAAAAGACGAAAACCTTTCAAATGTGCACTGAGCCAAAGTGTTGTATTTTTTTATCTTATTCATTTTACAAGCTCAAAATTGAATATTTCCCTTCGGGTAATCTTCAATTTGGCGTTGTTTGTAATAGCACTGAACTTTCGTAAACCACCGAGTGCCCTATTTGCTATATACATTGTTACCTATTGTTTTATTATTTTTTTTATTTCGCTGTACTTGCATTCAACGTACTTTAATTTCCTTTTTAAGGAGTTTAGTGTAATAGTACTTTGAGACTGTAACACATTATTTATTTCTATTGTTTCTACCACAAAAAAAGTCCATTGTTCCAGATTTAATGGATTAATATTGTTTTGAGTTTTACAGTCAAGTAAACAAAACAGATAGAAGTCACTTTTCCGTTCAGAGTTGCTTCTCTTATTTACTGAAATATCAAAGCTTATATTAGAATATTTAGTTTGTTCCCAGGTTTGAATATAAGCAGCTGATTTGATTTCAATTTTAACTCCAGTCTCTGTAATGATATCATAATCATCCCATTCAATCCGATCATTACTCTTTATTTCTAATGCTTTTTTTACAATATACTCTGCAAGAATACCTCTAGTTCTATTTTCAATTAAGTCCGATTGATTCCAACTCCAAAAGTCAATTAAACTATAATCTTGTTCAATTCCATTTAATAAAAATTTTTCCTTACCTGATTTTTGTTCAGTCTGTATTTCTGGAAGTGACATTTTCTCTCTCGTCATAATTGTAGGTAACGGGGCTGACAAGCGGAGTAGCGACGCGATAGTGAGCTATTCCGTCTTGTCTAAAGTTATGCACTTTTATTATTTCGCATGTCATACTCTTTGCCAATTAGTTTATATAAAAGTTCTCCGATCTCATTTTTTGGGATAGTAATGTGATGGAAAACCCTTTCCATTTCTCGGAAATATATAATCCAAAATGTATTGCTGATAATTGACACGTAGTGATTTGTCCGGTAAAAAAGTTAGAACACCTAATATATCATTAGTTTTGGTGTCATACTTCATTCCAATATTTAATAAACAATCAACTTCAGTATCAAGGTTGTCATACCATATAATTGATTTACCTATGATATCAAATGGGTAGTAATAGTAACATTGTCCGTGATACCTAAAAGTTACAACACCTTCATCAAAATCAATTTCTCCAAAGTCCCATGGACCACTATTTTCTGAATTCCACCCTACAAAGTCTCTAGTATAACACTGAAATTTAAAAAACTTTTCATATGGCTCTTTTCCAATCACTCTTTCAATTGTTTCAGTCTCTAGTTTTTTCAAGTTGTGTCGTAATTGAAAACAATAATTAAGATTCTCGCCAATCGCAATTATCTTGTCACAAGATTTATTTAGAGCCACTCTTAGGTTAGTTAAGTGACTAACAGTTTCATTGTTTTTCTCTTGAATTTTATAGACTAATTTCAAATCAATCAAAATCATATCCCAATACTCTTTGATATTTAAATTCTCGTTTGTTATAGAAATGTCAAATGAATTTATCCTATCAAAGTCCTTGATGTCTTTTTTTAAAGCTTCTGCGGGACTCAAAATTTCAGTCCCATGAAAAACAAGCAAAGTGTCTGCATAGAATGAAGTTATATTATTCTCAACATCTACCTTGTTTCTAAATTGATCATAATAGTCAGTTATAAAAGACTTGATCAATATTTCCTTTCCTGATTGAGCATTTAGACTTGCAATCGCAAATACTTGAATTGCAATAATCCACTGAATTACTCTCATGTTTAGTTTCTCACCCATTTTACTTAAAAATATTTGGACATCAATATTTTGTCTTCTGAAATTGTGCATAACGGTCTCGTATATGAAACGTAGCGTATAAATAAACGCTAAATTTTCGGATTAAACACGAGCCGAACTTTTATTTTTTCTATTTATCTTATTGTTTCTAAATATACAAAAATAAAAATTTGGCGTACTTAATAAATAAGCAAAAACCTCTCGGAATGCCTATAATAGCTATGTTTTATATACATTGTTGTGCATAGTGCTTTTCACGTTCAGCTTGGTTTTCCGATGTTTGTTATTTAGTTCCAAAGTGAGTGTTGGCAAGACATACTCTTTTACAGTTTTGGCGAAGCTTGGATGATGCGACTGTAAATGTGTATGGCTTTATGCGTTGGCGATTTTCTGATAATTATTAAATCCATCGTCTCACTTTTTCTCGGTATTCAACATATTCATTTCCGAATTCACGTTTTAAAAATTCTTCTTCCAATCGTATTTGTGTATTTATGCTTAAAGTAGATAATGAAATTATTAGTAATGTAAATGCATTAGGAATTACAAGGAATAACCC
>Ga0115550_1002961_pt1 | contig 11327 bp, 12 predicted proteins | sample COGITO_mtgs_1005_FD_87177 | JGI IMG/M metagenome (GOLD analysis project Ga0115550, IMG submission 87177) | Pelagic marine microbial communities from North Sea - COGITO_mtgs_100511 | ecosystem: Environmental > Aquatic > Marine > Epipelagic | place: Germany:Helgoland, sampling site Kabeltonne... | reverse complement strand
TACTATGAAATAGATTTAAAAGATTCATGGATGTATGCAGCCGCAGAAAAGAATTTACCAATTATATGTCCAGGTTGGGAGGATAGTACTATGGGAAATATTTTTGCAAGTTATGTTCTTAAAAGAGAACTTAAAGCAAGTACTATGAAATCTGGAATTGAGTATATGACCTTTCTTGCAGATTGGTATTCTGATAATTCTGAAAATGGTATAGGTTTCTTTCAGATAGGAGGTGGTATTGCAGGAGATTTTCCGATATGTGTCGTACCAATGCTATATCAAGATATGGAACGTACTGATACACCTTTTTGGAGTTATTTCTGTCAAATAAGTGATTCTACTACTAGTTATGGTTCGTATTCTGGAGCAGTTCCTAATGAAAAAATTACTTGGGGGAAATTAGATATACATACACCAAAATTTATAATTGAGAGTGATGCTACAATTGTTGCTCCATTAATCTTTGCCTATTTATTGGGCATGTAAAACTAAAATTATGATCCGTAAAATTGTTGATTATCAAAAGCTGAGTGAAGACATTTTAAATTTATTGGTAGAAAAATTTCCTGATGGATACGCTGACAAAGATATTATTGCATTTAGAAATGCGAATAATGAATACATTGAAGCTGTTGAAGTTAGAACCGAAGATATAATCTATTTAGTGAAAGTTGGAAAACGACTAGTTCAGGCTATGGAAGAACATGAAGAAGTAGAGCATGAAGATGATTTGGATGATGATAATCCTAGTCATAATCATGTAGATATTGATTCTTTGAATGAAGAGGATTTGGATTAATCATGTTAACTAAAATTGATAAATCTAGACTTATTGCTATAAAGAACGACCAAATCCTTGTTCTTGAAAAAATAGGTGAGAAGAAAAAGTATTCACTTGCTGGTGGTGTGAAAAAGAAAAAAGAAACAGATAGCCAATCATTAATAAGAGAAACTTTTGAAGAAATAGGGGTGCGATTAAAAAAGAAGGAGTTGACTTATTTTTTATCAAGAAAGACTATTAATAATAAAAATCAAGACATCTATAAGCATTATTTTATAACTAATAAATTAATAAAAAACATTAAAGTATTAGAACTTCATAAGTTTAAAAAAGTGTTTTGGATTTATTGGTATGATGCACTTGAGTATCTAGATAAAGATGATCGTAGCGCAATAACCCTATATTTTGATCAATATAGAAAGCAGTTAAATTAACGCAGTTTTTTTATTTTTATTAAATATTATTTATTACTAATTAAAGCAAGTTAATATGAAAACTTTTTTATTCATTTAATCCCGTTTGAGTGTTTTCAGCTTGTGCCTAACGTTGTTGTATATGGTTTGTTGCGTGGTTAAGCACCTAATTTAGCAAATAAAAAACCGAATAGAAAATCCGACCTGCCACGCTTTTTGGCGTGGGAGGATTTTCGTAAGTAGGCTAGAACCTAGCAATAAATTATATACGGTGTTGTGCAACGTTTTCTTAATAAAATCTTAAATTATTTTCAATTATTATACTATTATTTTTAACTATTCAGTTTATAGTGTTAATATTTTGAATATTCAGTAAATTTGAATAATATTAATTTTTAAATCTAATCGTATGAAAAATTACATTTTAAGTTCAGTTTTAGTGTTATTTGTTTCTGTTTCTTTGTATTCCCAAGACTCTACATCAGATTTTAATTCTGGTGATGTTTTTCAGATAGGAATTGTTAAATATAATAATTACAAACATATTAATTTTCCAAGAGCTAACTTTATTATTAAAAAAGGGGGAATTGCAAATTATAAAAATATTAAAGGTGAAAAAGTTGTAATAACTTCTATAAAAGAAAATAGTAATGGAAAAAAAGTTGCTACAATAAAACTTGTCGATTCAAGAAGATTTTTTAACAGCCACAAGTATGTAACTGTTGATATTGATGAAGCAATTAAAAGTAAAGAATTATTAACTGTGAAATAATAAATTATTTTTTAAAAGGCTTTCTATTTAGAAAGCCTTTTCTAATTTAAAACATATAATTATGACATTTTATAACAAGGTTAAATGGGTTCTCGGAATTCTAATGATTTTTATTCTAATAATTGCTACTAATTTAATTGATAAAAATAATTTTGTTAGAGTAAAAGATTCAGTTGTTGCGATATATGAAGATAGGCTTATTGCTAATGATTTGATTTTTGAAATTTCAAACTCAATTCGGGAAAAAGAGGTAGCACTTGCTAAACTCCGCATTCAGTTTGGTTTTTGCTTTTCAATTCAGATTTTAACTTGATTTCTTTTCAGTTTTATTTTTTTTATAATATTCATAAAATATTCCAGCGGCAAATACAGTCCAAATTAATCTATAAATCCAAATATTCATTTCAATTCCAAAAACTTGGTCAGATTCTGAATTTCCGAAAAAACTGTATACTACATTTGATAAACATAGGATTACTCCAATTATTGTTAAATTTTTATTCATTTTATTTTTGTTTTATTTTCTTGTCTTGAATTCGTTCCGCCAATGAATGGCAACTCGTTATATGGAGAACAAACCTCCTGTTTATACGGTTCTATTTCCGGATAACAGGAACTTTTGTTCTCGTTTATCATTTCACACTTTTGTTTTTGCATTCCATTTTTTATTTTTAAGTTATGCACATTGTGAGCATACGAAACGTCTGTTTAAAACATCGCATACACGCATGCCACTGTTGTATTTACAGTATCCCTATACTTACTTAAAAAAGGAATTGGTTAAAATGAAGAATCAGATTTGGGATCTAAGTCTTTGTTAAATGTAGTAAAAATAATTTAATTGCGGCCAATAGGCTTTAATTTTAATCGAAAAGGGTGTCAAAATACGTTCTATTATTTATTTTTTTAATCTGATTAAATAGTAAAAGCACATTATAGTGGGCAATAGCTCAATTTTTTTAGTAGATTTGAGCGTGTTTAGAATTATAAAATATCCGTTGTGGTTTTTATATAGAATTTGGTTCTATGTCCTAGTCGCTCTCCCCATTATTTTGATGTTTCCTTTTTTGTTTTTGTCCGTACTAAAACAACAATGGTATCCCTTCTTTTTCAAGCTAGCTCGCATTTGGGCCAAGTGTATTCTTATTGGGATGGGACATTTCTGGACAGTGAAGCGTCCAGAGGCCCTCGTAAAAGGACAAAGCTATGTGTTTGTAGCCAACCACACCTCCATGGCGGATATCATGCTCATGTTTGTCGCGTTTAAGGACCATCCGTTTGTGTTTATTGGCAAAAAAGAATTAGTTAAAATCCCAATCTTTGGATTTTTCTATAAACGCACTTGTATATTAGTGGATCGAAGCAGTCCAGAAAGCCGAAAAGCCGTTTTTATCAGAGCTCAAAAGAGAATCAAAGAAGGTGCCAGTATTTGTATTTTCCCCGAAGGCGGTGTGCCAAAAGAATCGATCGTTTTAGACCGTTTTAAGGCGGGAGCCTTCCGACTCGCCATCAACCATAAAGTCCCTTTAGTACCCATGACATTTTTTGATAATAAAAAACGCTTATCCTATACTTTTTTTAGTGGTAGTCCAGGGAAAATGCGCGTACAAGTACATCCTACAATCTCAACAGAAAACCTTACAATAGAGGACACAAACAGTTTTTGTGAGGAAGTTTACAATCTCATCTCAACGTCTTTGGAAGCAGATTTAAAGGCATAAAAAATCCCGACGGATCGGGATTTTTATAATTAATCTTCTTTTTTCAAGATCTCTTTTATTTTTTCTTCTAACTCATCCATTAACTCTGGATTGTCTTTAATCATTTTCTTAACAGCATCTCGACCCTGACCCAGTTTTGTGTCTTGATAACTAAACCATGAACCACTCTTTTTAACAATTTCATGTTCTACAGCAACATCCAAAATTTCGCCTACTTTAGAAACGCCTTGACCATACATAATGTCAAATTCAGCCATACGAAACGGCGGTGCCACTTTGTTTTTGACAACCTTTACACGTGTTTTATTTCCTAACACATTACCATCACTATCTTTTATTTGTGTCGAACGACGAATGTCTAAACGTACAGAAGCATAAAACTTTAAGGCGTTACCACCAGTTGTTGTTTCAGGGTTTCCGAACATCACACCAATCTTTTCACGCAATTGGTTAATAAATATCATCGTACAGTTTGTCTTACTTATAGACCCCGTCAATTTTCTTAAAGCCTGAGACATTAAACGTGCATGAAGGCCCATTTTAGAATCTCCCATCTCACCTTCTATTTCACTTTTGGGCGTCAAAGCCGCTACAGAATCAATAACCACCATATCAATGGCTCCAGAACGCACCAAATTATCGGCAATTTCTAGGGCTTGTTCCCCATTGTCGGGTTGAGAAATAATAAGGTTGTCAACATCAATCCCTAAGTTTTTAGCATAAAAACGATCAAAGGCATGCTCAGCATCAATAAAAGCTGCGATGCCGCCTGCTTTTTGGGTTTCTGCAATTGCATGTAATGTCAAAGTTGTTTTTCCTGAAGACTCAGGGCCATAAATTTCAATGACACGACCTCTTGGGTAGCCGCCAACGCCAAGTGCGATGTCTAATCCTAAGGATCCTGAAGGGATCACTTCGACATCTACCACAGGGGCATCACTCATTCTCATTACGGTGCCTTTTCCGTAGGCTTTGTCAAGCTTGTCTAAGGTTAGCTGAAGGGCTTTTAGTTTTGCGTCTTTTTCACTGCTCATAAGTCTTATGTATCTAGTTTATTCTTCTTGCTAAAATAAGATATCTTTTGGAAAGTTTTAAAATTTTAACGAACCTTTTTGTATTATTTTCTAAACCTTTTTTAGTCCCTTTTAGAGACGTTATTCTAAAAACAAGTATCTTTGTAACTCAATTAATATAAACTTAAAATTAGTATAGCATGCAACTGTACAATACCTTAAGCAATATTGAAAGAGCGGAACTTATCCAACAGGCAGGCAAAGACCGCTTGACGATCTCTTTCTATAAATATTCAAAAATCAACAACACAGAGGTGTTAAGAAACCATTTATTTTTGTTTTGGGACAGCATTGACGTCCTGGGAAGAATTTATGTGGCTCAGGAAGGCATCAATGCGCAGCTTTCTGTTCCTGCAGATAACTTTGAAGTTTTTAAAACCCATTTAGATACCATTGATTTTTTGAAAAATGTTCGAATTAACATTGCTATTGAACATGATTTATTTTCGTTTTTAAAACTAAAAGTTAAAGTCCGTGATAAAATCGTTTCTGATGGGTTGAATGATGATACGTTTGATTCTTCTGATATAGGTACACACGTGAACGCTTCCGAATTCAACGCCTTAATTGAAGACAAAAACACAGTGGTTGTTGATATGAGAAATCATTATGAGAGCGAAATCGGTCATTTTAAAAATGCGGTGATACCCGATGTAGATACCTTCCGAGAATCCTTGGATTTGATTGAAGACGACCTAAAGGATTGTAAAGAAACTAAAAAACTGGTCATGTACTGCACAGGTGGCATACGTTGCGAAAAAGCCAGCGCCTACTACAAGCATAAAGGTTTTAAGAATGTGTACCAATTGGAAGGTGGTATTATCAATTATGCACGTCAAGTTGAAAAGGACGCAATAGAAAATAAGTTTATAGGAAAAAACTTTGTGTTCGATCAACGCCGAGCCGAAAAAATATCAGAGGATGTGATTGCGAGTTGTCACCAATGTGGATGCCCTGCAGATATTCACGTCAATTGCGCCAATGACGGCTGTCATTTACTTTTTATTCAGTGCGATTCCTGTAAAAAAACCATGGAAAATTGTTGTTCAACAGATTGTATGGAGATCAATCGATTGCCTTCTGAAAAACAAAAGCTACTTCGGAAAGGACAGGGCAATAGTAATGATATTTTTAAAAAAGGACGCAGCGAGCATTTACCTTACAAAAAAGACCTGAGAACTATTTTTGATACACTTGATAAATCACAAAATTCTTAATTTAAGAGAGAAGTAACCGTTTATGTAAGTTATAAATATTGTGTTCACCGCATTTTTAAGTCCTTAAATAATCTTATATTTACGTTTTAAATCATAGTATTAATACGCATTTGTAATGCTGTTGCATTGACAAATTCAATATATATAAATTATGGGATGTACAAGCTGTGCAACGGGTAAAGACGGACAACCAAAAGGCTGTAAAAACAATGGAACATGCGGAACGGATAGCTGCAATAAGCTAACGGTTTTTGATTGGCTTTCAAACATGACGCTTCCCAATGGCGCAACTCCTTTTAATTGGGTTGAGGTTCGTTTTAAAAACGGTCGTAAAGTGTATTATAAAAACACCGAAAATCTAACCTTAAGTATCGGCGATGTAGTGGCTACACAAGCTGCTTCAGGGCATGATATTGGTATGGTAACGCTGTCAGGTGAATTAGTCAAAGTTCAAATGAAGCGAAAGAAAATCTCTGAAACTCCTGAAGAAATTTTTAAAATATATCGAAAAGCGTCTCAAAGAGATATTGATATTTGGATTGAAGCGAGAGACAAAGAAGATGCAATGAAAGTCAAAGCAAGACAATTTGCAATTGATCTTAGGCTGAAAATGAAAATCTCTGACATTGAATTTCAAGGCGATGCGAGTAAAGCAACATTCTATTACACTGCCGATGAACGGGTTGATTTCAGAGAACTTATAAAACTATTTGCAAGAGAGTTCAGAACTCGAATCGAAATGAAACAAGTTGGCCTTCGTCAAGAAGCAGCACGACTTGGCGGAATTGGGTCGTGTGGACGCGAACTGTGTTGCTCAACTTGGTTGACAGATTTCAGATCTGTAAACACTTCTGCAGCCCGTTACCAACAACTGTCCTTAAATCCCTTAAAATTAGCGGGTCAGTGTGGAAAACTAAAGTGTTGTTTAAACTATGAGTTGGATGCCTATTTAGACGCCTTAAAATCATTTCCAAAAACGGAAGTTAAATTACGGACCGACAAAGGCACAGCTGTTTGTCAAAAAACAGACATTTTTAAAGGGTATATGTGGTATGCTTATGAAGGAGAATGGATGAATTGGCATTTACTAACAACAAGTCAAGCCAACGAAATTATTGCCGTTAATGCCAAAAATGAAAAAGTGGCAAATTTAGAAGATTATGCTACAGATCTTATTGAAGATACTAAAGTAGATTTTGAAAACGTTGTGGGTCAAGATAGCTTAACGCGATTTGATACTCCAAAAAATCAAAATCGAAAAAAGAACAACAGACGCAAAAACAATAATAGAAACAATAAAAACAATAAAAAACCTAGACCCCAAAACAATAATGCGAAGTAAATCAGTACTATGGATCTTTCTTTTTGTAACATTTTCATGTCAACAAAACAAGCCGTTTGACCGCTATACGTCTATTGAAGATAGTTGGGATAAACAACAAACGATTCGTTATGACTTTGTAGCCCCAGACACCATTAATCCCTACAATTTGTTCGTTAATTTAAGAACGACTTCAGAGTATAAGTTTAGTAATTTATTTTTAATCGTTGAATTAAATTATCCGAATGGAAAAGTCACAAAAGACACTTTGGAGTATTTAATGGCTAAACCAAACGGTGAACTTCTAGGGTCTGGTTTTACATCTGTAAAAGAACATAAACTCTGGTTTAAGGGCTATGAAACTTCTTTTATGTTTAGTGAAGAAGGGGCCTATAAAATACAAATTCAACAAGCAATGCGACATCGGGGAAACCCGAATGGCGTTGAAAAACTCCAAGGAGTTATAGATGTAGGGTTTAGTATTGAATGTCTAAGCAAATAACTACTATGGCAAAGAAAAAGACCACACCGCTTAATTTCTCAAAACCCATCCGTTGGTTTTGGATGACTTTTTTAGGGTTTATTTTAGGAACTACCTTTATATTTATGTTGGCTTCTTTCGGAGCCTTTGGCGAAATGCCAGACACCTCTGCACTAGAAAACCCACGAACGAATCAAGCCACAGAAATTATTTCTGCAGACGGACAAACACTAGGTAAATTTTATTTTGAAGATAACAGAACTCCAGTAGCATTTAGCGAACTGCCGAAACACCTCGTGGATGCCCTTATTGCCACTGAAGATGTACGTTATTTTGACCATGCAGGGATAGATGCTAGAGGAACTATTCGGGCATTTGCTTTTTTAGGAAAAAGAGGAGGCGCTAGTACAATCTCCCAACAATTGGCGCGACAATTATTTGTAGGTGTTAGATCTAAAAACAAACTAGAAACGGCGACTCAAAAAATAAAAGAATGGGTATTGGCAATCCGTTTAGAGCGGCAATATACTAAAGAAGAAATTATAGCGCAATATTTTAATATCTATGATTTTGGAAATAATGCAGATGGAATTCGATCTGCATCAAGAATTTATTTTGGTAAAGAACCCATCGATTTATCACTGAACGAATCGGCGATGCTTGTCGGCATGTTTAAAAATTCTTCCCTCTATAATCCTCGTCCAAAACGAAATCCAGAAGGGACCAAAAACCGTCGCAATGTGGTGTTAAGTCAAATGACTAAATATGGATTTATTAAAAGTACGCTTAAAGATTCCCTTCAAAAATCACCTTTAAATCTTAATTACACTCCTGAGTCGCACCGCGAAGGAATTGCAACCTATTTTCGATCCTATTTGCGTGGGTTTATGAAAGAATGGGTTAATAACCCTCAAAACAGAAAACCTAATGGTGACAAATATAACATCTATAAAGATGGTCTGAAAATTCATACAACGATAGACTCCCGCATGCAAACTTTTGCAGAAACAGCAACCAAAGAACATATGGCTAAATTACAAGCAGAGTTTTTTGTGCAAAACACCAAAAGAAGAAATCCTACGACTCCCTTCGTTGACTTAAAGCCAAAAGAGATAACCTCTTTATTAAAAACGAGTATGAAACGCTCTGAACGTTGGCGAAAAATGGAGTATGATCTTAAAAAATCGAATGAAGAGATTATAGCCTCGTTTAAAGAACCAGCGCCTATGAAAATATTTTCATGGACAGCAGAAAATAACGAAATAGATACGATCATGACCCCTTTGGATTCCATGCGGTATTATAAATCCTTTTTAAGAGCCGGAATGCTATCGATGACCCCACAGACAGGACATGTAAAAGCATGGGTTGGCGGCGTTAACTTCAAACACTTCCAGTATGACATGGTCAAGCAAGGGAAGCGTCAGGTTGGTTCAACGTTTAAACCTTTTGTGTATGCAGCAGCGATTGATCAACTTCATTTATCGCCTTGTGATACGTTTCCAAAATCTCAAATCACGATTGAAGCCATGAAGTATGGAAACGTCAAAGCATGGGCGCCAAAAAACTCGGGTGGGAACTACGGCGGATATGAAACCCTTAAATCTGCTTTGGCAAATTCTAGAAATACAATCACGGCGCGCTTAATGAATGAAATTGGACCGCAACCAGTAATTAATCTAGCCCGTAGTTTAGGAGTTAAACAAACCATCCCAGCGGTGCCTTCTATCGCTCTTGGAACTCCAGACTTGAGCGTCTACGAAATGGTAGCAGCCTATGGTACGTTTGCAAATAAAGGCGTGTATACCAAACCTGTTATGGTCACTCGAATTGAAGATAAAAATGGGACGATATTATTTCAAAACACTCCAGAAACAAAAGATGTGCTAAGCAAAGAAGTCGCTTACGTGACTGTTAAATTGATGGAAGGCGTTACTCAGTACGGTTCTGGTCAACGGTTGCGACATTCTTCATTTAAAAATGAAACAGTGTATAAAGAAATTATTACGGGATATCCTTATCTATTCACGAACCCGATTGCTGGAAAAACGGGCACCACACAAAATCATAGTGATGGGTGGTTTATGGGCATGGTTCCTAATTTGGTCACTGGAGTGTGGGTTGGTGGTGAAGAGCGCGCCACACATTTCAAAACAATTACCTACGGGCAAGGGGCAGCCATGGCATTACCTATTTGGGCAAACTATATGCGAAGTTGTTATACACTAGAAGCGTTAGCAGTCTCAAAAGAAGATTTTGTAGCGCCAGAAGACCTCACTATTGAAGTCGAGTGTGAGCCTATGCTCGAAGATGGAGGTGAAATCCCAGAAGACACGACGACGATTACTCCAAATATTGATTTCTAAGAAATTTATCAATTAATATTTTTTTCGTACTTTTTTATCCTAAAACAAACCTATGATAAACAAACAAGTAGCAGATGTGAAAGAAGCCCTAAAAGGTGTCTCGAACGGAATGACCCTTATGCTCGGTGGTTTTGGATTGTGTGGAATTCCAGAAAATGCGATTTCTGAACTCGTTCAAATGAATGTTAAAGACCTCAGCTGTATTTCTAACAATGCAGGGGTTGACAATTTTGGACTTGGATTATTACTTCAAAAACATCAAATTAAGAAAATGATATCTTCTTATGTCGGTGAGAATGATGAGTTTGAGCGTCAAATGCTTTCAGGCGAATTGGATGTAGAACTAATTCCACAAGGTACTTTGGCCGAACGCTGTCGCGCTGCGCAAGCAGGATTCCCAGCAATCTATACTCCTGCGGGCTATGGAACAGAAGTCGCAGAAGGCAAAGAAACCCGTGAATTTGATGGGAAAATGTATGTTTTAGAAACCGCTTTCAAAGCAGATTTTTCTTTTGTTAAAGCTTGGAAAGGCGACGCGGCAGGAAACTTAATATTTAAAGCAACTGCCAGAAATTTCAACCCAAATATGTGTGGCGCAGCGACCATTACAGTGGCTGAGGTAGAGGAATTGGTGCCAGTGGGAACTTTAGATCCCAATCAAATTCATATTCCAGGCATTTTTGTACAACGCATCTTTCAAGGGAAAGACTACGAAAAACGTATCGAAAAACGAACCCTAAGACAAAAATCATAAGCATGTTAGACAAAAATGGTATTGCAAAACGTATCGCACAAGAAGTCCAAAATGGATACTATGTGAACCTTGGTATTGGAATTCCAACACTTGTTGCCAACTTTGTACGCGATGATATTGAAGTCGAATTTCAAAGTGAAAATGGCGTTCTAGGCATGGGGCCTTTTCCTTTTGAAGGCGAAGAAGATGCCGATCTCATTAACGCAGGAAAACAAACGATTACGACACTTGACGGTGCTAGTTTTTTTGATTCAGCCACTAGTTTTTCAATGATTCGTGGCAAGCATGTACATCTCACAATCTTAGGTGCGATGGAAGTTTCTGAAAACGGCGATATTGCCAATTGGAAAATTCCAGGCTATATGGTCAAAGGGATGGGCGGCGCAATGGATTTGGTGGCCAGTGCCGAAAATATTATTGTAGCCATG
>Ga0115550_1002960_pt1 | contig 11346 bp, 10 predicted proteins | sample COGITO_mtgs_1005_FD_87177 | JGI IMG/M metagenome (GOLD analysis project Ga0115550, IMG submission 87177) | Pelagic marine microbial communities from North Sea - COGITO_mtgs_100511 | ecosystem: Environmental > Aquatic > Marine > Epipelagic | place: Germany:Helgoland, sampling site Kabeltonne... | reverse complement strand
TCTCCAGTAAACTTTGGTTCAAGAGCTTCCTCTAGTAGCGGCATCGTCTTGGGTGAATCTCAATATGACTTAATGACCAACGCATCTATTGATAACAGATTTGTTAGTCATCCTGATGGAAGCTTTTCAGCAGGTTTTATGTATTCAAATACTGCTGCGTGGACAGATCGTGGAACTGGCTACTTATATAACAATGGTACCACATGGACTGTAAAAAATCCTACAAAGGAATTAGAGTCTGAAAGATGCGGATGGCCTTCAATTATGTACACTGGAAATGGTGATGAAATAATTATATCACATTCTACTGTTACTAATCAATTAATAATGTTGAAAAGAAGCGGTAAAGGAACTGGTACTTGGACAGAAACGAAAGATCCAACGGGCGCTAATTCAGCTCCTAAAGTAGGGTCTGGGTATCTTATTTGGCCGCGTGCTGTTGTTAGCGGTCCTAATAGTAATATCATTCATTTAGTTGCGCTTACAGAGCCTGTTGCCGTAACTGGCAGCACTTTCAATGGCCAATTAGTCGGCGGAATGGACGGCGCTTTAGTGTACAGTCGATCTGATGACGGTGGAGCTACATGGGCAGTGAAAAACCAAATCCTTAAAGGTATTGACGCAAGCGTTTATACTGGAATTGGAGGAGACTCCTACGCTATTACGGCTAATGGCAATAACGTCGCAATTGCCGTATTTCACAGGTTTGGTGATGTTAGAGTATTGAAATCTGGCGATAACGGTAAAACTTGGGCAACTCATATTCCTTTAGATTTTCAGCGTGATGCTTTTGACCTAGGAGACTTTGCAGTTACTGATACACCTACTACATCTGACAATACTGGTGACGTTATTATTGATAACAAAGGAATGGTGCATGTATTTTTTGGAACATGGAGATGGAATGATGATGACATTACTGATAATCCTCCAATGTATAATACATTTCCACTTGCTAATGGATTAGCATATTGGAATGAATCTTATGGCGACAATAATCACCAACGATTATTTAATTATCAAGATGTTAATGGTGACGGACTTATTGGTTATGTTGGTTATCCTAATAACTTTGACGGACTAACTAATTACGGTGCCAAATCAATTGTATCCTACCCTTCAGTTGGTGTAAATGCAGGTGGTGACCTTTTCTTGAAGTTTACCAACCTAATGGAAGATGGTTCTGCTACTGGTGGAAAATTGTACAACAATGGATCTCGTCATTTCCGTCACGAATGGGTAACTCGTTCAAATGACGGTGGATGTACATGGTCAAACCCTAGAGATTTGACTGATGCTGGTGCTGGATTTGAAGAGTGTGTTTACGGAGTTGTACCTAAGAAAGTGGATAACAAATTCCGCATGATTTATATGGAAGATGGTTCACCAGGGACTGCTGTTGGCCCTGAGGCTCATACTCCAGGAAAAAACGAAATGGTTTATTTGGAGTTAAATGCCTCTAGTATTTCGTCGTCTAGTGATATCTGCGTTACAACCATTGCTGGTTCAAATGAACTTTGCCCTGGTGACAGTGCAGTGCTTACAGCAATCGGCTGCGGTTCTGCTTATGCTTGGAAAGATCAATTTGGAAGTAACTTGGGTTCTAACGCTGAATTGAACATCGTTACCACTGGAGTTTACACTTGCGATATTACAACTGCTTGTGGTGTGCAACAAGAGTCTTTCGAAGTTGTAAGACCTTCAAGTGGTCAAGGTCCAAAAATCAGTGTTTCTTCTTCAGTGGCTGAACTATGTGCAACTGGATCGCAAGCTGTTCTTAGAGTTAATGCCTCTTCTTTTGGCTCAAATGGAAGTATTATTTGGGATAGAGGAATACCTGGAACGATTGATACTTTTGTTGTAACTGGACCTGGAACCTACATTGTTGAGGTTGCTAACTGTGCAGGAAGTACGATTGACACTATAATTATCGGTACGGTTTCCTCGGTAAACGCTACTATTACGGGAGTCCAATTTCTTTGTCCAGGTGAGCAATCTACACTTACAGTACCTGAAAACCCAGACGGAACGTATACATGGAAAGATGGTGGTGGGTCTACCATTGGTTCTGCAAGATCGGTAATGGTAAGCTCTACTGGAACTTATACTGTTGACGTAACAGCATGTGGTGGATCACTAACGGGATCAAATTCAATTAGCATAAGCGCTGAACCAGCTCCAAGTGCTTCTATTTCAATCGTTAATGGTGGCTCGAGAATAGTTTGTCTTGACCCTGATGGATCAGTAGATCTATTAGCAAGAGATACTGCTAACGTTACTGCTACTTTTAAATGGAGCAATGGTAGTACGGGATCTTTAATTAGTGTTCCTACAGACAACATTGGCACACAAAGTATTACTGCATATTCTTACAATTCATGTGGCGATTCAGCTCTATCAAATTCTATAACAGTTGAAGTAGTTGCGTTACCAAACAAACCTGTATTGTCTGAAAGTAATAATGTCATTACATCTAATACAAGTACAGGTCTTAAATGGTATTTTAATGATAGAAGACCTAATAGATGGCAATTTGCCAATGAAACTGGCGCCACTTTCGACGTAACTGGAAAAGGTTACCCTTCAGGAACACTTATTGGTGCCTCTATTACAGACCTAGCTAGTGGCTGTGAGTCTGAAATAGGTGAGCTAGAAGGTTTTACAGTTAGTGTAGATGCACTTTCTGCAAACAGTGAGTCAATAGCTATTTTTCCAAATCCAAACTCAGGTGAATTTAATATTAACCTAAGTGGAATCACAGGAGATACAGCAGTTGAGTTAACAATCAACAACAGCGTTGGTCAAGTTGTCTACAACAACGTTATTGATGTAAATTCAAATCACTCTGAGCCTGTTAGTCTGAAAGGGTTAGATAAAGGAGTTTACTTCTTAAACGTTTCTAACGGATCTGAAAAAACTACACATAAAATCGTAGTTCAGTAAGAAATATTATCTGAATAATGAAACGCCCTTCCGGTTTCCGGAAGGGCGTTTTTTTTTGTGAAAACTAGAAATTAAAAGAATTTAAAACAGCCGAAACGCCATACCATATGGCGCATGTGTTCAAATCAAGTCTAATACATTTGTTACGCCAATAGGTCTTTCAATAGTAAAACCTTCTCCAAATTCAACACCAATCATTCTGCCGTGCTCTCTGGCTCTAGCTTCCAGAAAATCTTTGAACTCTTTAGAACTAATTGGAGAATCTGGTTCTTTTGAATTGGGGTCGTAAAACTGACTAGAGTAGGCCATTATACTTTCCATTTTTTTTGACCAGTATTCCGTTATATCTATCACAAAATGAGGCGTTAATCCTCTATCTTGTATATAATTATATACTGCTTTTGGTCGCCACGGTTCTTGATTGGTGTCTGCTTTTACCAAACCACTCAAAAAACAGGCACGAGAAACTAAGGAAGCCCCTCTCCCATGATCGGGATGACGATCGGAAACCGCATTTGCAAAAACAACTTCTGGCCGATATTTTCTTATCATTTCTACAACTTTCATTAAGTTGGTTTGGTCAATTTCGAAAAAACCGTCTGCTACTCCAAGGTTTTCACGAACGGAAAGACCTAGAATCTTTGCTGCCTTTTCTGCTTCTTGCATTCTCAATTCAGCGCTTCCTCTTGTGCCTAACTCCCCCTTGGAAAGGTCAACAACTCCAATTTTTTGTCCTAAGCCCTGGTGGTATAATAAAGTACCCGAAGCTGCTAGTTCGATATCGTCAGGGTGAGCTCCAAAAGCAAGAATGTCTAATTTCATGTTCAATAAGTTTCTCCGATTAACTTTGCAAAAGTGAGTATTTAAAGCTTAACAACTATATAGTGCAAATTAATCGTATTAAATCATTGATTCATAAAGAGTTCCTCCTAGACTGGAAGGAGAAAAACAGCCTTGCGAGTATTCTCATTTATGTCACTAGCACCGTATTTGTTTGCTACTTGTCTTTTCAAACAATAATTGAAACCACTACTTTTAATGCCTTGCTTTGGATTATAATCCTATTTACCTCAGTGAATACCATCACAAAAAGCTTCGTGCAAGAATCAGAAAATAGATTACTGTATATGTATTCACTAGCCAATCCACAAGAAATAATTGTTGGCAAGTTGATTTACAATTCCATTTTGTTACTATTAATTTCTCTAGTCACCTTTTCTGCTTACGCTCTTTTTTTAGGAAACCCCATTGTTAATCTCCCCGGCTTTCTTGGAGCCCTAGTATTAGGTTCTTTAGGCTTATCGATTCTTCTGACATTAATGGCTGCTATTGCTTCAAAATCATCAAACAACCCAGCACTAATGGCAATATTAAGCTTTCCAATTATCATCCCTTTTTTAATAACCATTATCGCATTATCACTCAATTATTCTCAAGGTGTTAATGATACTCAAAATTTGAAGTATTTCTTCGCAATTGGAGGCATTATGGCCATTGGGATAACTATGGCCTACCTATTATTTCCATACCTTTGGCGCGACTAAAATCAAGGTAAGATTATGGGCAAAAATTGGTGGAAAATATTGGGCGTTGTGCTAGTGAGTTACAGCATAGTTGGTGGGTTTTTAATCCCGGTTCCTGAGCTTCCGATCTTAAATGAGACCATCAGAAATACTTACTTTCATATACCTATGTGGTTTGCAATGATGGCTTTGCTTACCTATTCTCTTTTTCATTCTATCAAATATTTATCTGGATTTGAAATAAATCACGATACTAATGCCGATCAAAGTGTTCAAGTAGCATTGGTCCTTGGTGTATTTGGCTTGCTTACCGGAATGGTTTGGGCCCAATATACTTGGGGTAGTTTTTGGACCAACGATGTTAAACTTAATGGAACAGCTATTTCAATGTTAACTTATCTGGCCTACATTATACTTAGAGAATCTATTGAAGATGAAAATCGCAAGGCTAAGGTAGCCGCTGTCTATAACATATTCGCATGGGTGATGATGATATTGTTCATTATGATAATTCCGAGACTGAACGATAGTCTGCATCCTGGAAATGGAGGTAATCCTGCTTTTGGAAGCTACGATATGGACAATACAATGCGTCTCGTTTTTTATCCTGCCGTTATAGGTTGGATACTTATTGGAGCTTGGATTACCAATATAAAAGTTAGAATTAAAAACATTGATGACATTCAGAAATATGCTTAGAAATAGCTCTTTTTTCTTAACCGCAGCTCTAGTCCTTATAATGAACGGGCTGAGTGCTCAAGGGGTTGATATGGCTGCGGGAATGCGCTCGGAAGGCAAAATATACGTTGTAGTTATTGTAGTGCTTATCATTTTTATCGGTTTGGCTATTTATTTGTTTAGTATAGACAAGAAAGTTAACAAATTGGAGAAAAAGAATCCTAAATGAAAAAAACTCACATCATAGGTATCATTCTTATTGCCATTTCAATTGGAGTAATTTTTGGCTCTATTAATGACTCTAGTACGTATTCGAACTTCACGGCATCTTCAGAAAATGAACAAGCTGAGTTCCACATTGTCGGATATTTAAACAAAGAGAAACCGCAAGTGTACGAACCCGAAAAAAACCCAGATTTATTTCAATTTTATATGTACGACAAGGACAGTGTAGAACGCAAAGTTATTCTGCATAAATCAAAACCTCAAGACTTTGACCGATCGGAACAAATTGTAATAATAGGGAAGTCAAAAAACGATGAATTTCATGCTGATCAAATTTTAATGAAATGTCCATCAAAATATGAAAATGGGTCGCCAGAATTTCAAACACCTGAAGAACTCGAAAAAGAACGCACTGCGAATTCATGAAGTATATAGGTGAGCACCTCTTTGTAGGTCAATTAGGGAACTTCTTCGTTATTACCAGCTTTTGCTTTGCATTACTTGCAATGATCTCTTACTTCTATGCTGCTAAAAACGAAGATAAAGCTTGGGGAAAATTAGCTAATTTTTCGTTTATTGGCCACACTGCAAGTGTTTTTGGAATAGTTGCAGTGCTATTTTACATGTTGCTCAATCAGTACTTTGAATACTATTATGTGTGGCAACATTCGAGCAAAGCGCTTCCTCTACGCTATATTTTCTCATGCTTCTGGGAGGGTCAAGAAGGAAGCTTTTTACTTTGGACTTTTTGGCACACCGTTCTTGGCTCAATAATTATTTGGAGAAATGGTAAACTGACCAATAGTGTAATGGCCATTTTTTCTTCGGTGCAAGTATTTCTATCTAGTATGCTCTTGGGGATTTATATCTTGGAATACAAAGTTGGGTCTAACCCTTTCACTGTTTTACTGCGTGATCATCCAGAATTTGTAAATCTTCCACTATTTGAAAATTCAGATTATCTCTTGCATCTTGACGGGAGAGGTTTAAACCCACTATTACAAAATTATTGGATGACCATCCATCCCCCTACTCTTTTTCTTGGATTTGCATCAACCCTGGTTCCATTTGCATATGCACTTGCTGGACTTTGGAAAAAACAATACAACGAATGGATAAAACCAGCAATGCCATGGACCATTTTCAGCGTTATGATTCTAGGAACCGGAATTCTTATGGGTGGTGCTTGGGCATACGAAGCGTTGAGTTTTGGTGGATTTTGGGCTTGGGATCCCGTTGAGAATGCCTCGCTAGTTCCTTGGTTAACGCTAGTAGGCGGCATGCATTTAATGGTAGTTCAAGAGAAAAAAGGTGGTGTATCTTTTACCATGTTTGGTTTAGTGCTTATCTCTTTCATTTTAATCTTATACTCAACTTTCCTCACAAGGAGTGGTATTTTAGGAGACTCTTCAGTGCATGCGTTTACCGATTTAGGAATGTCTGGTCAGCTATTGATTTATTTATTATCCTATGTAATTATCGCAATCATTGCTTTAATCGTAAATTACAAATCACTTCCAAGAAATAAAAAGGAAGAAGATTTATGGACACGCGAATTTTGGATGTTTACCGGTTCCCTCGTGCTGTTTATTTCATCTTTTCAAATATTGATTAGTACTTCAATTCCAGTAATCAACAAAATATTTGGCAGTTCGCTAGCTCCGCCAGCCGATGCTATTTCGCATTACAATAGTTGGCAAATTCCATTTGCAATATTGATTTTACTCTTTATGAGTTTCAGTCAATTTTTGAAATATAAAAAGTCAAACTTCAAAGCTTTTTCTAAAGCCATTTTTCGTTCCTTACTTGCAGCGCTTATTATTACCATTGGTATTGGACTTCTCATTAAAATGACCAATCCTTTTGAGTTGTTTCTCTTGTTCGCAGGGTCTTTCTCAGTTTTGGGCAATCTTGATTATTGGGTTTCTATTTTAAAGGGTAAATTCCGACATGCAGGAGCTTCTGTTGCGCATATTGGTTTTGGAATAATGATGATAGGCGCACTCATTTCGATGAGTCAACAAAAAAACATAAGTAATAATACTTCCAGTTTTGATGTTGAACAACTCGGCGAGGAATTTGAGAATAAAGAGAATATTCTGCTTATGCAGAATGATACCCTCCCCATGGATGATTATTACGTCAGCTACCGTGGAAAGGAAGAAGAAGGGGTTAATATCTACTTCTTGGTAGAATATATGAAACGATTGCCCAGTGGTGAATTTGAATCTGCTTTTACCTTAAGACCAAGGGTGCAAACCAACCCAAGAATGGGTAATGTTGCTGAGCCCGACACACGTCATTTTTTAGGTAAAGATATTTATACCCACGTTACTTGGGCTATCTTAGAAGAGGATAAAAAGGAAGAAGAATATGGTGAGCCCGAAGTGAAAAATGTAAAAGTTGGAGACACTCTCTACTTAAAACAAAGCATTGTTATTTTGGATAGTGTAAGACGTATTCTGCCCATCGATATTCAACAAGTAGAATTGCAGGAAAGCGATATTGCTGTGGAAGCAAAATTAACGGCTTGGGATTTTAATACTAAAAAACATACCCTAAGACCGCTTTTCATTGTAAAGGATACCTCTGAAATTTATGGATTACCCGATGGAATTGAAGACATCGGTCTAAAAGTTTCGTTTAACAATATAAACCCTAAAGATGGTTCGGTTGAACTTACGTTTATTCAAAAAAATGTTCAACGTGATTTTATTGTAATGCAAGCCATTGTTTTCCCTTATATCAACCTGCTTTGGTTGGGCTGTTTTATAATGATAATCGGAACGATTATAGCGATTTATTCACGCCTTAAATACGGCAAATAGTGAATTCTGCGTCTACTGCGCCAACTGTATTAGTAGTTGGGTCTGGCAACGTAGCCTGGCATTTATGTTCGGCATTTGAAAAAGCAAAATTACCAGTAGTTGGTGTTGCCAACAGAACGGTAGAAAAACTGCATGAATTTAAACAGCACTTTTCTATTCCAGTTTTCGATTTAAAAACCCCTCCTGAAGCGGATATCATTGTGTTAGCAGTTTCAGACAATTCCATTCATTTGGTTTCAGAGCAGTTTATAAATAGCGTTTCAACCGTTGTGCACACTTCAGGAGTTTTTGGAATAAAAGAACTCCATACTAAAGTGAAAAATAAAGGCGTTTTTTACCCCTTTCAAAGCTTCACTAAAGGAAATGCCTTGGACTACTCGTCTATTCCACTATTTGTGGAATCGGATACTGCTCAATCCAAAAAACACTTAAGCTACCTTGCAAGCGCCTTCGGCTCAGCGCCCTATTGCATTGACGCGGCTTCAAAAAAAAGCTTACATATATCCGGTGTATTTGCAAATAACTTTATCAATAAATTACTTCAAGAATCGATGCATTTATTGGAAGAAAACCAAATACCTCAAGAAGTGATTTGGCCGCTGGTAGAAGAAACAATCAAAAAAGCAAAACACATCGGGCCGGCTAAAGCTCAAACTGGACCTGCAATTCGCAACGATCAAAAAACAATTAACGAGCATTTAGAATACCTCAAAAATCAACCTGAATTGCAAAATGTCTACGCTAAATTGACTCAACTTATACAAGAAAAAAAATCTTAACAACTCCCCCTTCGGTTTAATTTATCTTCGCAAGCCATGAGCAAAAGTTATCTAGAAATTCTTCCAAACATTAAAGCGCTCTTTTTTGACGTTGATGGCGTGCTAACCGATGGTTCGGTGCGAATGATGACCGATGGAAGTATGGTTAGAAGCATGCATTCAAAAGATGGCTATGTTTTGCACTTAGCTGCTAAAATGGACGTCCCTATTACCATAATTACTGGAGGAAATTCCCAAGCAGTAAAAGACCGTTTATCGCATCTTGGTGTTCAGCATATTTATTTGAAATCTGCAAATAAATTAGAGGTATTTGAAGAGCATTTGTTAGGCTACGATATTAAACCAGAAGAATGTATGTACATGGGTGATGACATCCCCGATTATGAGGTAATGACAAAAGTAGGGTTGGCGTGTTGTCCAAATGATGCAGCCCCAGAATTAAAAAAAATAGCACATTACATTTCACCACTAAAAGGCGGTGAAGGTTGTGTACGGGATATCGTAGAACAATATCTTAAAATTCATAACAAATGGTTTAAACCCGAGTATTTAAACACTCCGGAGGCCTCAAAATTTACGTGGTAATGCATCCAGTAATCGCTTTTCTCAAGGCTATTAGAAGCCCGAATTTGTTCATCATTGCCTTAGTCATGTATTGCTTGCGATGGCTCATTCTGAAGCCCCTCATTGAACTGCATGAACTTAAACTGCAATTATCAGAATTAGATTTTAGCCTTCTGTTACTATCAGTTGTTTTAGTTGCCGCCGCAGGAAATATTATAAACGACTATTTCGATTTAAAAATTGACCGTTACAACAAGCCAGAAAGAGTATTAATTGGCAAATACGTAAAAAGACGCATTGCCATGATGTCTCACATTGTAATGAATGGCATTGCTTTAATAATTGCAATTTATGTTTCTTATAAATGTGGAGTTATGGAACTGGCTTTAATTCATGTAATTTGGATATCCTCTCTATGGTTTTACAGTACCAATTTCAAACGTAAATTTCTTTGGGGAAACATCGTCATCGCATTTTGTACTGGACTTGTACCTTTTTCCATTGCTCTTTTCGAAATCCCACCACTGGTAGCTAACAATCAAGACTTTCTTGCTGAATATCCACAAGCATACCCTTATTTTAAAGGGCTTGTTTACAGTATATTTTACTGGAGCCTTGGGTTTGGTGTTTTCGCATTTTTAATGACCTTAGCTCGTGAAATGACCAAGGATATAATTGACATGGAAGGCGATGAAGTATTTGGCTGTAAAACACTGCCTGTTGTTTTAGGCATTAAAAAAACCGCATGGATAATAGTCGCTATTTATGCTTCAATTTTAATTGCCATATTTTCTATTCAGCAAACTTTCTTAGACGATAAGTATAGCTTGGCTTATTTGGCCTTCATATTTTCTCCTTTGGTATTATGGGCCATGTATCTAACCATTAAAGGAAGCCACAAATCGCATTTTAATCTACCTGCATTACTCAACAAAATAGCTTCAGTTGTTGGAATTTTATATGCAGTAGTTGCGTTTTTAATTCTTTCTGAACGTATCTAATTATTATGTCGTTCAAGATTATATTAGCTAGCAATTCTCCTCGACGAAAAGAATTACTTACTAAAATGGGACTAGAATTCGAGCTTAGAACCAAAGCAGTTAACGAAGACTATCCTAATGATTTATCTCCAATACAAGTAGCTGAATATTTGGCAAAGAAAAAGTCGAGCGCTTATCGCGATTCAATTTCAAAAAACGAACTTATAATTACAGCCGATACCATCGTATCACTCAACGGCAAAATATTGAACAAACCAGCTTCAAAAGAGAAAGCAATCCAGATGCTTACTCTTTTGTCGAATAAAAAGCACGAGGTAATTACTGGCGTTAGCCTAATGACTACTGAAAAGCAACTCGTTTTTAGTGTTATTTCCAAGGTTTATTTTGGAGTATTAACCAAGGATGAAATCAACAAATATGTTGATTCAGGATTACCTATGGACAAGGCAGGCGCTTATGGAATTCAAGACTGGATTGGAGCTATTGGTGTCAAGAGAATTGAAGGCAGCTACGAGAATATTGTAGGGTTTCCGACACAAGAATTGCATCGTCAACTCAACGTTTTCTAAAATTTTACAATAGGTATAACTGCCGATTCTTCTTCTCCGTTCAGTTTTAAGAAATAAGTGCCATTCGGTAGTTTTTGTAAATCCAGTTCCTTAAATTCTTCCTCACGATCAATTTCGACTTGTATTAGGTTTCTTCCTGCCATATCACTTAAGATTAATGTGCTAATATTTGCATTGCCAAATTCTACATGAATAGCCGATTGTGTTGGGTTTGGATATACTTTAAATTGTGCGTT
>Ga0115550_1002946_pt1 | contig 11391 bp, 10 predicted proteins | sample COGITO_mtgs_1005_FD_87177 | JGI IMG/M metagenome (GOLD analysis project Ga0115550, IMG submission 87177) | Pelagic marine microbial communities from North Sea - COGITO_mtgs_100511 | ecosystem: Environmental > Aquatic > Marine > Epipelagic | place: Germany:Helgoland, sampling site Kabeltonne... | reverse complement strand
CATGACCAGCGACAACGACAGGTCAGCGCCAACCTCTTCGCGGATGGATTCTAAGGTGTCCATCATATAGGAGGTGCCGCCGCGAGCGATCTCCCGGCTATCGACCTGCAGATAATCTAACCCCGCAATACCCAGCCGCAACATCTCAAGCCGTTGTTCAGGTTGACTGCCCGGGGACTCCCGGTGGGCCGGGATGCCAACGGGGATCAATTTGACCTGCTCGACACCCAAGGCTTGTCGCACTTCTACCGCCGAGCGTAAGTGGCCAAAATGCACCGGATCGAAGGTGCCACCGAATATCGCGAGCCCCATGTTAATCTCTGCCTCCCGCTCTCAGAATTCGCTTACAGGCGTACCCGACTATCACTGGATCAATATTACCTATCGTCAATTCCGCCTGAGTCCTGTCGCGCCGCGAGCAGACTGTCCGAGATCGCGTATCTGTTGTTTAATAGCGCTAAATAACCGCGGTCCTTTCGCCGCGAATAACCCTGTTATTGTAACTGATTGAGGTAGGTCTCCCTAACCCAGAATCATGCCAATCGTGAACCGTCAATTCTTCGATCAAACTGCTGAGTGTTTGGCAGTAGCGCTGCTGGGGGCCGTTTTGCGCCGCCGCGTGCAGACCAGCCATGGACCAGTCTGGCTTGCGGCACGCATCATCGAGACGGAAGCTTACTACCGCCACGAACGCGGCAGTCATTCATCGCTGGGCTACACCGAAAAGCGCCGGGCCATGTTTATGCCACCCGGCACCATCTATATGTACTATGCCCGAGGTGCTGACTCCCTGAATTTTTCCGCCGCGGGCCACGGCGATGGCGTCCTGATCAAGTCAGGCTTCCCCCATACGGACACACTATCGCCTGCCACCAACCTTGCCATCATGCAGCAATTGAATCCGGGCAGTCAGGGCCCACGGCCACCGGCAAGACTATGCAACGGTCAGACTTTGCTGTGTAAATCCCTAGATCTCAAGGTGCCGGACTGGAATCAGCGCTACCTAAAACGTGACGAGTTTCGCTTGGAAGCCGCCGCACCAGGTCCGCTGTCTTATATTCAATGCCCGCGTATCGGCATCCCGGTGGGCCGCGACCATGAGTTACCCTATCGGTTTGTCGAGCTGCCATACGCTTCTTATGCCACCAGTAATCCACTCACCCGGCGTGGCTGGCGCGAGGGCATCGATTACGTTACGCGGCAGCGGGGCTCAGAAGCTCTCTAGCTCTGCGAGTCCTGCATTCGAATAATCAAGGTCTCCAGATCAGCCAAGCGCGCGAGCGGATTCTTCATCTCCAGCATGCGCTGCTTAAACAGATTCGGTAACGGCAGTAGCTCCGTCAAACGACCGCCGACATCCGTCGCGTCCAAGAAGTCGATGACCAGATTCAAGCTCTGCACAGCCTCATGCTCCAGCAGTGTCTGTAATAAGCTGACGAGATGTTGCTTATCTTCGGGCACAACGGCTAACGCCTCGGTGGGCAGATATTCTATTTGCGCCATCATCAATCGATCTGTCTGCTCATACTGGTCGCGGATGACAAACTTACGGGTACCCTCAATCAGGATGTCGAGCGTGCCGGTCTTACCTTGATCAAAATCCACAAGGGTTGCGAGAGTCCCTGTAAACGCAATAGTAGGCAATTGTTCATCACGATGATTGAGCATCGGCTGTCCCTCTCTGATCATCACGACGCCAAAACCAGAGTTGCTGCGCATGCAAGCGGTGAGCATATCCAGGTAACGGGTTTCAATAATTTGCAACGGTAAGCGCCCGCCGGGAAACAGCACCAGGGGTAAAGGAAAGAGCGGTATTTCGGCCATGTTGCAAGTCTACTTTTTTCTGTCTGTATAAAATGGATGGGGTATTTCCGCGGATGTCCGCTGGTCTGAGCAGAACGCCGTTTGAGCACGACCGCGCAAGATAGATTGTCTATCCTGCCAGCGCTCGCTACACTCGCGCTTTCACCGACGCGCGGACCGCTTCATTGGACATACTACACACTATCACTCTGGCTTTGATTCAAGGCTTAACTGAATTTTTGCCTATCTCAAGCTCTGCCCATCTGATTCTGCCGTTCCAGATTCTTGGCTGGCCTGATCAGGGACTCGCCTTCGACACCGCTGTTCACCTCGGCTCACTCATCGCCGTTGTTTGGTACTTTCGAGTTGAGCTGTTCAATTTGATCAGCGCCACGTTGGCCTACCTGGTTTCGGGCAAACCCACCCAAGACAGCCGCCTGGCCATCAATCTGTTCATCGGCAGCCTGCCCATCATTCCGGTCGGGCTACTGTTGAAAGACGTGGTGGAAATTAACCTGAGATCAATTGCTGTGATTGCCATCACGACTATCGCTTTTGGGCTGCTACTCTTGCTCGCGGACATGAAGGGACGTCAGACCAGGGCCGACACAGAGCTCACCTGGCGGCAGGCTCTGCTTATTGGTTTCGCTCAGTGCTTTGCCCTGGTTCCCGGTACTTCCCGCTCTGGCGTGACAATGACCGCCGCTTTATTCTGTGGCTTCAATCGCGAAAGCGCCTCAAGAATCTCGTTTTTACTCTCGATTCCAGCCATCGCTGGCGCAGCAACACTGAAGACTATCGATCTGGTCAGCAGCGACCTCAGTGTCGACTGGCTGACGCTGGCACTGGGTTGCAGCCTTTCGGCCATCAGCGCTTATGTTTGTATCCGCTTGTTTCTCAATGTCATCAACCAGCTGGGCTTCCTACCCTTTGTCATCTATCGCTTGGTTCTTGGCACCGCGCTGATTGCCTTGTTGTTATGATGCCAGCCTAGAACGGAATGTCATCGTTGAAATCGTCTTTCGGTGGCGCAGCGTAGTCATTATTCTGCGTATTGCCCTGATTACCGCCGCCCCCATTGTAACCACTATTGCCGTTACCCCGGCTTTGATCATAGCCACCGTCGTTACTGTTGCTACCGTATTCAGGCCGACCACCACCATTGTTGCCACCGCCGTCGCCACGACCGCCGAGCATTTGCATCTCATTGGCAATAATTTCGGTGGTATAGTGTTTCTGACCATCCTTTTCCCACTGGTTGGTTCGCAACGCACCCTCGATATAGACGCTGGAACCTTTCTTCAAATATTGACCAGCGATTTCTGCAAGCCGATTGAAAAAGACAATACGATGCCACTCAGTACGCTCTTGCTGCTGGCCCGAATTTTTATCTTTCCAGGACTCAGTTGTCGCGATGCTGATGTTTGTTACAGCGCTACCGTTTGGCATAGAGCGCGTTTCAGGGTCATTGCCCAGATTACCCACCAAAATAACTTTATTGATACCTCTTGCCATTCTGCTCTCCTCGTTAATTATACTGTCGCGACAATAGCCTATTAAAGGGCTGTTAATCCCTCGCGCTCGAATTCTATCAGCGCACTTTCGTCCAGCTGATCCTTATCAATCTTCAAATAGGCGACTTCCTCACCTTCGAGCAACACAACATCCGTCACGCCTTTAACGGATAATAACGCGTCTGCGACCTCTTTGGCACTGAGTTGCGCGAGTTGACCCAAATGAAACACTCGGCTGCCTAAATTGCCGGTTTTCTTCAGATGCAGTGAAACCAGAAACCAACCGATGCAAAGGGCAGCGTTTACGTACAACAAGTGAGTCATATCGCCGGAGGACAGCAGCAAACCACCGAGCGCACCGCCACAAAAGGCGCCGGCGAACTGCGCAGTCGAATAAACACCCATTGCCGTACCTCGGGCACCCGCTGGTGCCGCACGACTCACTAGCGCAGGCAATATGACTTCTAGCAGGTTGAACGCCATGAAAAACACTGCCATTGCGATGAGTACTGGGTAGAAATTCTGAACGTTTACGAACAGCAACATTGACAGCGTAAAGCCGCCAATCATCAGCAGCAGCATACTTTTGGTCAAGGCGGGTTTATCCGAGAGCCACATAAACGGCCCCATCAACACAAAGGTCGTTAGCAACAAGCCAAAGTAAACCAGGGAATGATCGGCAGTCTGGATTTCACCGGTCCCTGTTAAGAGCGCAGGAAACACCAGAAAACCTGACATCAGCAGGTAATGCAGCATAAACACGCCCAGCACCATGCGGCGCAGATCGGGGCTCGCTGTAATCTCCAGCAACCGCTCAGGCCGAAGACCAATTTCAGGATTGCGGACCACCAACTTCGCATCTGGAATAAAGGTGAACAGCACCACAATGCCGACCACCCCACTGATCGCGGCAAAATAGAAAATTCCCGCCAATCCAGCCTGTACAAACACCACCGGACCCGCCACCAGAGCAACGGCGAAACTGACCCCGATACTGATGCCCACAATTGCCATAGCCTTAGATCGTTGGTCGACCCGCGTGACATCTGATAGCAACGCCAACAAGGCGCTGGCAATAGCACCACAACCCTGGAGCAGCCGGCCCACAATCACACCGATGATCGTATCGGCATTAGCGGCAACTAAACTGCCGAGGATAAACATCAACAGCCCGGCCAGAATGATGGGTTTGCGGCCGAATTTATCCGACAGCAACCCCATTGGAATCTGCAATACCGCCTGCGACAAGCCATAAACGCCCAGCGCCAAACCGATCAGCAGTGGTGTCGACAAGGCCAAGTCAGCGCCCACCGCTGGGAGTACCGGCAGAATCATAAAAAGACCCAGCATTCTAATAATATAAAGCAAGCCAATCGAGATTGCGGCGCGCAATTCCTGTTTATTCATAAAATGATTCGGTTTATGGCGACGAAAGCATCACTGTAGAGTTGCGGTGGGTATGTCAAACATAGGACAATCCGGTCGTCGCGGATGATAGCAAACTCCAGCTTCTACTGACACTCGAATGAATCGATCTCTGAGTAAACTTACAGCATATTCTCGCGGTCAGGCTGTTAGTATACCCACACCTCACTGAGTACGTTTTTCCTCATGGACACTATTTCTATCCGTGGCGCCAGGACACATAACCTGGCTAATATCGATCTGGATATTCCCAGAAACAAACTGGTCATCATTACTGGTCTGTCTGGCTCGGGAAAATCCTCCTTGGCGTTCGATACCCTCTACGCTGAAGGCCAAAGACGTTACGTTGAGTCACTCTCTGCCTATGCTCGCCAATTTTTATCACTGATGGAGAAGCCTGACGTTGACCATATCGACGGCCTGTCGCCAGCAATCTCTATCGAGCAAAAATCGACTAACCATAATCCGCGGTCGACCGTGGGCACCATTACTGAAATTTACGATTATCTGCGGCTACTGTTCGCGCGAGTCGGCGAACCTCATTGCCCACAGCATGGTCGACGCCTGGAAGCCCAGACTATCAGTCAAATGGTTGACCAGGTTATGGCGATTCCCGAAGGCACGGGCCTGCTACTGTTGGCACCGGTAATCAAGGCACGCAAGGGCGAGCACCTGCATCTGTTCAGCCAGCTGCGCGCCCAGGGATTTGTTCGCGCTCGAATTGATGGCATCGTTGCGGATCTAGACGATTTACCCGATCTGGACAAAAATAAGCTGCATACGATCGAGGTTGTGGTCGACCGGTTTCGCGTTCGTGAGGATCTGTTAACTCGCCTCGCGGACTCCTTCGAGACGGCAGTCAACCTATCGGAAGGGCTTGCCGCGATTGCCTACTTGGACGGTGGCCAACCGGACATTGTCTTTTCCTCCCGCTTCGCTTGCCCAGAATGCGGGCACTCGATCACAGAACTCGAACCCAGACTGTTCTCTTTCAACAACCCAGCAGGTGCCTGCCCGGGCTGCGACGGTATTGGCATCAAGCAGTTTTTCGATGTTCAGCAAATTGTCTTCGATGATGAGTTGTCCCTGGCAGAAGGCGCTATTCAGGGCTGGGATCGCCGCAACGTCTACTACTATCAGATGCTAACATCGATCGCGGAACATTTTGAATTTTCGATGACGACACCGTTTGGTGAGCTAGAACCGGATCAGCGCCAGACTATCCTGTACGGCAACGAAGCCGAAATGATCCAGTTTCGTTACGTCAACGACAAGGGCGACACCTATACGCGAGCCCACCCCTTTGAAGGCATCGTGCCTAACATGGAGCGCCGTTATCGCGATACCGAGTCGAGCCTGGTTCGCGAAAATTTAGCCAAGTTTATGAGCACGCAACAATGTCCTTCCTGCGCGGGCACGCGCTTGAATCCCGACGCCCGGGCGGTCACCATCAACGGCAGGTCTTTATCTGAAATTACTCATTGGTCTATCAAGGAGACGCTGGATTATTTTTCCACACTGGCACTTCAGGGGCAACGGCAACAGATCGCTGAGAAAATTCTGCAGGAAATTAGCGCCCGCTTACGTTTTCTGATTGATGTTGGTCTGAACTATCTGTCGCTGTCACGAAGCGCAGACACGCTGTCAGGGGGTGAAGCCCAGCGTATTCGGCTTGCTAGCCAAATTGGCGCGGGCCTGGTGGGCGTGATGTACATTCTTGACGAACCGTCGATTGGCTTACACCAACGCGATAACCAGCGACTCCTCAATACCCTGACGCATCTGCGTGACATCGGTAATACAGTGATTGTGGTGGAGCACGATGAAGAAGCCATTCGCGCCGCCGATCACATTGTCGACATCGGCCCCGGCGCGGGCGTTCATGGTGGGCACGTGATTGCCCAAGGTAAGCTCAGCGACATTCTTAACAGTGAGGCGTCGATTACTGGTCAATATCTATCAGGCAAACGTCAGATTGCAGTGCCGGCTCAGCGACAACCCGCGGATCCTGACAAACAACTCCGTATCTTCGGCGCGCGTGGTAATAACCTGCAAAAGGTAAACCTGAATATTCCCATTGGGTTGATGACGTGCGTAACAGGCGTGTCTGGATCGGGTAAGTCGACGCTGATCAACGGCACCCTATATCCTATTGCGGCCAAGGCGTTAAACGGGGCGACTAATCCTCAGACCGCACCCTTCGATTCTATCCAAGGCATTGAGCATTTGGATAAAGTGGTCGATATCGATCAAAGCCCTATCGGACGAACACCACGCTCAAACCCAGCGACCTATACCAATATCTTTACTCCGATCCGTGAACTGTTTGCCGCAACATCGGAGGCTAGATCCAGAGGCTACAAGCCCGGACGCTTCAGTTTCAACGTCAAGGGCGGGCGTTGCGAGGCCTGTCAGGGCGACGGCCTGATCAAAGTCGAAATGCACTTCCTCGCCGATGTTTACGTAACCTGCGATGAATGTCGCGGCAAACGCTACAACCGAGAAACTCTTGAGGTGCTCTATAAGAACAAGAGCATTCATGAAATTTTGAGCTTAACCGTTGAAGACGCGCATCAGTTTTTCAATGCAGTGCCTATGATAGAGCGTCGCTTGCAAACCTTAATGGACGTTGGACTTGGCTATATTCGCCTGGGTCAGAGTGCTACAACGCTATCAGGCGGAGAGGCGCAGCGGATTAAGTTGGCCCGAGAATTGTCTAAACGTGATACCGGCCAAACTCTCTACATACTCGATGAGCCTACCACTGGGCTGCACTTCCACGACATTAAACAACTGCTGGAAGTTCTGTCAAAGCTGCGCAGTCACGGCAACACGATTGTTGTCATTGAGCACAATCTGGATGTGATTAAGACGGCCGACTGGATTATCGACTTGGGACCCGAGGGCGGTTCAGGCGGTGGCGAGATCATTGCCAGCGGCACCCCGGAAGATGTGGCCGCGTCTCCGCACTCGTTTACCGGACAGTTTCTAGCTGACGTATTGCTCGCGGCCAGCGACCGTGAAAAGCAAACCGTCGTTAATTAAAAGGGGGCGAACGTTGTTTTTGCGCGCCCGCTTACTATGTAAGCACCCACTTACATCAAGCTTTATAGGCTGCCTGGACGGCGCCAGTCGCAACGCCTCGATGAATTGGCGCGTTATATTGTGACAATACCGCTTCTAACGCATTAACGCAGAACAGCACATTTTTTGGGTTGCTGGCAAATCCCATTAAACCGATTCGCCAGACGCGGCCGGCCAGACTACCCAGGCCAGCGCCAATTTCCAGATTGTACTGTTGCAGCAATTGCTTGCGCACACTGGCCTCATCAACACCTTCAGGTACGCTGACCAGGTTCAACTGCGGCAACCGCTCGGCTTCTGGAACAACGAATGTCAGTCCCATGGCTTCTAGCCCAGCTTTCAGCGCATTATGATTCCGTGCATGGCGACTCCAACTCGACGCCAAACCTTCTTCGTGCAACACCACTAATGCCTCATGCAACCCATAGAGCGCATTGACCGGCGCCGTATGATGGTAACTACGTGTTTGCCCTTCACCCCAATAACCCATGACCAGATTCAAGTCCAAAAACCAGGAACTCACCGGTGCCTTTCGAGATTTAACGGTATCCACAGCGCGTTGACTCAGACTGATGGGGGATAAGCCAGGCGCACAAGACAGACATTTTTGTGTGCCGCTGTAGGCCGCATCCGCGCCCCAAGCATCCAATGCAACTTCAGTACCCGCTAAAGAAGTCACGCAATCAACGATGGTCAGGCAGTCATGGGCCTTGGCAAGCGCGCACAATGTCTGCGCATCGGACTGCACGCCGGTCGATGTCTCGGCATGCACAAATGCAACAATTTTTGCGTCTGGGTGCTGGCGTAGCGCCGCCTCCAACTGCTCAGGATCAATGGCCCGGCCCCAAACTTGCTCGACGATGACCGCTTCGCCACCAAGTCGCCGCACATTTTCGGACATTCGCCCACCAAAGACCCCGTTTTGACAGACGATGACCTTGTCACCTGGCTCCATTAAATTAACGAAACAGGTTTCCATACCGGCTGAGCCTGGCGCCGAAACGGGTAGCGTCAGTTCATTTTTAGTCTGGAACGCATACTGCAACATACCCTTGATTTCATCCATCATTCGAATGAACTCAGGATCAAGGTGGCCGATGGTCGGCCGCGCCATCGCCGTTAATATTCGCGGATTGACATCAGAGGGCCCGGGGCCCATTAGTGTTCTCAACGTGGGTACAAACGATTGATACATCGGCGCTACTCCTGACGCAAAAAGACCGGGAATGCCCGGTCTTTTTACTTTATTTGACGCTTATTCATTAATTAGACTTCGAGCTACTCGTCGTCATCTATCTCTTCGACATTGTCGAAGTCGGGTATCGGACGATCGACCATTTCCACAAACGCCATAGGTGCTTTGTCACCGGTACGGAATCCACACTTCAGAATTCGAGTGTAGCCGCCTGGGCGCTCTGCATACCTTGGGCCAATTTCTGTGAATAGCTTACCCACCATTGCCTTACTGCCAGTCCGAGCGAAAATCAATCGACGATTCGCGACTGAATCAACTTTCGCAATGGTAATCATCGGTTCAGTAACCCGACGCAGTTCTTTCGCCTTTGGCACTGTGGTTCTGATGACTTCATGCTCGAACAACGAGCAAGCCATATTTTTAAACATCGCTTTACGGTGCGATGTATTTCGATTTAATTGTCTACCGCTCTTTCTATGGCGCATGACCTAAGTTCCTGAATTACTATCTATAACAATCTGAATAATTTGTACCAGCGAGTATCACGTTCAGTCGCCCGGTACACACCAATGCTGCTTAACCCAATAACCGGTCATCACCACGTAAGCTGGACGGTGGCCAGTTTTCTAAACGCATACCCAAAGATAGGCCCCTGGATGCGAGGACGTCCTTGATCTCTGTCAGAGACTTCTTACCTAGGTTCGGGGTTTTTAACAGCTCAACCTCTGTACGTCGGATCAAATCACCGATGTAGTAGATATTCTCTGCCTTTAAACAATTCGCAGAGCGAACTGTTAATTCTAAGTCATCAACCGGACGTAATAAAATCGGATCAATTTCGTCTTCATGCTCGATAACTTCTGGCTCGCTCTCACTCTCCAGATCAACAAATACAGTAACCTGCTGCTGAAGAATGGTGGCAGCCCGACGAATAGCTTCCTCTGGATCAATCGTGCCATTGGTTTCGAGATCGATAATCAGTTTATCAAGGTCTGTACGTTGCTCAACCCGGGCACTATCGACTTTGTAGGCCACACGACGAATTGGACTGTAAGAAGCATCGAGCAACAGGCTGCCGATGACGCGCTCACGCTCTTCATCTAGCATTCTGACGTCAGCAGGTTCATAGCCGCGACCGCGACCGACCTTAACGATCATTTTCAAGTGGCCAGTGTCGTTCAGCGTCGCAATCACATGATCTGGATTGGTTATCTCAACGTCATGGTCAAGTATAAAATCACCGGCAGTAACTGCGCCAGGACCTTTTTTGTCGAGATGCAATTCAACCTCGTCACTTGAATTCAATCGGATTGCGACACCTTTCAGGTTCAACAAAATCTCTATGACGTCTTCTTGGACGCCTTCCAGTGTACTGTACTCGTGCAAAACACCATCGATTTCAGCTTCGACGATCGCGCAACCAGGCATGGAAGACAATAGGATTCGACGCAGGGCGTTGCCAAGAGTGTGACCAAAGCCACGCTCTAACGGCTCCAAGATCACAGTCGCGCGCGTCTCGCTGAGCTGCTCTACCTGAATATGTTTTGGCGTTAAAAACTCTAATGACGAATGGGCCATACTTATACCTTTTAAAGAACTTTGCTTAATTGGACTCGTTAAATTTGCTTAATGAGCATCACTGTCCAGGACCGGGCTAAATCGCCCGATTACTTCGAGTACAGTTCCACAATAAGACTTTCATTGATTTCTGCAGGTAGCTCTTCACGCTCAGGGAAGCTTCTAAAGACGCCTTCCATTTTATCACTATTAACTTGAATCCATTCGCATGCTGATCGATTCGAGTTCAGCGCCAAAGCACCCTGAATACGCAATTGATTGCGGGACCTTTCACGAACAGTCACAGTGTCACCGACCTCAACTTGGTATGAGGGAATGTTGATCACGTTGCCATTCACTAAAATCGACTTGTGCGAAACAAGTTGACGACTTTCTGCGCGGGTTGAACCGAAGCCCATACGATAAACTACGTTATCCAGACGACGTTCGAGGATCACCAACAAATTTTCGCCGGTAGCGCCTTTCTGACGGTCAGCTCGCTTGTAGTAGTTTCGGAATTGCTTCTCGAGAACACCGTAGATACGACGTACTTTTTGCTTTTCACGTAACTGGACCGCGTAGTCCGAGAGGCGACCGCGACGTGCTCCATGCATGCCTGGTGTGCTTTCCATTTTGCACTTTGACTCAAGGGGACGCACGCCACTCTTGAGATAAAGGTCAGTCCCTTCTCGTCGCGCGAGCTTACACGTTGGTCCGATATATCTGGCCATTTTATTAGTTCCTCAATTACACCCGACGTTTCTTGGGTGGTCTGCAACCATTGTGGGGGATAGGGGTTACATCCGTAATGTT
>Ga0115550_1002937_pt1 | contig 11407 bp, 8 predicted proteins | sample COGITO_mtgs_1005_FD_87177 | JGI IMG/M metagenome (GOLD analysis project Ga0115550, IMG submission 87177) | Pelagic marine microbial communities from North Sea - COGITO_mtgs_100511 | ecosystem: Environmental > Aquatic > Marine > Epipelagic | place: Germany:Helgoland, sampling site Kabeltonne... | reverse complement strand
TCGTGCTCGGCGTGCTGCTGGTGCCCTCCCTGCTTGGCATGTTCTGGCTGACCGTGTTCGGCGGTACTGCCATGAACCTGGAGCTGTTCGGCGGCGGTGGCGTGGTGGCGGCGGTCAATCAGGACGTGACCCTGGCGCTCTACCAGACGGTGGAACTGCTGCATTGGGACACCTTCGGCTGGATCGCCAAGGCGGTACTGACCCTGCTGATCTGCACCTACTTCATTACCTCCAGCGATTCGGGCACCCTGGTCATCACCACGCTGCTCTCCATCGGCGATCAGGATCCTCCCGTGTTGCACCGTGCCATCTGGGGCCTGGGGCAAGGGCTGGTCGCCGCTATTTTGCTGGTGTCCGGTGGATTGGCAGCCTTGCAGGCGGCCAGCATCATAGCCGCACTGCCGTTCTCGGTGATCATGCTGGCCATGTGTTACTCCCTAGTGCTGGGGCTCAAGCAGGAGAGTCAGCATCAGTTCGAGTATCGACAGAAGCTCAAGCGTCACCCCGGCTCGGTCAACCTGAGTCTGATGGATCGCATAGGTCCGGGCTGATGGCCTGACAGTCAAACCGTGCAAAGTAAAAGGGGAACCGTGAGGTTCCCCTTTTGTATGCTGCTGTAGTCGGCTGGCGGTTACAGCATCTGCTTGAGGCGATAGACGAGATCCAGCGCCTGACGAGGAGTGAGCTCGTCCGGCCGTACCGCTTCCAGCTCATCCACTACAGGGTGGGATTGGGGCAGCAGCGGTCTGGGGGCAGGGCGAACTTCCCCTGTGGCCAGGGGCGTGGCGCTTTCGAGCTCTGCCAGCTTGTGGCGAGCCTGATTGATCACCGATTTCGGTACTCCCGCCAGCGCTGCCACTTGCAGGCCATAGGAGCGGCTGGCCGCGCCTTCTTGCACCGCGTGCATAAAGGCGATGGTGTCGCCGTGCTCCACCGCATCGAGGTGGACGTTGGCCAGCCCGCTCATCAGCTCTGGCAGCCGGGTCAGCTCGAAGTAGTGGGTGGCAAACAGGGTATAGGCGCCAATCTTGCTTGCCAGCTGCTCGGCGCAAGCCCACGCCAGGGAGAGCCCATCGTAGGTGCTGGTACCGCGGCCAATTTCGTCCATCAGCACCAGACTGCGTGCGGTGGCGTTGTTGAGGATGTTGGCGGTTTCGGTCATCTCCACCATAAAGGTGGATCTGCCCGATGCCAGATCGTCTGACGCCCCGATCCGGGTGAAGATGCGGTCTATGGGGCCGATGCGGGCGCTGTCGGCGGGCACGAAGGCACCGATATGGGCCAGCAGCACGATAAGGGCCGTCTGGCGCATATAGGTGGATTTACCCCCCATGTTGGGGCCCGTGATGATCAGCATCCGCCGTTCCCGTTCAAGCCGGATCGGGTTGGCGATAAAGGGATCGCTCATCACCTGCTCCACCACCGGATGACGGCCCGCCTCGATCAGGATCTGATCCTCGTCAATCAGGGTGGGGCAGCGGTAGTCCAGGGTCTCGGCCCGCTCGGCCAGGTTGGCCAGCACATCCAGCTCCGCCAGCGCGGACGCCGACTCCTGCAGATCGCCGAGGTGGGGCAGCAGGGTGTCGAGCAGCTCTTCGTAGAGCCGTTTCTCCAATGCCAACGCCTGCGCCTGGGCGGTGAGCACCTTGTCCTCGTATTTTTTGAGCTCGTCAATGATGTAGCGTTCGTTGTTCTTGAGGGTCTGACGGCGGATGTAGTGGGCCGGTACCAGATGGCTGTTGGCGCGGCTCACCTCGATATAGAAGCCGTGCACCCTGTTGTAGCCCACCTTGAGGGTGTTGATGCCGGTCAGCGCCTTCTCGCGCTCCTCGATGCGGGCCAGACTGGCGGTGGCGCCGTTGGCCAGATCCCGCAGCTCGTCCAGCTCCTGATTGAAGCCGTCACGGATGACGCCCCCATCGCGGATCAGCACGGGCGGCACCTCCATCACGGCGCGCTCCAGCAGGCTCAGCAATTCGGGGAAGGTGCTGGCCCGTTCGGCCAGTTGCTGTACCGCTTCGTGCCGGTTGTCTGCCAGCAGGCGCTGCAGCTCTGGCAACTGGGCAAACGCCTGACGCAAGCGAGTGAGGTCGCGGGGGCGGGCAGAGCGCAAGGCGAGGCGAGCCAACACCCGCTCCACGTCGCCGACCTGGCGCAGCAGGCCGCCCAGTTCGTCATAAAGGTTCTGCTCGATCAGTTCCTTGATGGTGCTCTGGCGACCTTTCAGGATCACCCGATCGCGGATCGGCTGGTGGATCCAGCGCTTGAGCAAACGGCTGCCCATGGGGGTGGCGGTGCGATCCAGCACTTCGGCCAGGGTATTTTCATAGCCGCCCGCCAGATTCTGGGTCAGCTCCAGGTTGCGGCGGGTGGCGGCATCCATGATGACCGCATGGTCCGGCTGCTCGAGGCGCACGCTGCGGATGTGGGGCAGGGCGGTGCGCTGGGTGTCCTTGACGTACTGCATCAGGCAGCCGGCGGCGCACAGTGCTGTCTCGCTCTTGTCGACGCCAAAGCCCACCAGATCCTGAGTGCCGAACTGCTGGCACAGCAGCTTGCGGGCTGTGCCCAGTTCAAACTCCCACTCGGGGCGACGGCGCAGGCCGCGGCGACCCTCGACGTGCTGCAAAAACGCGAAGGATTCGGGATAGAGCAGCTCGGCCGGGTTGGTGCGTTGCAGCTCCGCCAGCAGCGTCTCTTCCTTGTCGAACTGGTTGATGAAGAAGCGGCCCGAGCCTATGTCCATGGTGCCGTAGCCGAAGCGGCGGCCATCGTGATAGACGGCGGCGATCAGGTTGTCCTGTCGCTCCGAGAGCAGCGCCTCGTCGGAGACGGTCCCCGGGGTGATGATGCGAATGACCTTGCGCTCCACCGGCCCCTTGCTGGTGGCGGGATCCCCCACCTGCTCGCAGATGGCGGCAGATTCGCCGAGCTGTATCAGCTTGGCCAGGTAGCCTTCGATGGCGTGATAGGGCACCCCCGCCATCGGAATGGGGTTGCCTGCCGACTGGCCGCGCTTGGTCAGGGAGATATCGAGCAGCTGTGAGGCCTTGCGGGCATCGTCGTAGAAGAGTTCGTAGAAGTCACCCATCCGGTAGAACAGCAGTATCTCGGGGTTCTCGGCCTTGAGGCCAAGGTACTGCTGCATCATGGGGGTGTGCTGCTGGATGTTTTCTATGTTAATCAATGTGCATCCACCATTAAGTCGTTGTTTTTGAGCTGTGTTGTCATCTGGCATCGGGTCTGTGATGTGCTGTTTTTCCACGGATGAGCGTCTGGAATGAGAGGCTCGATGAGGCGATCATCCGGGGGTACATTGGGTCCGGTGCGCGTCAGCCCGGGTGGCAAAGCGTCACACCACAACCAGGGCCACGAGTTGGTGCCAATCTTATCATCCCTGCCGCGGCAACAAAGGCCATGCATTCACAAAATCATCCGGACTACCCGCAACAGGGAAAATGCCAAAAACAGAGTGCAGAGATAGTGCGGGCATATTGATCATTTCAACTACTCTTGTATAGTTGAATCCATTCCATGGGTTGAGGGATTTCAAATGCACAAAGATGTGGCCACCAGGGTGTTCGAGTCTCTCGCATCCGGTATCCGTCTCGATGTATGGCGCTTGCTGGTCAAGGCCGGGTTGGAAGGGCGGGTGGCCGGTGAGCTCGCTGGCGAGCTCGACATTGCACCGAACAGCCTCTCGTTTCACTTGAAGGCCCTGCTTCACGCCGGACTGGTATCGGTGGAGCAGGAGGGGCGTTTTCTGCGCTATCGCGCCAATATCCCCCTGATGCTCGATTTGATCGGTTATCTCACCGAGGAGTGCTGTGCCGGTCACCCCGAAGCCTGTGGCGTGATGCGGGCCGAATCCGGCTGCTCGCCCCATGTATTGCCCGAGCAATCTTGCTGCAATAAGGAGTAATACCATGTCAGTTATCCAGATTTTCGATCCGGCACTGTGCTGTGCCAGCGGTGTGTGCGGAACCGAGGTTGACCAGCGCCTGGTGAGCTTCGCCGCCGACCTCGCCTGGGCCAAGGGGCAGGGGGTTGCCATAGAGCGATTCAATCTGGCCCAGCAACCCATGGTGTTTGCCGAGACTGCGGCGGTGAGTGCCTTTCTTGTCCACGCAGGGGAGGAAGGCTTGCCGCTGGTGCTGGTAGAGGGCCAGGTGGTGCTGACAGGCCGTTATCCCAGCCGCGCGGAATTGACCCGCTATGCCGGTCTTGCGTCACTGAAAGCGGCTGAAAGCGGTGGTACAGACATCCATGATGCTGAAGCCAATCCGCCAGCCGCCGGGCTGGGCAAAGCGGACGCCATCAAAGGGATCGTCAAGAGTGGATGCTGCTCCGGCAGCAGCGGTTGCTGCTAAGCGTGACCCTTTAGTTGGCCGTATCCCTGCCGCCTACGGGGCTGATTGCCTTGTTCTGCCTGATAGGAGTCTCTTATGTCCTCGTTTCTGAGCTATTCGTTTCTGACTGATGCACCGCCGTTTCTCTTTTTTACCGGCAAGGGTGGCGTCGGCAAGACCTCGCTGGCCTGCGCCAGCGCGGTCGCCTTGTGTGACAGCGGTAAACGGGTGCTGCTGGTCAGCACGGATCCGGCTTCAAACGTAGGTCAGGTCTTTGATACTCAAATAGGCAACAAGATGACCGCCATAGCGGCAGTCAGCGGACTGTCGGCACTGGAGATAGACCCGCAAGCGGCCGCGCAAGCCTATCGGGAACGGATCGTCGGCCCGGTGCGTGGCAAGTTGCCAGACAGCGTGGTGCGCAGTATTGAAGAGCAGCTCTCCGGTGCCTGCACCACAGAGATCGCCGCCTTTGACGAATTCACCGCCCTGCTGACCGACAGCAGCCTGGTGGGGGAATACGACCATATCGTGTTCGATACGGCACCGACCGGCCACACTATCCGTTTATTGCAATTACCGGGGGCATGGAGCGAGTTTCTCGAGCAGGGCAAGGGAGATGCTTCCTGTCTGGGGCCACTGGCCGGACTGGAAAAACAGCGTAGCCAATATGCAGAGGCTGTTGCGGCCCTCTCAGATGCCGGGAAAACCCGGCTTGTTGTGGTGGCCCGTGCGCAAGCCTCAACCTTGCGGGAAGTGGCGCGTACCCATGACGAACTGGCGACCATCGGCCTTGCCAATCAGCAACTGGTCATCAATGGCATCTTCCCCCAAAGCGAGCTGGCGGATGACCCCCTGGCGACTGCCGTCTGGCAGCGAGAGCAGCAGGCGATGGCGCAGATACCAGCGCTGCTGGCCAGGTTTCCACAAGACAGAGTGCCGCTCCTGGCCACCAATCTGGTGGGGGTGGACAGCCTGCGTCAGTTGCTCGGTGCAGCGCCTGTCAACGGGAACCACGAGGCCGAACACCCGGCCGCCGAGTCACAGGACCAGCAACATCCTGGCTTGAGGCAACTGGTCGACGAGCTGGCCACAGATGGCCACGGGCTCATCATGCTGATGGGCAAGGGCGGTGTAGGTAAAACCACCCTGGCGGCAGCGGTGGCGGTAGAGCTTGCCAGTCGGGGCCTGCCGGTTCACCTCACCACCTCAGATCCCGCGGCCCATCTGGGAGAGACACTGGCAGGGGCACTGCCCAGCCTGGAGGTCAGCCGCATCGATCCCCATGCCGAGACTGAACGTTACCGTGCCCTGGTGCTGGCCACCAAGGGGGTGAGTCTGGATGCCCAGGGCCGGGCCCTGCTGGAAGAAGACTTGCGCTCCCCCTGCACCGAAGAGATAGCCGTGTTTCAGGCCTTCTCGCGGATCATTCGCGAGGCGGGCAAGCGCTTCGTGGTGATGGATACCGCGCCCACCGGCCACACTCTCTTGCTGCTCGATGCGACCGGTGCCTATCACAGGGAAATTGCCCGTCAGATGGGGGGCAAGGGGATGCACTTCACCACCCCCATGATGCAGCTGCAAGACCCGAAACAGACCAAGGTGATGATAGTCACCCTGCCCGAGCCCACTCCGGTGCAGGAGGCGGCCAACCTGCAAGCAGACCTGCGCCGTGCCGGTATCGAACCCTGGGCCTGGGTGGTCAATCACATGCTGGCCCCGGCCAGCGTCACCTCGCCTCTGCTGGTCCAGCGAGCGTATCGCCAGCAGCCCCATATCGAAGTGGTCAAAGGTGAGCATGCCCGGCGTTATGCCATTGTGCCCTTGCAGGCCGTCGAGCCGGTGGGTGTCACGGCGCTGCAAGCGCTGTGTCACCCTGTCCACAGGGCGGGGTGACATGCATCAGAGCGAGTTTACTGCCAAGGCGCAACCAACAGAGGCATTTGCCCGGGTTGAGTCCTTCATTTCATCCAACCCTCATGGAGTCTCTTGATGAGTACCAATGCCTGCTGCGATCTGCCCGTCAGCAAAAAAATGAGCTTTCTAGACCGCAATCTCACCCTCTGGATCTTTGTCGCCATGGGCATGGGGGTGGGGATTGGCTATCTGTTCCCCCAGGTGGCTCAGTGGAACGAGGCCATGTCGGTCGGCACCACCAATATCCCGCTGGCCATCGGCCTTATCCTGATGATGTATCCGCCGCTGGCCAAGGTGAATTATGGCACCATGGGCGCCATGACCCGCGACCGTCAGGCAATTACCCTCTCACTGGTGATGAACTGGCTGGTCGGCCCCATCCTGATGTTCGTGATAGCCCTGACATTCTTGCATGACTATCCGGACTACATGGTGGGTCTGATCCTGATCGGTCTGGCACGCTGCATCGCCATGGTGCTGGTGTGGAACGATCTGGGGGGTGGCAACAAGGAGTACGGTGCGGGTCTGGTGGCGCTCAACAGCGGTTTTCAGATCCTTACCTACAGCTTCATGGCCTGGTTGTTTATTACAGTGCTGCCTCCGCTGTTTGGTTTGCAGGGTTTCGCGGTGGATATCACCATGCTGGATATCGCCGAAAGCGTGCTGATCTATCTGGGGATCCCCTTCCTGGCAGGCTTCCTGAGCCGGAAATACCTGGTCAAGGCGAAGGGGGAGAAGTGGTATAACGAGCGTTTTATCCCCGCCATTTCGCCCATCACACTGATCGCCTTGCTGGCCACCATAGTGCTGATGTTCAGCCTCAAGGGCGAGATGATCGTCGAGCTGCCGATGGATGTGGTACGCGTTGCCATCCCGCTGGTGGTCTACTTTGTGCTGATGTTCTTCACCAGTTTCCTGGTCGGCAAGAAGCTGGGTATTCCCTATGACAAGAATGCCTCCATCGCCTTCACCGCCACCGGCAACAACTTCGAGCTGGCCATTGCGGTTTCCATCGCCGTGTTTGGCCTGAATTCGGATCAGGCGTTTGCCGGTGTGATAGGCCCGCTGGTGGAGGTGCCTGTCTTGATCGCCTTGGTCAATGTGGCTCTTAGAATGAAACGCAACTATCTCAACGCAGAGGCTTAATCATGCATGACACCCAGATCACCATTTACCACAACCCGGCTTGCGGCACCTCCCGCAATACGCTGGAACTTATCCGCAACTCAGGGGTTGAACCGACCGTCGTTCACTACCTGGAGACACCGCCGAGCCGCGAGACGCTGGTTGCGCTGATTGGGGCCATGGGGATGCCGGTGCGCGACCTGCTGCGCAAGAACGTCCCTCCTTATGAGGCGCTGGAACTGGCCGAAAACCGCTTCAGCGATGACGACTTGATCGACGCCATGCTGGCCCATCCCATCCTGATCAACCGCCCCATAGTGGTGACCCCGCTTGGTACCAGACTGTGCCGCCCATCGGAAGTAGTGCTGGATATATTGCCGAGCCCCCAGCAAGGCGCCTTTACCAAGGAAGATGGGGAACAGGTGGTGGATGCGGCGGGAAACCGCATCAAGTGACACGCACGAGCGGTGTGCCCTCTGTCTGATGACGGCATGGCAGCCACACGAACATGAGCTCTACGGTTGGCTGCTCAGGCAATCGGGCAGCCTTGTAGATACCGATGTTCTGCTGCAAGAGACTTGCTTGCGGGCTATGCGCCAGCAGGGAACGTTTTGCGTCATCGAGAATGCCTGCGCTCGACCAGCTCACTCTGGATAGACGGATGTGCGATCCATCTCCGGTTGGTTCAGGTGGCGAAGCAGGTGCGGGAGCAGGTGTCCGGCATCTGGCCCGACGCCTCTGAGGGTTGCCGAGGCAAAATTGCGTTGCTTGGGCAGGCCGACAAAGTACAAGCCGGGGACATGCATGGCGTATCCGTCGCGCTGCATCACCTGACCTCGTTCGTTCATCACGGGCAGGCCCTCGAGAAATGGCAGGTTGGGGCGAAAACCTGTGGCAAACACCAGACTGTCAACGGCTTCATGCTGGCCATTCGGCCAGACAATGCCGGTTGACGTTACCTGGGTGAACATGGGGCGCTGCTTGAAATAACCGGTTTTCAGCGCCTTTCTGTAGGTGCCGTCATCCAGTACCGGTGTGCTCTGGTCGTTCAGCCAGCGGGTTTTCTCCAGGCCTGTCCATTTCAACCAGCTATGAAAATCTGCCCCCAATATCCGCTGGGGGGCGAACCGGATTGCTTCTCGGGTGGCCAGTGTCACAGTGGCCACGCTGGCGAGATCGTAAGCGATCTGGACGGCGGAGTTCGCCGCGCCAATGACGACGACGCTTTGCCCGCGAAAAGGCGCCGCATGTCGATAGTCGGCACTGTGCAGCTGAGCGCCCCTGAAACTTTCCAGTCCAGGAATGTCGGGCAGGTAGGGGCGGCTAAAGGCCCCCGATGCCACTATCACGGCGCTTGCCAGCAAGCCTTGGCCGTTGGCGGCAGTTATCTGGAAGCCCGCATCTGCTCGCGCGACCTTGGTGACCTGAACTCCCTGGCGAACAGGTAGCTGGAAGAGGTCGGCATACTGCTCAAGGTAACGCACCACCTCATCACGTCCGGGATAGTGGCCCGGTGCGCCGGGGAATGGCATACCGGGGAGGGAGGAGTAGGCAGCTGGCGAGAACAGCTCAAGGCTGTCGTAGTAGTTGCGCCAGTTCCCGCCGGGCCGTGCTTGCGCGTCAAGTATCACGAAGCTGAGCCCCTGCTGTTTCAAGTGCCAGCCACAGGCCAATCCGGCCTGACCTGCGCCTATGACAACCACATCCAGTCGCTGATCCATCGAGTTCATATGTGCGCATCCATACACGTTTTTGGGCGAAGAAAAATCAATCCGATCAGCCTCGGCAGCACATCCTGGTGTGGTGGAGTATGGCCTCCAGGCGCTGGATAATGGCCGGGCCATCCACTTCGTAGAACACCTGGCGCCCAACCTTGGAGGCGCGAACTATCCCGGCTTCCAGCAGCACCTGAAGATGACGGGAAACAACCGAACGCTCCTGGGGCAACTCAGCGGCAATTTCCGTGATATCCGCTCGGCCCAATTGCATGACGCGCTTCAGCACGGCGACCCGTGGTGGCTCGCACAGTGCTTTGAAGAAGGCACCATCAAGGGATGCAATGGCGGCATCAATGGCTTGGGTTTGGGTCAGTGTTGTATTCATGTCGTGACTATATGTGCGCATCCATGCACATGTAAAGCGCTGATGCGCAGTGATCAGCCATTTGGCAATACAGGGATGTTGGGACACCCGCCGTTTTGATCGTGGCGCCGGGTCGTATAAATAAAAAAGGGCGCCAATGATGGCGCCCTTTTGCGGGTTTTATGAAAACCTGATCAACCCGTGTTGCGCATGCCTGCGGCAATACCGGCTATGGTGACCATCAGCGCCTGATCCAGCTCGGGATGCAGGGTCTCGGTGTGGTTGCGCGAGCGGCCCAGCAGTTCGACCTGCAGCACGTTGAGGGGATCCGTGTAGGGGTTGCGCAGATTGATGGACTCCTTGATCCAGGGCTGGTCGTCCAGCAGGTCTCCCTGCGGGCGCAGCTGCAGCACGATCTGGATGGCGTCGGCAAGCTCCTGGCGCAACTGCTTGCCCAGATTCCACAGCTCTTGCGGTACCAGACGGGTGTCGTAGTACTCGGCGAGCCAGAGGTCGGCCTTGAGGAACACCATCTCCAGCATCTCGAGGCGGGTGCGGAAGAAGGGCCACTGGCGGCTCATCTCTTCCAGCACGCTCTTCTGACCGTCCTTGATGGCATGCTCCAGCCCCTTGTGTGCGCCAAGCCAGGCCGGCAGCATCAGCCGGTTCTGGGTCCAGGCGAAGATCCAGGGGATGGCGCGCAGACTCTCGACGCCGCCGTTGGGCTTGCGCTTGGCCGGGCGTGAGCCGAGCGGCAGCTTGCCAAGTTCCATTTCAGGGGTGGCGGCGCGGAAGTAGGGCACGAAGTCCGGATGACCGCGCACTATGCTGCGGTAGTGATCGCAGGAGACGGTGGCAAGTTGTTCCATCACGGCGCGCCAGCTCTCTTTGGGCTTGGGCGGCGGCAGCAGGTTCCCTTCCAGCACGGCGCTGGTGTAGAGGTTCAGGCTGTGAATGGCGACTTTCGGCAGACCGAACTTGAAGCGGATCATCTCGCCCTGTTCGGTCACTCGCAGCCCACCGCGCAGGGATCCTGGCGGTTGGGACAGAATCGCCTGATGGGCGGGGGCGCCGCCACGGCCGACGGTGCCGCCACGGCCATGGAACAGGGTCAGGCGCAGATTGCTGGCTTCGGCCAGTGCCACCAGAGATTCCATGGCAGCGTACTGGGCCCAGCCTGCGGCCATCATGCCCGCATCCTTGGCGGAATCCGAGTAGCCGATCATCACGTACTGGCGACCCTGGATGTAACCGCGATACCAGTCAACCGACAACAGGCGCTCCATCACGGCGGTGCCCGCCATCAGGTCTTCCTGGGTTTCGAACAGGGGGGCGACCGGCATGCGGAACTTGCAGCCGGCTTCTTTCAGCAGCAGTTGCACCGCCAGCACGTCGGACGGGGCGCCCGCCATGGAGATGATGTAGATGCCGAACGCATCCGAGTCGTGTTGGGCGATCACCCGGCAGGTGTCTATGGTCTCGCGGGTTTCGTCGCTCGGCTCCCAGTCGGTCGGGATCAGGGGGCGGCGGGAGTTGAGCTCATTGAGCAGGAAGGCCTGCTTGTCGTCTTCGCTCCACTCGGCGTAGTCGCCCATGCCCAGATAACGGGTCAGCTCGGAGAAGACCTGGCCGTGACGTTCGCCATCCTGACGTATGTCCAGCTTGACCAGATGGATGCCGAAACAGGCCAGCTTGCGCAGCACATCCAGCAGCATGCCGTCGGCGATGTTGCCCATGCCGCAGGCGTGCATTGAGTGGTAGCAGAGCTCCAGCGGCTCGCGCAGCTGGGCTGTGGTGGTGATCAGGTCGCGGCTCTCGCTCACCTGACCCTGCACCTTGGCGGTGAGGTATTCCTGGGTCTCGCGCAGCGCTTCACGCAGCTCACGCACCAGGGCGCGATAGGGCTCGGGGTGATCGCCCACCCGCTCGCGTAC
>Ga0115550_1002933_pt1 | contig 11421 bp, 13 predicted proteins | sample COGITO_mtgs_1005_FD_87177 | JGI IMG/M metagenome (GOLD analysis project Ga0115550, IMG submission 87177) | Pelagic marine microbial communities from North Sea - COGITO_mtgs_100511 | ecosystem: Environmental > Aquatic > Marine > Epipelagic | place: Germany:Helgoland, sampling site Kabeltonne... | reverse complement strand
CCTTCCTTGTCCAGCAGGCTGTCGAGGAAGCGCGCACCTTTAGCGATTTTTTCGCGGTAGGCGGCATCGCTTTGCAGTTGAGAAGGGGCGCCGCGGCTGGCCAGGGCAACAACCTGCTCGATGCTCAGGGGGCGTTCGCCAAACACGATGGGATCAGGCTGATGTGTCGTCATCTTCATTCCAAAACGGGTAGAAATTGAACCATTGCAGAGGCGCATCCAGGCAGCGTTTTGCCAGCTGGTCGGCGTAGCGTTGGGTCCAGTGGCGGATCACCTCATCACGTTCGCTACGCTTCCATTGCAGGCGCTCGGCGAAGGGTTCGATGATCACTTGATAACGGTTGTCGATTTTCAGGCAGTGGATCAGGCTGACCGGGCATTGCAGTAGCCCAGCCAGCAACCACGGGCCTTGCGGGAACGCGGCGGATTTTCCGAGAAAGTCTACATTGGCCTTGCGGCTGCCCTTGAGTGGCACACGGTCGCCGGCAATCGCCAGCCACTCGCCGCGTTCCAGGCGCTCGGACAATTGCAGCATGATCGCCGCATCCAGCTCGCTGACCTGGATCAGGCGCAGGTGGGTGGAGCCGGCCTCGCCGAGTAGGCGGTTGAACTGCTCAGCATGCTTGGTGTGCACCAGCACATTCATGGTCACCTGCTCGCCGAGTTCAGCCAGGGCGCGGCAGACTTCCAGGTTACCCAGGTGCGCGGCCACCAACATCTGCCCGCGGCTTTGCTGGTGCAGCTGGGTGCAGGCATTGCTGGGGTCGACCAGGGTCACCTGCTCCAGGCCAAGCTTGCCATTCCATACATCGAGCTTGTCGAGTAGGGCGTCGGCGAAGCTCATAAAGTGGCGCAGCACGGACAGGCGGCTGGGGTGCAGCTCTGCGCGGCCGCTCCAGGTGGCCAGGTTGCGTTGATACTGACGAATGCTGCGCCGCGCTTTGGCGCCGAACAGGTAGAAATACAGCACGATCAGGTACAGCAACGGGCTGATCAGCCGGCGCCCAAGCACACGGGCCAACCAGGCAGTGAACTTCATCAGGATAAAGCTGCCGCGTTCGCGCTGCCCGGCCCAGTGCTGCGGGTTCATCTGCGCCACCTGCGCCAGAGGATCTGCGGCGCGCGCAGCAACATGCCGAAAAACAGCTTGGTGTGCATCTTCGAGATCAGGGCATTGTCGTGCCACAGACGAAAGTGCGAGAGGCCGTCCAGCGGGTAATGCACCTTAGTCGGTAGCCACTGCATGGGCTGGTTGCGCCAGGCCAGGCGTACCAGGACTTCGGTGTCGAAGTCCATGCGTTTGCCGAGGTCGACCGAGTCGATCAGGGCGAGGGTGGCCGGCAGTGGATAGACGCGAAAGCCACACATGGAGTCGCGAATGCTCAGCGACAGGGTGTTGATCCACACCCACACGTGGGTCAGGTAGCGGGCATAGAGGCGACCCTTAGGCACGCTCTCGTCGTACTGCGGGTAGCCACAGATCAACGCCTTGGGTGCGACTTGCGAGGCTTGGATAAAGCGCGGCAGGTCACTGAGGTCATGCTGGCCGTCGGCGTCTACCTGTAAGGCATGACTGAAACCCAAGTGCGCGGCTTCACGCAGGCCGGCCATAACTGCGCCGCCCTTACCCTGGTTGACGGCCAGGCGCAGCAGGTGGGTGTCGGGCTGTGTGGCCAACTGATCCATCACCGCCGCGCAGGCTGGGCTTGACGCATCGTCTACCAGCACACAGGGCAGGCCGGCCGCGTGCAGGGCCGCGACCACCACGGGCAGCGCATGCTCGTGGTTGTAGACCGGGATCACCGCGCAAGGCTTATGCATGGCGCACAAGCCCGTAGGATGGGTGGAGCACAGCGATACCCATTGAGCCGTTGTTGGGTATCGCTGCGCTCAACGCCAACCTACACAAACCATTCATTGGGCTGGCCCCAGCAGAATCCGTCCGGATGAGCAGGCGGCTTCGCCGTTGCGGAAGGTGAAGTACAGCTTGCCGCGCGGTGCGTCGAAACGCAGGGTCAGTTGCAGGCGGTCACCGGGGCGAACCAGTTGCTGAAATTTCAACACTTCCATACCGCTGAAGCGTGGCGGCAGATCCTTAATCAGCTGGCGCGCCAGCTGTTGCGCCCAGTCAACCTGGACTACGCCTGGCAACACCGGGGTTTGCGGAAAGTGGCCGGTGAAATGTGCGAGGTCGAGCGGTACATCCAGCTCCAACAACCATTCGCCGTCCTGCTCGACTGCCGACAGCGGTTCCACCTGGGTCGGCCGCGGTTCGGCCAGCAGTGCTTCCACCGATGCTTGCGCCAGCTTGCCCTGGTTGTTGTAGGGCAGCTGCGCGAGCAGCCGCCAGCGACGCGGCAGGGCGATGGCTTCGCAATGGTCGGCCAGGTGGCGGCGCAGGGTTCCGGTGACGGTCTTGCGGCCTTGGTTGCGCAGCGCATGCAGGCCGGTCGGGCTCAAGGCCACCAGCGCGCCAAGGTAGGCGCGGCCTTCCTGCACCACGCCCAGGCGCGCATCACTGAGCCATTCATGGCTGCTCAGCGCCTGTTCGAGCATGGGCAGGGAGATACGCTTTTCTTCCAGTTTGATAATCCGGTCCAGGCGGCCGCGCAGGGCAAAGCGCCCATCGGCCTGCAACTCGACCGCATCGGCGGTTTGCTCGCGATGGCCGGCTGGCAGATAGGGCGACGTCAAGTGCAGCGCACCTTCGGCGTTTTGCCCAAGCTCGACATCGACGAATGGCGTCCATAGCTCGCCGCCCTGACGCCAGGCAATGCCGCCGGTTTCCGAGCTGCCGTAGATTTCCGTGGGCCATTGACCAAGCAGGCCGTGCAGCTCGGTAGCGGTTTCGCCCGGCAGCGCGCCGCCGGAGGAAAATACCTGGCGCACCGCACGCAGCTCCGGCCAGTTGAGGTTATCGCCCATTCTTTTTAATAGCGCGGGGCTGGCCACCCAGACGAAAGCAGTGCCGGTTGCCAGGCTCTCGCGCTGCAGATCTTCGGGGAACGGCTGGGCACGGCGCAGAAAGGCGCGGCCGGCGCACAGCGGCCACAGCACGCGAAACAGCAAGCCATAGATATGTTGGGTGGCGACGCTGCCAAGGATGGTCGCGTTGCCCAGTTGCTCGCCCCACAGCTGTTCCAGGGCCGTGACTTCATTGGCTAGCTGGCGCAGGGATTTGTCGATCAGCTTGGCTTCGCCGCTGGAGCCGGAGGTGCACAGGGTCAGCCGGCACTGGTCGAGATCAAGCGGGGCCGGCGGCAGCGCAGCGCTGTCGGCGTTAAGCAGGCCATCAAACGTAGCGACGCCTGAGCTGTCCAGCCACAGGTCGCATTGCGTACTCATGCGCTGGCGGGTCTGTGGCTGGGCATCGGCGGGCAGCAGCACGGTAATCCCGGCACGCCAGGCGGCCAGCAGGGCAATTGCCAGCTCAGCGGCATCGTCGAGGTACAGCGCCAAGCGCTGTACGCCACGGCTTTGCAGCTCAGCCGCCAGCTGCAGGGCATGCTGGCGCAGCTGGGCGTGATTCAGATCCGCGGTTACTGCGCGACCTGGATGGGCTTCGAGCAGCAGGTGCTCAAGGGGCAGCCAGTTCATTCATGTCTCCTTACACGCTGGCGCACCAGCCACTCTCCGGCAAACAGCAGGCCCATCAGCCCGTAGGCAATCAGCCCGGTATACAGCGTCCACCAACTCAGCGGGGCCCAAAAATTCAGCGCCACCACCACCAGGCCGTTGGCCAGGAAGAACCCGGCCCAGACGGCGGTAACCAGGCGCGTGTAGCGCACGGCGACGTCCGGCAGCTGCGGCTCGCTCAGGCGCGCCAGGCGTTCGATCAGCGGCGGGCCGAATTTCAGGCTAAGGCCAAACAGTGCCAGCAGCAGGCCGTTAAGCAACACCGGGTACCAGCGCAACAACGCGGGATCGCCCGCGAGACCGAGTAGCAGGCAGAAACCCAGGGCCATGGCGGTCATCCAGCGGTTGCCCGGCTTGCCCCATTGGCTCAACGCGCGCACCAGCCATAGGCCGCCGAGCACCACAGCGAATAGGCGTGGCGAGAGGTGCTCCATGCCGTAATACACGGCAAACGGATAGAGCAGCCCGGCCAGCAGCAGGAGCAGGCCAAATAGGCGACTCATTATTCGCTGGCTGGGGCGTTGACCAGCTGCAGCACCGCCTCGACCACGTCACCGACGGTGCGCACGGCCTTGAACTCTTCGGCCGCGAGCTTTTTGCCGGTTTGGCGTTTGATATGGTCGATCAGATCCACGGCGTCAATGCTATCGATCTCAAGGTCCTGATAGAGGTTGGCTTGCGGCGTAATACGTTCGGCGTCCAACTCGAACAGCTCAACCAGAGCGTCGCGCAGGGTGATGAAAATCTCTTCACGGGTTTGCATCGGTGGCTTCCTCAGGCGGTCTGTTGCGATGACACGAATGCCGCCAGGCTGGCTACGTTGGCAAAGTGCTTGCGGGTGTCTTTGGCTTCGGCGTCGATCTTGATGCCGAAGCGTTTCTGGATGGCCAAACCGAGCTCCAGGGCGTCTACCGAGTCCAGGCCCAGGCCTTCACCGAACAGAGTCAGGTCGGCGGCGATGTCTTCGGCTGCCATGTCTTCAAGGCCCAGGGCATCGATGATCAGGTTCTTAATCTCTAGTTGTAAATCGCTCATCTTTAGCGAGCTCCTTAATAAAGTGTTGATGCAGAAAATCGTTGAGTTTGCGTGAGGCGATTGGCGGCGGCCCCATGGCATTGAACTGTTGAGGGTCAATATCCTCACCTACGCGCAAACGAAAGTGAAAACGGCGCGACGGAATGCTGTACCAAGGCTCGGCCTTGGTCAGGGTGGTGGGACTGACGCTGATCACCACTGGGGTGACGATGCGCGCACCGCGCAGGGCAATAGCCGAGGCGCCGCGATGAAACTCAGGGCTTTGCCCGGGGGTGGTGCGCGTGCCCTCGGGGAAAATCACCAGGGTCTGGCCGCTTTGCAGGGCACCGGCCGCCTCGTCGAGCATGTCCATGCTGCCGCTGTTGCTGATGTAGTGTGCTGCACGCAGTGGCCCGCGCATGCTCGGGTTGTCCCACAGGCTTTGTTTGACCACGCAATTGGCGTTGCGAATAAAGGCGATCAGCACCACCACGTCGATCAGCGAGGGGTGATTGGCAATCACCATCTGGCCGGGGCGGCCGAGGCGTTCGATCCCCTCGACCTCGTAGGTCAGCACGCCGCTGCGGTACATAAACTGCACGAACAGGTAGAAGGTTTTGCTGACCACCGCGCGGGCGCGGGTGCGCCGGCTCAGGGCATCGCCTGGCAGCAGAGCGAGCAGCGGGAAGATCAGCACGCGCAACAGCACGCCGCCGATACCGAACAGGCTGAAGCTCAGGGCCGTGGCAATCAGGCGCCACCAATAGGGCGCACTGTACCGGCTCAGGCCTTGTTGCGTGACCAGGTCCATTGTCGGCTCTTCCAGTGGTGCTGCAGGGTCGGCTGGTTGCTGCACAGTGCGCGCACCAGGTTGAGGGCGTGGGGCCATTCGCTGCGGGCGCCGTTGGCGCGGCTCAATTGCAGCTGCCAGTCATCACCGGGCGTCAGCAGCAGGCCAACAGCATAGGGAAACGGCACGTCATCGATAAAAGGCCTGTAAAACTCGGGCGGGGTTTCTTCGGCAATCACCAGCAGCACCGCAGGCGCGCCGTCATGGAGCATGCCGCAGGCCTCCAGTACGGCGTTTTCCAAGCCATCATGCGCGCCAGCCAGGGCGGTCATTTCGCTGTGATCGCCGCGCTGGATCGACCACAGGCCGATAATCGCGTTATGCACCGAGAGGCTGAATTGAGTGGGCGACAGCGGCTCATCATGGGCCAGGTCACTGAGGAGGGTCAGGGTGCGCGGGGTTTCGCCGTGGCGACTAGCGAACACCATAGGCAATTGCGGGTGCGCTTCGGCCAGGGGCCAGGCAACGTGGAAGGCCATTCGCGCCAGACGGCTCAAACGTCGGCGTTGCATGGCCGGGAGCACACTGACATCCGGCTGTTCGCCCGCATCCACCAGGCGCGACGGTGCCTGATGCCAGGCGCACCAGTCAGCCGTGCTGTCCAGGCCAGGGGCCCAGGCACGCCATTGTTCGATCCTGAAATGTGTCACGCGGTGGGCGTCCGTGTCGGCTGCCGCCAGCCGCAACCAGCGTAGGCTTGGCAGCAGGAGTGGCGAAGTGCTGGCATTATCCAGACCGCGCGGGTCGTGCGCAAATCCGCAGCCTGCCGTTCTGACCAGAGGTGGCCACCCATTTGCCGAAAATCTCGCCCTTGTCACGTACTTTGCATAGAATCCAAGCCCGTTTCGGGGCTTATGTGGGATTCAGGAGGGAGTTTTATGCGGCGCGTGATCTTCAATCAGAAGGGCGGGGTGGGTAAATCCAGCATTGCCTGCAACCTGGCCGCGGTCAGCGCTTCCCAGGGCTATCGCACGCTGCTGATCGACCTGGATGCCCAGGCCAACTCGACCCATTACCTCACCGGCTTGACCGGTGAGGACATTCCTATGGGTATCGCCGAATTCTTCAAGGGCACGCTGTCTTCCACGCCGTTCGGTAAAAAAGGCAGTGTGGATATCTACGAAACGCCGTTCGACAACCTCCACGTGGTCACGGCCACCGCCGAGTTGGCCGACCTGCAGCCCAAGCTTGAGCAAAAGCACAAGATCAACAAGCTGCGCAAACTGCTCGAAGACCTCGGCGAAGATTACGAGCGCATCTACCTGGACACCCCGCCGGCATTGAACTTTTACACGGTGTCGGCCTTGATCGCCGCTGACCGCGTGCTGATCCCGTTCGACTGCGACAGTTTTTCGCGCCAGGCGCTGTACGGCCTGCTGCGTGAGATTGAGGAGCTCAAGGAAGACCACAACGAAGGCCTGGAAGTCGAAGGCATCGTGGTCAACCAGTTCCAGCCGCGCGCCACCCTGCCGCAGCAGCTGCTTGATGAGCTGATCGCAGAAGGCCTGCCGGTGTTGCCGGTCAACCTGATGAGTTCAGTGAAAATGCGTGAATCGCACCAGGCCTGCATGCCGCTGATCTACCTGGACCGCAGCCACAAGCTGACCCAGCAGTTTGTTGAGCTGCATGACCTGCTGAATAGTGCCGACTGAATCGATGCTGAAAACAAAAAAGCTGCCTAGGCAGCTTTTTTTGTCCACTGGTTCCGAGCCTGCTTTCAACGCAGCAGGGCCGACGCGCAGCAGATCGTAAGTCTGCTCCTAACGGACGACGTAAATGTCGCAAGGCGCCTTGTGCAGGAAGTGCTGCGCCAAGCTACCCAACAGTGCTTGCGATAGCGCGCTGCGGCCGTGACTGCCGAGTACCAGCAGTTCGGTCTGGGTGCTTTTCAGATGGGCTTGCAGGCAACGCAGGATGCCGCCTTGCTGCACCGAGTGGCTCAGGCTTGGGCCCGTTGCCGGGAGATTCTGCGCTTCATCCTCAAGCAGCTGGCTAATCAGGGCTTTTTGCGTGGTCAGCTGCGCTTCGACCTGCTTGGGTGTGCCCTTGTTTGGCTCGAATACATGCAAGGCATGCAGGTCGGCGGTCTCTGGCAGCAGGCGATAGGCCTGGCCCAGGGCGCTGCAGGCACAGAGCGAGAAGTCGATAGCCGCCAGGGCGCGTTCGTAAGGACGGAAGTCATTGCGCGCCACCAGCAGCAGCGGCACCTTGCAGTTTCTGGCGATGCGGTCGAGGCTGGTGCCGGAGAAGAAATCGTGGCGTTGATGATGGCCGCCCAGTACCAGTAGATCGCACCCCAGTGCGTTGAGCTGCTGCAGCACCGTTTCCGAAGGTTTAATGCCTGTGCGGATCAGCAGTTGGCTGCCGGGCGGGGCGTACTGGGTCAAGCTGCGATCCAGAGCCTGCTTGGCCTGTTCATGCTCCTGGCTGCTTTTGCTCGGGTCGAGTACATGCAGGATGGTCAGTTTTGCATTGAACTGCTTGGCCAGTTGCGCGGCGCGGCACAATGCCATGTCAGCGGTGTCGCGCAGGTCGTGGGCAATAAGAATATGACGGGGCATGGGCGGCGTTCTCCTGCCGATGCATGTCGGCACATTTATTGTGACCTCGAGTCATAGCCGGACTTTTGACCTAGGGCAAGGTCAGGCGTCAGCGGGCGCGTAATTGGTACAAGCCACGACTCTCGGCCACTACTTCACCACTGTCATCGGTCAGCTGCAACTCTAAAACGTATTCGGCCTTGCCTTCTTCTGTTGCCTGCTTTTGCAGGCGCTGAATTTGCTCAGCGCCAAGGCGCGCCTCGACGCGAATATCACCGGTGGCCGGGCGGCGGAAACGCAGGTTCATTTCCTTAATGATGGGGTAGAAGCGCTGTGCGTCGAAGCTGGTGAGAAACAGCGCCCCACCAGGGATTTCTGCCAGGGTGAACAGTGCGCCGGCATACATGCTGCCGATATGGTTCTGGTTATCGGCGATCGGCATCAGCAAGCGCACATGGCCTATTTCCAACACCTCGGCTTTGAGGCCGCTGCGTTTGACGAAGGCGATCTGTTCTTCGGTAAGCTGGCGTACCAGCGCTAGAGGCATGTGCATTGTTGGGCTCCATGGGTGGTTATGGAACCAGCCTAAAGCGTGGTGGGTGCGGGGGTAATGACCCTAAGCCGCCGCGAGATTGACCGATTCGCTCAAATCAAGCGGTCAGATACCCTGCTGGCGCAGCCATCCCAGTAATTGCGGCAAGGGTAAGGCGCCGCTCTGGCGGGCGACTTCCACTCCGCCCTTGAGCAGGATCAGGCTGGGGATCGAGCGAATGCCCATTTCGGCGGAGAGCTGCGGATTGGCTTCGCTGTCCAGCTTGCTTAGGCGGCAGTGCCCCTGTAATTGCTTGGCGGCTTGCTCGTAAATCGGCGCAAAGCTGCGGCACGGGCCGCACCAGCTGGCCCATACATCGATCAGCAGCGGTAAATCGCCTTTGTTCTGCGCGTCGAAGCTGGCCTGGGTCAGCTCGAAGGGTGTGCTGGGCAGCACCTCAGCCTTACAGCGACCGCAGCGTGGGGCATCGCTCAGTCGCTCAGCAGGAATGCGATTGAGGCCGTTGCACTGGGGGCAGGGGATCAGCAGGGGATTGGACACGGGCGACTCCAGGTTCGGGATAGTCCTTATCTGGAGTCGCTGGCGCAGATATCAAGTGCGCCGTGCCGCTTAGATGATTTGCGCCGCCTGTAGCGCCTGACTGAGGTCGGCGAGAATGTCGTCACAATGCTCGATGCCGATCGACAAGCGCACCATGTCACGCGGCACGCCGGCGCGCTCCAGCTCCTCATCATTGAGCTGACGGTGAGTGGTCGAGGCCGGGTGGCAGGCCAGTGACTTGGCGTCGCCGATATTCACCAGGCGCACCACCAACTGGAGCGCATCGATAAAGCGTGCCCCGGCCTCCTGCCCACCGACAATGCCGAACGAGAGGATTGAAGCGGGCTTACCCGCGCAATACTTCTGCGCCAAGGCGTGTTCTGGATGATCGGGCAGGCCCGCGTACTTGACCCAGGCCACCTGCGGATGATCGTGCAGGTAGTGCGCTACTTTGAGGGCGTTCTCGCAATGGCGCTCCATGCGCAGCGCCAGGGTTTCCAAACCTTGCAGAATCAGGAAGGCGTTGAACGGTGACAGCGCCGCACCAGTGTTGCGCAGCGGCACCACGCGGCAGCGGCCGATAAAAGCGGCAGGGCCGAAGGCTTCGGTGTAAGTCACGCCGTGGTAGGACGGATCTGGCGTATTGAGCAGGGCAAAGCGTTCTTTATTGTCGGCCCAGGGGAATTTGCCCGAGTCGACGACGATGCCGCCGATGCTGGTGCCATGGCCGCCGATGTATTTGGTCAGTGAGTGCACGACGATATCCGCGCCGTGCTCGAATGGCCGGCAGAGCATCGGCGTGGCCACGGTGTTATCGACGATCAACGGCACACCATGGCGGTGCGCGGCCTCGGCCAGCGCTTGCAGGTCAACGATATTGCCGGCGGGGTTGCCGATGGATTCGCAGAAAACGGCCTTGGTTCTGTCGTCGATCAACGCTTCCAGGGCGGCGATGTCGTCATGGGCGGCGAAACGGGTCTGGATGCCGAAGCGCGGCAGGGTATGGGCCAGCAGGTTGTAGGTGCCACCGTAGAGTTTGGCCACCGAGACGATATTGTCGCCCACTTCAGCCACGGTCTGAATCGCATAGGTGATGGCCGCCATGCCGGAGGCCACGGCCAGCGCGCCGACGCCACCTTCCAGCGCCGCTACGCGCTCTTCGAGCACGGCGTTGGTTGGGTTCATGATCCGCGAATAGATGTTGCCCGCGACCTTGAGGTCAAACAGGTCTGCCCCGTGCTGGGTGTCGTCGAAGGCAAAGGAGCTGGTCTGGTAGATCGGTACCGCCACCGCCTTGGTGGTTGGGTCGGGGCTATAACCGGCGTGGATGGCCAGGGTTTCCAGTTTCATTCGCGCGTTCCTTCAGGGCAGATAGCAAGGCACGCAGCATGGCTAAAGCAGCAAGGCCCGGTCAATGCGCTTGAGCAATGAACCGGGCCTTGGCTTGCAACACCAGTGATTGAACCTATGCCTTATACCGGCACCAGTGGCCAGAACCACGGGATAACAAAGCTGGCCACGATCCACAGAATAATATTTAGCGGGATGCCGACCTTCATAAAGTCGGTGAAGCGATAACCGCCGGCGTTGTAGACAAAGGTGTTGGTCTGGTAACCGATCGGCGTGGCGAAGCTGGCGCTGGCCGCGAACATGACCGCCACCACAAAGGCGCGCGGATCAACGCCCAGGTGTTGCGCGACGCCAATGGCGATGGGGGTGACCAGCACGGCTACTGCATTGTTCGAGAGCATCTCGGTGAGAACCGAGGTGAACAGGTAGATGAACGACAACATCAGCAGCGGACCGGCCCACGGCATCATGGTCATGGTGTTCTCCACCAGCAGCTTGACCAGGCCGACCTTGTCCATCGCGATGCTGATAGCCAGCATGCCGAAGATCAGGCTGAGAATTTTCCAGTCCACCGCTTTGTAGGCGTCTTCCACGTCCAGGCAGCGTGTGGCCAGCACGGTGACCGCGCCGATGATCGCCAGGCCTTCGATGGGCATCACGCCGAACGCGGCCAGGATCATCACAGACAGTGTGGCGATAATCGCAATCGGTGCCTTGTCGCGGCGAAAGGCGCGTTCTTGCACGGCGTTGAGGCTGATCAGTTCGCCGTTATCAGCGAAGCGTTTGATCTGCGTCGGCGTGCCTTCCACCAGCATTACATCACCGAACTGCAACTCGAAGTCATCGAGGTTGCCTTGAATATTCTCATCCTGACGGTGCACGGCGAGTACGGCGATGCCATAGCGCGCGGTGAGGTCGAGGTCGCGCATCGGCCGGTGG
>Ga0115550_1002928_pt1 | contig 11430 bp, 8 predicted proteins | sample COGITO_mtgs_1005_FD_87177 | JGI IMG/M metagenome (GOLD analysis project Ga0115550, IMG submission 87177) | Pelagic marine microbial communities from North Sea - COGITO_mtgs_100511 | ecosystem: Environmental > Aquatic > Marine > Epipelagic | place: Germany:Helgoland, sampling site Kabeltonne... | reverse complement strand
TTTTGCTGAAGCAGAACGGGAAATACTGGATTACATACTGGGCTATTACAGCCAACTCAGGCCACATCACTATAACGGTGGTTTGGCTCCGAATGAATCCGAGCGCAGATACTGGCTTGGCTATAACGAAGTGGCAAAAATTAGTTGACCACTACACTTCAATACGTATTGGCAGAAGATGGCGACGAGAAAGGCGCGTGGAGGCATTCAAACGAGAACAATTTGTGCGTCTGGTTTGGAAGCTGGCTCGAGTGGACCTATCGCACGAGAGTCGCCTGCGCCGATGCCTGATGGCGCAGTTCACGTCCAATTGCACCAAAACTGCGCCAAAAATTGGCGCCATTTGAAAAACTGCGCCATAATGGCGCCAAACAACCCAACTCCAAAAGCATCGATGTCGACAACACAGCAGGCACTACAACAAAGCATTCAACACGCCGAAAACGGACTGACACTGGCTGACTTGCTTCGACAACATCCGGCATTAGCCCGGCGAACTGCACAGCGTCTAGTCGCAGCGCTATTGGACGAGGGGTTGATTATCGCCGCAGGCCAAGGTCGGGCACGACGCTATTTCGCAAAGCCGTTGGTCCACACCAACGACCTGCAGACAACGGATCGTTTCCCGGCATTTATACCACTCTCTGCCGATAGCTTGGATATTCTGGCGTACATTGAAAAACCAACCGAGGCCCGCATTCCGGTCGGTTATCAATCTGACTTTCTGAATGCATATCAACCAAACAAAGATGCCTATTTATCCGCATCGCTGCGCCGGCAGCTACATAAAATCGGCCAGACCGCGGAACAATCACAACCTGCCGGCACCTATAGCAGGGCGATCCTCAATCGGCTATTGATTGATTTATCCTGGGCCTCCAGCCACCTTGAGGGTAACACCTATTCCAGACTCGATACCCTACAGCTTATCGAACATGGCAAAGCGGCCCCAGGAAAAGCCGCGCTCGAAACCCAAATGATCCTCAACCACAAAACCGCCATTGAACTACTGGTAGAAAACATCGATAGCGCTGAGCTTAACCGGTATACCCTGATGAATTTACACAGTTCCTTGGCGGAAAATTTGTTACCCAATCCGGCGGATGAAGGACGGATCAGACAGCATGCGGTTGATATCGGCAAAAGCGTTTATCGGCCAATTTCAACACCTCAGCTGCTTGAGCAGCAATTCGATCTGCTGCTGGCGAAAGCTAACCAAATTACCGATCCCTTTGAGCAATCCTTTTTTATGATGGTCCACTTGCCCTATCTGCAGCCGTTTGCTGATATGAACAAACGGACCTCCCGATTGGCAGCAAACTTGCCGTTGTTTCGCGCCAATCTGTGTCCGCTGACTTTTTTGGATGTCCCCGAGCAAGCTTATAGCAGAGCCACCTTAGGCGTATATGAGATGACCCGGGTCGAACTACTGCGCGATCTTTATGTCTGGGCTTATGAGCGTTCTGCACAAGAATACCTGGCAATTCGCCAGGAACTGGCAGAGCCGGATCCCCTCCGGCTAGCCTGGCGCGATCTGGTGAAGAAAACTATTTATCAGGTCGTAAGCTCTCCAACCACTGACGCACTAACCATCATCAGGCATCAGATAGACTCAGCGGTTCCCGAGCCACAACGCCCGGCAGTACAAGCCCTGATATTAGAAGAATTACGTCGTATCCATGAGGGCGTTCTGGCACGCTACGGTCTGCGCCCCTCTGAATTGGCATTGTGGAAAACGATTCAGGCGAAACGAGATTAGTTATCAGAAACTATTCATACCCGGCCATCCAACTGTCTGTTGGGCGTCGCCATCCCCCAAAGGGGTTAAAATCAATTTTGTCCTCTACAAGGGGGGGAGGAGATCCGAGGTTAAAACCACATTTTATCCGGTATATTTTTTGACTACCACTACCGAGTCTGTCACGATGATTGTGCTATGAAACAGTTGAAATCAAAAGAAAACATGATGCTTGTTAATGTTCGCCTCAGCGACCGATTCGAGTAAAGCACTCACTAATACGACGTTTCACTTCCTCATGCATTATGTTTAGACGCTCTCTATTTATATAATGAATGTCAATTATTTAGGCGCTTACTCTTAACTTTTTTAACGACAAGCTCGCACCACTGCTACCACCTTTTAGGCAATGAGCAGCACTCACGATCAAATATCAAACTGTAGTGGTCAACTAATTTTAGCCACATCGTTAGATATCTAAAAATCACTGTACAATGCCGACTTTTTTAATGCTCTGGCAACCCATTGAAGTCTCAAAATTTTCGAAAGCGCCCAATTCAGATTTGTAGGCAAACGTCCGCTTTGAGTGAAAAGCCGCGTTTGAATGTTTATGTAAGTTTCAGGCGTTTATTGCCCATCAATGAAAAATGAGAGGAGTGCTCCCAAGGATTAATGGCTTACATTAATCCTATGGCCCTCAAAGCAAAGGTCAAATTTGAAAGATTGTTAGAGAAGCCGAAAGCAAGAATGGTCACAGCTTGGTCACCGTTTGGTCACTGGGTATAAAAAAACCACTTGAGTTGCCTCTAAGTGGTTGATTTATATGGCGCACACATCAGGTTCGAACCTGAGACCTCTGCCTCCGGAGCGCATGCGTGGGGGCCTCAGGTTCGAACAGTGCGAAGCACGCAGAACATCTATATTTTACTGTGTGTACTATATAGATCAAGGCTTGCGCAATAAAATCGCATCACCCAAAAAATAACCATCAGCACCAATTAAAGCCAATACAGTATGGCAATATTCATTAAAATTGTCACATTAACTATTACTTGGTTTTGACACTTGCACTCGATTCTGTCACGATGATTTCGATATGAAACACACAAAATCAACAGAGCCGAATGTTCTTGTAGATATCTGTCTCAAGGATATACAGGGGATACATCCTGAGGTTCAGAATATAGTGGCCAGGACTGCCGACGTCATTTATGCGTCCGCACCTGACGATTTTTCAGAACTGACATTATGCTATTTACTTACTATCCATCCGATTCATGTCGTTGAACTTGAGACTCAACTGTATGTGATTGCCGGGTTCAGGAGCTTTGAACTGGCGACCCTGGCACTGACGAGGGAGAGCACCATCACGTGTATGTTGCATGCAAATATTGAGTCAAAAGACCTCACAAATATCGCGATGATTGATATAGCAGGCTCTCCTATCATGCATTCGCTCGGAGCAAAATTTGTGCAGCAACTACAAAATTTAGTCCAGGCATTGGGCGAAAGGGTTTTGACGCTATTCCCCAGATTGCAATCCATCAGGCGTATCCGTGGACAGAACAAATCAACTACTTAAAGCTCTGGCGCAGTTGGAAATCACAGGAAAGGACGCCGAGGGATTGCTCGGTTTATTAGATTTTATTGATGTCCCCAATGATCTCTATTGTGTGGGGGCTGTGCTGGAAAATGTCGCAGCAGCATTAGAATTACCCCTCATCAAAGAAATCGCTCCCCATACCAAACTGGTGTTGCAGGCTCTTGAGTACAGATCAAAAACATATTATCTGATTGAAAAACTGCAGAAGCATCGGGATAAAGAACACTTTTTCAGACCGCGGGAAACTAGCATCAAAGTCGCGATGCACAGTTATATCACCGACCACCAGCTGTATGTGTTGCTGTTTATGAACAGCGATAAAAATCAGCTCTTCTACCACACGTTTCGGCAGATTCTTCTTTTCCTGCCGGCTCTCATTGCAAAACACACCGACCTGAATCCTGATGTTTATCTGAAAAACAGCGATAAAAAAGAACTGAGTGAAATCTTCAGGGAGTTCAGTCAAGAAACCCCGATCACCGATTGGTACAGCGTCATTACAGGGGAAAAATATGATTCGTTATCAAGTTTTATCAGACGCTTCGGACAATTGGCTGCCCACTTAAAGCGGCTTAATTACAGCAAAAAGTATCGGCAAATAAAGCGTCTCGCTACTCTAATCAAGATCCTTCAACTGGGCTTAGGGATCCCAAGAAAACGTAAGAGTTCGAAAGGTCGTCAACGAGGTTCATCTCCACATAAGCCACCAGAAATTGATGGTTACACTGCCCTTACGGGCGAAATGTTGGTCAAGCTAACACTGCCGGACATTCATGATGAAGATAATCTGGTTTACGCAATATGGGAAAGTCCGGGTGATTCAGTTGATTATGATGCGATTTATTCGGGCGAAGAAGAGCAAGAGCAGGAAGTCGGGGAAGTCTATATTTTTCAGACTGCGCAGCCACTTGAATCCTATGTACAGGCATTTCATGGCAAACGCGTTTCCAGAGCTATTCTGAACCGAATTAGCCGGCAGAATAATTACCTGCCATTGTCACTACAAATGTTGTCGCCCTATGAACTTCAACTATTGGTGATGACGATTGCAAACGAGCCCGACAGTACAGATACGTTACTATTGCAGTTAATCATCATGACCATGTTACATACAGCAGCGCCATTTGAACGGGCGCGGGAACTGCTATTCGCCAATAAGTTTCACGATACCGAGGTACAAGCTAACATTGGTTACGAATACAGCTCGCAAAGCTGGATTATTCCTGCACTTAATCTCAACTATAAAACGCATGCTGATTATCACAATGTACAAAAAGCCGCATATCTTTTGAGATTACCTGCTACAGAGCTCTGCAGGCGTAAGTTTGATGAGCTCAAAAAGATACAGCAACCCACTGAAACACCAGAAAAGCCATGTAACAAAACCAATGTTTTGTCTGAAGATATCAAGGCGTACATGAAGGGTATTGGTACAGGCACGTTAACTAAAGCACGGATCAGCAACCACTTGCTCATCTCTGCATGTGCCGTTTTCGGTCAGGCCACTGCTGCGCTGTTATTCAATCGGGAACCTCCCGGCAGTATGGCAAGAAGTTATTACACGTCACTTCACACCAAACTGCTACAGCAACGGTATACGACATTATTAGGCAATGAAGCGACATCCTTTGGGAAAAAAATAAACGCGGCACAACAAGTCGAGCAACCTGGTTGGATTGGAGCCCGTTACCGTCCGGAAATAACGGAAGTCGCTGCGGCCGTTATAACTATGGCAAGCGAGCTCTCAATGTTACAAGCCCGGTTAATTGAGCCTGGTAAATGGATAGAATTCCATAATCTGTATATAACCTATCAGGTATTTTGCCAATCGCTGTTAACAGGTATGAGGCCGATTACGATACCGCTGGTAAACCCCGAACAGGTTATTTCCTCTGTCGGTGTCTTTATTCGAAAAGAAAAGGCGCGGGAGGATGAATTCAATACACGCCACATTCCAATCTGCCAGACGGTATTGGCACTGATGAGTGCTTATCAGCGGCATATGCTAATCGTAAAAAGTCGTCTTTTTCGTAAAAGCATCCCACTGTCATCATTACCAGAAATTTTTTATCTGGATATCAACTGCCTGCCGCGACCCTTCCAGCCACTGCTCTATCAACAGGTATTAAAGCGGTATATTGACCTACCACCCAACTTGAACCGTCGATTGTTACGCAATTTTCTGGAAGAACAGTCTGTGCCTCATGAAATCATTGATGTTGTGATGGGGCATGCCAATATCGGTGAACAATATTGGGGGGCGCATTCCACGTTATCGATGAGGGATATCAGGGGCCAAATAGCTCCGCACATGACAAAGTTTGCAGAGCTGTTAGGTATTAAGACGATTCAGGGGCTGCCTGCATGAATATCAGCGAGCTGCACCAAGAGATCCGACAGCGACTGATTCGCCTGCGTGGCGAGCCGGTAATCAGTAATGAAGTGGTGATCCTGACTAAACAGGAATACAGCAACCTATTCTGGCAATTACTTCACACTCAGCAAAGTTCTCGTTTTAGAGATGCGGGAATTAACCTGATAGAGCAACTAAACAATTATATTGCTGCTCATCGCGCAGTTTATCCGGCATCATTTTCGATTCAGGCACCAGTCCGACTCAAACGGCCAACACCGCCGGTAACGCAAAGTAGCCTGAACGATATTTATTTCATTGAAACGCTGGACCGCGTCTTTAACGATAGTCTGAGCGCGCAGCACGATTGCAATAGATTTGATCTGGGGCGATTACTTTATTCTGCAATGCGATATGGTGGGTTGCTGCGAAAAGACTATCTTAATAGCCTCACATCGGTCCTGCTCAATGGCCAACCACAGTGTTATCAAAAGCTGATTTGGTTTGAATTAAAAGGAGCCGCCGGCGAGATCCAGATTTGGCAACCGGATAAAATGTCAGTGCAATTGCTTAATCAATGGTATAGCAAACGAGAGCCAGAACTGAAACCTCCAAAGTTGGAAGCACAATATTACCTCGAGGCGTTTTTGCATCGGGCTGACACTAAGCAACCAAACAGCTTGCGGCTTACCTGGTTGATTCAGGCTATTTGTAGCAGGCTCAGCCTTGAAGTTTCACCATTCTCACTCGACGTCCTCACTGGTACACAACCCAACCTGACACTAAAATCGCAGGTGTTTTACCGGTTGATTAGTCAAAAGGCGCCACCGCAGCCGCTTGTAGAGACAACCACAGTAGAAACTGAAAACGACAGCACAAAGGGTATTGTGCCAGTGGGATATACGAGCCATTCCCGACAATACGATCTTCGTCTTGCTCTGGCCTTTATAAAGGAGATAAAGAGCCTGCTTCGGCGGCATAAGCGGGACTCAAACACTACAGAGCAATCCAGACAACTAGCCCACTCAAATACAGCCAGAGATATTGAGGTAAGAATAAAAGCTACCAGTGTTTTGCCGCCTGTATTGCATTATCTGATGCATTGGGTCTGTGTGCGTCTCACCTCACAAAGCCGCTGGTCCGGTAAACTATCGCCCAGCACTTTAATCAGTTACCTCGATACGATTGCTAATCCTCTCATAATGACGTTTGGCGAGCGTGATTTGGTCAATATTGATCCAGAAGAACTGACAGAACTCTACACACAACTGATAGATGAAGGTCCCAGTTTGCTCTCTCAAACAAAACGGGCCCGGATATTACGGGATTTCCATATCTATCTTGAGCTGACCTATCAAGTTTCTCCCTGTTATATGTTTCAGCAACACATTGCCAAAAGTCTGAGGCTGGAAGCGCTGACAGTTGACGCGAATATTCTGATGCCGTGGGAATACCGCCACGCTTGCGATTATTTACTTGAGAGTACAGAGCTGCAATCAGGGCTCAATTTTTTACAAGCGAGAGCGATACTGGTGCTCTTAATGCTAGGTTTTCGCTGCGGATTACGTCGGCGCGAAGCACTCTTTTTGCGATTGCAGGATGTGGAAATACCCGTCACTGAAGATTCCGTCGTACTTAGTGAGTACACTACAATCTATATCACACCACATGAGCAGCGCTCTTTGAAGACAACATCTGCAGAGCGGCGAATTCCTATTGGGTTACTTTTAAATGATGCGGAAAAGAGTATTTTTGTCGAGTATCTGCAAGCAAGGCAAGCATTCGGTCGCGAGCATTCTCCCTCTCTATTTTATTTTGGTGACACACCGCCATTAGGTGCGGTAGGCCGGCCAGTGGCACCTGAAAATCTCTTATTTGAACCACTGACGACACTGCTACAACGAATTACCGGTGACAATAGTTTCCGTTTTCATCATTTGCGCCACTCTTTTGCTACCTGGATGTTGTGGATCTGGCAGAGAAAACCAACCGATGTTGATCCGTTGCCTATTCCTACTCTGACGGATGTCGGGGAATTTTCGCACTTGGCAAAAGCCAGAGCGATAGTGCTAAAGATCACAGATACACAACCAACCAGAAAAGTACTTCACGTTATCAGTGCAATGATTGGACATGCCGGGCCGAGCATGACGCTATTTCATTACATTCATAGTGCAAGCTGGCTGAACTGGGTGGAACTAAATAACAGCGCTCCTCTTATAAGCCGCGATGCTGAAGCCAGCCTTGCAGGTGTCGACGTGCGCACCGCCACCCGGGCTCGGCTTGTTCCGGCGTCTCCGGATTCGCAATATCAGGGGATGGCTGACTACGCTGCTCAAAAATTGTTAAAGCACAGCGCTAAAGTTCCTCTGAAACATTGGCTAAACACCACCTCAAGACAGCCTGGTGCGCTCAACTCAGTGGTTACACATCGCGACTTGGGACTCGACATTTATTGTGCTTTGCTTCGCCATATTAACTTTGGCATCCCGATTGAAATGTGCGCGCAGGACGTTAATATTGAGCTGGACCTCTTGGTCAGAGCACGTGAAAACGCTAGATATTTTTTCAGCCAGCAATTTAATGCATACTCGAAATTCGAATACAAAAAACGCCCGCGTAATCATAAGCGGTTTATTTATGAAGATAGTCTCAGAGTGAACATTGCTCCGGTTGCTGCGCTACCAGCCCTGCCAGCGAACCCTAAAAGCCTGAATATAGCTCTGCGTATGTTGAAGGAGTTTCATCAGCTTCCTGAGCACGAACAAATGGAGGTTTTGTGGGCCGCACACTATGCAGTTACCTTCAACTCTGTCACCTGGCCACATTTCCGCTGTTATAAAAAATCAACATTGCATCGTTTTATCCACGCTATGCTGCTGTTCAAAAAAGCATTTGCGGCCTCCCAGCGAATGCGATTTACGCTGGTATCCAGTGCACCGCTCAACTCTGAACAGCGCACGTCGCTTTGGCGGGGCTGGTCGTTAGACAATTGGCCCGATCAGATAAGAGATAATCGAGCAGATAAAGACTATTCAATAAAAGGCCATGTCGCAATTGATTTTATCGCCAATAGCGGCTCCCAAAAATCTCGTCAGCGAAAAATGTTAGCTCGGGGGAAAAGCCAGGTTCGGTATCGTCGCAGACTCAGCGAGTATGGTGTTAGGTTTGGACTGTATTTATTGTTTATGGTATCAAATTCAGAATAACCGTGACCTTTCCTCAAATTTAAGACCGTGGCCTCTCGATTATGCAGATATCAGTACTTTTACTGATCCATGGTTCTTGGTTAAATGATTTGTGTAAGCCCAAAGAATAGGTATACCAGTGTCTATGTTTTCAGTTGGATGGACTTAATCATCACGTGTAGTTAAACCAAATTGACCGTTTTGTGCCCAGGCTGTGTAAAAACTCGGTTTTCGCAGTATCTCGTCATTCTTCCAGCCAGACGCCGCGACTTGCCTTCAGCCAGTGAGCTTCATACGTACTCAGTCGGTTGGCGTTCTCCACCTTATCTGATACGGTATGCCTCCAGCAGTTCGCCGCCTTTGATGATCAGACTATCTATGTAAGACTTGATATCCGCCTCACCAAGTCCTTTGCTGCGAAGTGCGCGCCGGATCTGCACTATGCACATAGCCACCCTGAAATGCTGCACCGGATAAAAGCAGATCCCGGTATGCTTCATCTTCAGCAAAGGCTTTACGCAATCCCTTCATCGAGTCTGCACCAAACCGGAAACTGTCTCTGTTAATCATCCAGGCATGCACTGCATCGCGCACAAAGTTCCTGATGATGAAATCAGGACTCTTGTACCTTCGCAGTGCGTATGAACGACATCCTTAAACACTATCCGCACCTGCCTGTTCGATTAGAGCGGAAGGAGACTGCATGATAACCGCCCAAATCCTAACCGGCCGCGAGGCCGTTGAACTTCTCGCTGCCTGCCTTGTTGGCCGGTTGGTTATGGTCAATGCTGGCATGCCTACCGCAGGCTCAGTTCCAAAGCTCGGTGTCGTTGTAAACCCACAGGCCTGCTTCATCGATTTTGAAAACCCAAATGCAGCTTTCTATGTGGAAGTTGAGTCCGGTGATGACTGGATGTTGTACGAGGTTTTCAACGACGAGCACTTTGTTTTGTTGGGTGAGGTTGCTACATGACAACCGTCGAAGCTCTGGCACTGTCTCTCGCCTGAGACTAGTGTCGCGACGGGTCAAACGAGTAGGGTTTGACACAGACTATGTTTTAGGACCACCATTCCGTACTTCGGTGGTCCTACTATTATACGAACACTTAAACTGAACAGACAGAAACAACAGATCATTAAACGAACATAGACTCAATGTGCTGGTTGTTAACTAAGACAACAACTCTACAATTGACTTGATTACATTTAAAGTCCCCGATACGGCCTGTATGATTTCATTGGCCTTTTTGAGGCTATACAAAGCTCTCGCTAGGTCTTTCGTAGATTGCTCGATGCTTGCTAGTTTGTAAGCAAACTCCTGAGTAATCCCAGACAAAAGTACTTTTTGCGCTGCCGAGATAGCGAGTCCAGTTTGATAAATTTGCTCGTTCCATTTTATGTGTTGGGTTGGCTTCAGGCTTCGTGGATCGACTAGCATTAATTCGTCCCGAACTCTATAAAGATGATCCAAAAGTTGACTTACAGTATTTGTTTGGTCTTCTGTTGGGACTATACGTTCTGGCATTTTAATTCTCCTCCTTTGAATTATTTAGTTGGCGCAATAGGCTTTTCAGCGTTCTTAATTGCAACCAAAGCACTCACGACTGAATCAAGTTCCTTCAGCTGTTTGATAATCTCTGTATTGTCGTACGCACCAGACAAGATTTTCTCCCAAGTTTTTCCCATCTGCTTTGATGCTTCCTTGGCTAATTTTACTGCTTCTAACATTTTACCAGTTGCTTTCGTCCTAATATAAGCCCGTCGATTAGTGACCCAATTTTTGTCAATTTCTTGCACTTCATATGGAGCTCTAACGCTATCAACGTAAAACCGATTTGCAGTATCATTCATATCAGCTGCGATCGCTTTCTCAGCAAATTCGATTATTTTTTCCTGTAAAAGAATTGCCTCACCGATAACTTTTGCGTCTCTCTTGAGAGCATCACTGACTTTTTGACCGTGAACCTGATCTGCTACTATCTTAGCTAACCCAGATAGTGCATTCTTCTGTGAGTCGCTTATTACTGGTTTGAGTCCACTTTCTGAGTCCTTCAAAGCCCCATTTAATCCATTAATGGTATCTGCTAGAGAAGAAACCGCAGTAGATGTGGCAGCCGATTGCGAATTATCCGCCAACGACTGTAATCCTTTAAAATACGCTTCGATTGATCCAACCGATGCCTTCAAAGTCATCATTTGCGAAACATTTGCGATTAGTGCCACATCAGATTGCTTTAACCTATCCCTCATTTGCTCCGGTGCATATTGAGGTTCTGAAAGTGCTTCCTTGGGGAGTTTTGAGCGTACATGGGCTTCACTATCAGCATTAATCATCGAATCAACTGCAACTTCAATAAGCGCTGATGTAGCTTGCGAATACGCTATTCCAGCGCTTGATAGGTCCTTACCTCTTTGAACCTCAACGGACCCCAGCTGTCAGACTAGTTGTCGCCTCAATTAATCCTTAGAGGTCACAATGAAAACAACGTATTCTGATGCGTTTATAGAGCAAGCCTTAGTTAAAGTTTTTTCCCGTGGTCAGCGCACA
>Ga0115550_1002925_pt1 | contig 11434 bp, 11 predicted proteins | sample COGITO_mtgs_1005_FD_87177 | JGI IMG/M metagenome (GOLD analysis project Ga0115550, IMG submission 87177) | Pelagic marine microbial communities from North Sea - COGITO_mtgs_100511 | ecosystem: Environmental > Aquatic > Marine > Epipelagic | place: Germany:Helgoland, sampling site Kabeltonne... | reverse complement strand
GACGGTAGGAGCTGGAGGTCGGATTAAGACCCTCCCGTTTACTATCGAGACTAAATCGGTCTTTGACGGTAAATCTCTCCTTAGGAAAGCATGCGCCATGCGGCTTTCCCGGCATCAGCAGGTCTCCTGACCCTTGACGGTAAAAGCCGTCATGAACAGGAGGAAAACCTCGATGCTAACTGACACCGCACTGCGCAGCCTCAAGCCCAAAGCCAAGCCCTACAAGGCTTCCGACCGCGATGGCATGTACGTGACGGTATCGCCTACCGGTACCGTCACCTTTCGCTACGATTACCGTCTCAATGGACGCCGGGAAACGCTAACCATTGGGCGGTATGGCCCTGCGGGCATTTCGTTGGCCATGGCTCGCGAAAAACTGCTCGATGCCAAGCGCATGGTTGCCCTGGGGAGCTCACCTTCCCTGGAGAAGCAGAGGGCCAAGCGACGGCTGACGGCCGCCAAGACGTTCGGCGAGGTGCTGAAGAGCTGGCTAGCCGATGCACGTATGGCCGACAGTACGCGGGCAATGCGCAAAAGCATCATCGATCGCGACATCCTGCCGCTCTTCGAGAACCGTCTTCTGACCGAAATCACCCCTGACGATCTGCGGGCACTCTGTACCAAGGTGAAGGCGCGCGGTGCACCGGCCACGGCTGTCCACATTCGAGACATCGTGAAGCAGGTGTATGCGTTCGCGATCCTGCATGGGGAGAAAGTCGACAATCCGGCCAACGATGTAAAGGCTGCTTCGATTGCCACCTTTGTGCCGAAGGATCGAGCGCTTACCCCGACTGAGATACGGCTGGCCTTCCACCAGTTAGAGTCCATCGCGGCTTACCCCACTATCCGGCTGGCCTTGCGACTGGTGCTGCTGACCCTGGTGCGCAAGAGCGAACTGATTGAGGCGACCTGGGATGAGGTGGACTTTGAGAACGCCACCTGGACGATCTCGAAGCAGCGGATGAAGGGGCGAAACCCGCACGTGGTTTACCTATCACGCCAGTCACTGGACATCTTTGTGGCGCTGCACACGTGTGCAGCGGGCTCCAAATTCGTGCTGCCATCGCGCTATGAAATTTACCGTTGTATGTCGCACGCAACGTTGAACCGGATTACTCAGCTCATCGCTTCGCGCGCAAAGGCGGCTGGGCTGCCGCTGGAGCCGTTCACGGTTCACGATCTGCGTCGGACAGGCTCCACGCTGCTTAATGAAGTGGGTTTCAATGGTGATTGGATAGAGAAGTGCCTGGCTCACGAGGATGGGCGTTCCTCGCGCTCGGTCTACAACAAGGCTGAGTATTCCGAGCAGCGGCGCCACATGCTGCAGGAGTGGGCGGACATGATTGACGCCTGGATCGATGGTCGGAGCCATGTACCAAAACTGCAGCCGGACAATGTGACCGTACCGGTGTTAAGTGCCGCAGTTTAAGGAAGTGCATGGTTGTCAGTTGACAACCATGCTGGTCATGTCAATACTGGAGATCACTGATGGCCCGTCCCTCTCATCCGAAGAAAGAAGTCGAGGAAGCACTGAGGCACGCAGAAGAGCAGGGCTGGCGCGTAGAAGTAGGTGGCAGCCATGCCTGGGGGCGGATCTACTGCCCGTATAACGATGAGGAATGTCGCTGCGGCGAGTTCTGCATCACCAGCGTATGGAGCACGCCGAAGAGCCCTGTCAATCACGCACGCGCCTTGGGGCGTGTCGTGGACAACTGCACCACGCACCGTAAGCAGCAAGAAGCCGCTGGCGGGGCCGAGGAGTAACACGATGGAATATACCTTTACTCTGAAGTACCAACTTGCCGACGATGAACGTGATTCTGATGCGCTGGTCGAGCGCCTAGGCGAGGCCGGTTGCGATGATGCTTTGGTCGGCATCGGCCAGCCGGGGAGGTTGGCGCTGGAGTTCACCCGCGAAGCGGAGAGCGCAGATGCGGCTGTGCGCAGTGCACTGGCCGACGTGCGCAGTGCGGTACCGTCGGCCAAGCTGATCGAGGTGGCTCCGGATTTGGTCGGTCTGACCGACGTGGCCGAAATGGTCGGCGTGTCGCGGCAAAACATGCGCAAGCTAATGCTGGCCCACCCAAGTAGCTTCCCGGCACCAGTGCATGAGGGCAGTGCGTCGATTTGGCACCTGGCGGACGTATTGGTCTGGCTGCAGGCCAAGGGCAGCTACTCGTTGGCTAGGGACGTTCTGGAGGTGGCGGGTGTGGCCTTGCAGGTCAACCTGGCCAAGGAAAGTCGGCGTCTATCGCGCTCGACTTCCGATGAGCTGGAAGCTCTTGTTGGATGAGGTCGTTGCTGGCCTCATTCCTGCTCTGAACCCGTCCGAACAGGGCGGGTTTTTCGTAGGTGGACATCTGGCTTGCTGGCATTGATGCGAGGGGCCTGCTTGCGCTCCTCAATCCAGGTCTCTATCTCAGCCAGGTCCCATACCACGCAACGCGGCGTCAGGTTGAAGCGCCGGGGGAATTCGCCACGACGCTCCATCTCGTAGATGGTTGTCTCGGACAGGGGGACGATCTGCTGCAGCTCATGCCGCCGAATGGTGCGCCGGAAGGGTAGGGAGCTGCACTTCGGAAACTGCGGCAGTGCCTCGTAGGCTTCTGTGCCAGGCATCGGCAGAGGCTGGCTGGTCTCGGAGATTGAAGCGCTGGATGTGGGCGATGGATGTTCCATCTTGGACTCCATGAGTCTGGCTGGATGGAAACACTGTGAGGTTCAGTGGCTATCGAGACAACTTGCTGCAGCGTAGTGGAGCGAAAGTGCGCAATTGCACCTATTTGGCCATCCAATCGCATTGGTGTTGATCGGTTCAGTAGGCGGTAGAGATGCACTGGTAGATATCGGCGCTCCCAATGGACGTCGGCTCGTTTGTTCAAGATGAGCCTGAACTCGCTTTAGTGAAAGGCTGCTTCCGCCCCCATAGGTTCTATAATGGGGGCGACCAATACGACCAGCCAGTTCGATGACCGATAGACGACCGTTATTTTGAAACTAAGCAAGATTTGTTCGGTCAATCCGGTATCATAGATATATCTTCCTACATGGTTCCCTATCATAACTGATATCTGTTTGATGGCTGGATACTTGAAAGTGCGTGAAAGCTTTCCCGATATCAGATCGTTTATTTTAAGTGATTGTATTGTTAGATATTTAATTTAGAAGCGCATGGTGCTATTTGTTGTGCTACGCCATAGAAAATATAAAATCATCCTGATGCCATTGAGCGGATATCGGTGTAGTAGATACTTGAGCGGGAAATAGTTTCAAGTAGCTTATGAAAATTGACACCCTGTATTTTCCCTCCGGAAACAGAAAGGACAGAGCTATAGCGCCTTTTTAGGAAAACCGCGGTATGTCTTGAAAGTCCCATGACTTGCATGGCAGCAATATCTTTATCGTTTGTTCCGAATTCTATGAACTGAGCCCAGTTTGCACCCGCATCGTCCCCGTATATTTCTTGCAGACACTGGTAGTAATGGCCGAAATAGTTTTCAAAAACAAATCTGAGATCGTGTTCTATATTGGAGATGAGATTGTTGACGACAGCGCTTATGTGTTCTGGTTTTTTTACGTCGAGTTGAATCGTTTCCCGTTTATACCAAATGGTCTGTTGGGTGGCGAGTGTGTTAGAGATTAGGGTGCTGAGTGACTCGCCCATTATCCAGCGGTGAATCAGTCGTCTGAAGTATACGATGCTGCCGCGCTTAAACTTTTTCTCGTTAACCTCGAAGTCATAAATATCGAAGATAAGGTGGAGCTTCTTACCTATTTCATCCATTGTCGGCCATTGAGATAGCTTCAGCGATCCCCTGAATGCTTTGAGCTTTTTGAAAGCGGAATTCTGGGTGTCGAGATCAATGTATTGATTGCTCCTCGCAATATGGATTGGTATTTTTATATCTGCAACAGATTCGGCTGCTAATTTAGCTGATCGGCCATCAGTTTCGTCTTTGTAGAGATTGTACAGGGAAGTCTCGTAGCCAGAATTACTTCGAATGCTGTCGATTCTAAGGATGTCGGAAATTTTAAATGATAAAGAGGAGCTGGGGGTGCTTCCGTCGATGGAGGCAAGTACATTATCGATTTCTTTTTTGTTTTTTGGCAATACAGTTGGGGTTAGTGTGATTTCTCTACTTTTTTCATTAAGTATGTTTAGAGTGTTCCACTGGTCATCTTCATCTTTGATGCAAACAATATTTCCCGAAAATTCTTTAGCCAAGCGCCCCGCTCGCCCTGCAAGGTTCCAGAAATCAATGGGTTCAAGATTTGGAGTGCCTTTTTTGCTAGACATAACAAATATGGTTTTAGCAGGTAAATTTACACCTTCCAGTAATGTTGGCGTGCAAAATAAGTAGCGGATTTCTCCGTCCCTGAAGAGCGATTCGATAAGGCTTCTGATTGCTTGAGGCAACCCTCCAAAATGGAATGCAATTCCCAACTCCAGCATGCTTGCTAACTCATAGTCAGGGTGAATGTATTCCCTGACTTGTTGGGCAGCCTCTTTGATTACTTGTGAAACGGCTGGGCTCTTTTCTTTCGTAAGAAATTTATTAAAGGATCTTGCACGAGCCAGTGTCTTTTCTACAGAACCGCCGTAGATTATTTTAGGCGAGTTTCCGCCTACTCGGAAAAACAAATCATTGGCGGTTCGATACCGGTTAAGCAAAATAGCAGGAAGGGAAGACTTTATGCCTTGATGGTATTGAAAGATGTTACGGTCGAGCAGGTTGACGAAATATAGATGCTGACTGGTAGCACCTTCCTTTGTCTTGAATACATTTTTCTTATTCCGCCCAAATAGCTCTAAAAAACTTTCAGGGTTAGATACGTTTGGGGATGAGAAATAAATGTGCAGGCCTTTGTTTCTTTCAATTGCCTGTTCTATTGCTTGATAAGTTATGATGCTTCTGTGGTCTTTTTTAGACGACAGCTTTTGTGCTTCATCAACAAATAGGTATCCGAAAGCATAACTTTGTGAGCTGTTAATCAGGCTTAATAGACGCTCGGGTGTAAGGATGAAGACAAAATTTTGATCGGGATCGCTATTGAGTTCTGACAGTGCATAGGAACTTGTGGCTACTTGAAAGTCGTTGTTTTTTAGGTCGCTGCCTAGTTTTTCTTTTATGTCGCTAAAGACTTGAGCGATGAGCGCGCGGGTGGGTACTAAGACGACAATATCTGATTTTGGGGTGTTCGCAATCATCTTTCTTATCATTTCTAGAATGACAAAAGATTTACCCATTGACGTCGGTGCTGCGAAACTAAAATTTTTGCTTTCGGTTAATTTGGAGAAAAGCTCAAACTGCTTGTCGGTAAAGAATGTCTCGGTCCCCTGGACTTTTTGAGCCGATTTCTTTACGTGCAACTCAATTCGTCTATCTATGGGAAGGGCACTATCAAGCTCTTTTTGCTTTCGTAGAAGACCTAAACTTGGCCACAACCCAAGCTTGTTGACTATCGCATTCGCATAGGCCTTGCTACGAGCGCCGCGAGTGTTCACCTCGTAAACATTCCCAACGATTCTATAGGCTAAATTTCGATCAGACTCGCCTTTTGATGATGACAATATGTCAGCGAAGCGTAGCAGGTGGGTGAGTTCCTTTGCCGCCAGCGGTGTAGCATCTTGGTCAAAGGTGAAGGTGTCTTTCGCGAGCTGAGCTTTATAAAAAAGTCTCTGGAAATAGCTGCTCTCATGTACGTCAGCTACAAGTCTATCTATTAGAGGTTCTGCTTCCATACTAGGCCTCGACTATCCGCTTGAGCAACAGCTTTCTGGTTTCGTCTATTTCTGTGAAGGGAACTATATAAATGTAAAAGTTATAGCCATGCAGTTCATGCCGGTCGATTGCATTGAGCACATTTTCAAAGACATCCAGCGCTTGTTGTTTTACCCGTTCGTACAGCAATTCTCTGTACTCTCGGTTAGGTAATTTTTTTTCCTCGTTGCTGACGGCCACTTCATACCCAATGAATGCACCAAATGAGTAGTCGGTGCTCATATCATCATCCGCCTCAGTGGGGAGGAGGATTTTTTTGAGAACCAAGTACTCGTCCTGAGTAACGGAGGTCTTGATCAGTTGGGAGTCGATTAGAGTGGTTTCGAAGGCAAGCTTGCCCTCTGCAAATTTTTTGATCGACCGGAACGCATCGGATACGCCGTCGAGGAGATGCTTGCGCATCTTAGATTCGCCGAAAACGATTTTATGTTCGTTGTCGGAAAGGCTTAGAAGATGTACTCCATCGGCACCTTTGACGTAGTCGTTGGCCGAGGTTTTTATCTCCAATTTGGACAGGAGTTTCGGCGCCTGTAAATGTGACTCTAGAAATGAGTAAAGTAGTATTTCTCCTAACTCACCATCATTTTGTACGTAATCACGCAACTTACTCTTTGCTTCCACAAACGCTTTGCCACCATAGCTCCCTTCGTACTCGCTAAGTCGTGAGTTTGATAGAGCGTAGGTGATAATAATGTCGTAGAGTTCATTGACTAAATTTTCATAGACAAAATTATTGCTTCTGATGTCTAAGATGAATACGTCTAAGACGCTGATACCTTGGCTACATTGCTTTTTCCCCAAATGTTTAAACATTTTGAGAAATTTTGGACTTACTTTTACGCCCAAAGTCATGCCTAAATCCTTTTTACACCCTGCCGCGATGTGGTAATCCCCCCATTTTTAGTACTTGCCAGAAGTAGAGGTCAGGCCACGAGAGCCAACTTCTGTTTGGGGGTGATGCCTCCCAGGGCCATATTTGGCCGTTCGTGATTGTATGTCCAGACCCATCGAGTGGCGTGCTCTTGCACCTCGGCGATGGATTCGAACAGGTAATGCCCAAGCCAGTCGTAACGCACCGTGCGGTTGTAGCGCTCGACGTAGGCATTCTGCTGGGGATTCCCGGGCTGGATATGTTCCAGACGGATGCCATGCTTTTCTGCCCACAGCACGAGCTTGCTGCTGATGTATTCCGGCCCGTTGTCGCTGCGAATGGCCCGTGGTTTGCCACGCCACTCGATGACCTGATCCAGTGCGCGCACCACACGTTCCGCCGGCAGAGACAAGTCGATATCCATGGCCAGGGCTTCACGGTTGAAGTCGTCGATCAGGTTGAACAGGCGGAAGCTGCGACCATCGGCCAACTGATCATGCATGAAGTCCATCGACCAGCAGTGATTGATCGCTTCCGGCACCGCCAGTGGCTCGGGCTTCTCACGCACGATGCGCTTGCGCGGCTTGATTCGTAGGTTCAGCTCCAGCTCCCGATAGATCCGGTACACCCGCTTGTGATTCCAGCGGTGACCTTTCACGTTGCGCAGGTACAGGAAGCACAGACCGAAACCCCAGTTGCGCTGGCTGTGCGTAAGCCGGATCAGATGATCGGCGATCTCGGCATTCTCCGAGGACAACCGCGGTTGGTAGCGATAGCAGGTGACGCTGACCTCGAAGGCCAGACACGCCTGCTTGATACTGATCCGGCCCGAGCGAACTGCACGCTGCGCCATCTCTCGCCGCCGAGATGGCTTCACCACTTTTTTGCCATCGCCTCCTGAATGATCTCGGCCTTCAGGCGCTCTTCGGCATACATCTTCTTGAGACGGCGGTTCTCCTCCTCCAGCTCACGCAGCCGGGCCATTAACGAGGCGTCCATGCCGCCGAACTTGGCGCGCCACTTGTAAAAGGTCGCCGAGCTGATGCCATGCTCGCGGCACAGCTCCGGAACTGGGCTGCCGGCTTCGGCCTGCTTGAGGATGGCGATGATCTGGCTGTCCGAAAAACGCGATGTCTTCACGCAAAATTTCCTTGATCCGATTAGGAGAAAATTCTACTTCTGACGAGCACTGATTTCAGGGGGGATTACCATGTGGTTGAGGAGGGGGATGCCACATCTGCATTCTCAAGGTTTCCAGCGCGTCCTGGGAGGCAGCCGACCAGGGAGTGGGCCAGAACTCCTTTAGACCTCCATGCCTTTGTGATGAGGGTACCTGAATGGTGTTGCTTTGCCACTACTCAGTCAGCACGCTTTTGGCAGATCGTTGTCGGCACTGACAGTCTGCAATAGGGCGATTCTGTTGAAAAAGTCGCTTCGCGATTTCTGCCCACAAATGAGCGTTGCCGACGTTGAAATCTGAATCGTTTGGAAGGCGGAGTTACCTTGGTTTTTACGCAGTGGCGCCCAAGCGCGCGCTTCTTGAGCTCTGAAAAGGCGACGGCCACCGAGACCGACTTTTTCAACAGAATCGGGCAGCCGCGGATGGTCACGAAGGACTGCAATCAATCCGTAGTGGACATTCTTAGGACAAAAATAGGCCCAGCCACGCTTGTTGAAGCTGGTGGGATTCAGTAATCGATCGCCGAAACCGACTAAACCTCGTTCCAATCGGGTTGCGCTCGCCGTTGTTGAGTGGCACTTTGATGCCATTCACCCTCGGAGCCCAAATGGATTGGCCATGCATAACACTTACAACATATATAAGGTCAAGCACACCAAGCTCGCTCAACTAAAAGAAAAACTGAATGCTGTTGGACTCCGGGAGCAGAAAACTCGCAGCTCGAATGACTATTCGATGACCTTTTATTTTTCCGATAAGGTAAAGGGGAATGACATTTGGTGGTGGGAAACTTACCGAGACTTCTTTAACGACGATGTTGTCAAGCCTACCAATACCTTCCATTTCGGGATGCTGCTGTGTCACCACACTGACAAGCCTGAACATATCTATGCTGTCAGCCTCGGAAAGGCTCATTTCTATCTTTCCAAGTTCATTCAGCATGATTTCGGTATAGACCTGGCTGTGCGTATGGCGGATGAGAACACTATTCTGCTCAAGAAAAGCCGATATTTTACGGGTACCAAGAGGCAGGACGTATCCTCCTACCAGCGATTCCAACCCAATGGGTACGAGCCTGGTGAGTCGGTCGATCACCTCAAGCTCAGAGCATCGGACAGGGATTTGTGGGGTGAACGGAATATAATTTTTGCTGACTCGATTCAGATGGATATGGATCGAAATCCACTTGACCTCGCCGAGATTTTCGATCGCCTAGAGGCAAGCATGGGGGGCGAGGAAATCATTCGGCTTCCGAAGCTGGAACCTGTCACTGATGAACTGCGTGTGGAGCTTGATAAGCTACTATTAACGTTTATCAAAACCCGGCAAGGCAACGTTAAAGTCGAAGAGTTCCATGTGTATGGTGTAGCAATTTGCTTCAGTTTTCACGATTACGACTATCGCCTCTCTGCCAAGAAATCCGGCAAAACCGGTGCGTATCGCAAGAATATTGGCAACTCTCTGACCGTCGATGAGGTCAGCGATTTCCTCATTGAACACAATGATATTGACGACATCAATGCCGTAAGTGTGCAGTTCAAGAGCGGTGATCATGGCGTGTTCACTCAGGCGCTCAAAGAGATTCTAGATCTGCCCATCGCCTATGACGGTTACCATTACTTCTTGAGGAATGGTGACTGGTATAAATTCAACCAGACCTTCATGGACTACCTAAAACATTCACTTGATACGATTGATACCGTCCTGAAGGAGCCGCTCGATGAGGCAGATTACATCCGCTGGCGCGATGAGAAGCAACTTAAGATCGATGCCAACGAGCCTGTTGATGACAAGCTTACCTACCGCGAAAGCTACTTCAATAAAAAACAGTGCACTGACCATGGTTATGTTTTGCTTGATCGACAACTCACGCAGCTACAGTCAATGGAAAGGGGCAAGAGGCAGTATCGCGTTGAGGTGGCAGATCTCTTCAAAGATAAGGAAATAATCTCGGTCAAGATCTCGGAGACCAGCTCAGAGTTGATCTACAACATAGAGCAGTCACGAGATGCAGTTGAACTCATCAGGCGAGATGAGATTGAGTTTGATCAAGAGTTCACTGCGGCAGCCTTGTGGTTTGTGTTTGAAGACGAGATTCAGAGGATTACCGAGTTCAACTCGATTCAATTTCTTCTCGCCATCGAGTCTTGGCAAAAATTGGTAAGAAGTTTGGGGCTCACGCCAAGAATCTACATCTCCAAACACAATAAGTGAGTTTGCATTTGTCGGCCTTCAGCGGATGACTGCACCTGCCAGAAGGCCAGCTGCGTCGGAGCCGGCCCCACCGTATGTTATCGCTAGCTGTCTAAGTGCTCACCACTACTGACTCGATGATTTCCTGTCGCATTTCATTTCAGGCAAGGACCACTTTTGGCCGGAAGCATTACGGCAGTTCATCTGCTGTAGCTGAACCGGCATCTTTAGTCGGCTTAGGGCTGCTTACGGCTATAGATGTCTTCGGGTTATTACAAAATTAAGGGCGACTCAGAAGGCTATGGCTCGCTAGCCTTGGGTGAGGGGTTTCAGCGGCTCCGAAGAGAGCCGCTGAAGTTTTATTTAATTTTCTTCGAGGTTGTTTGCATAGATATCACCCATTGCCTCGTACTTTTCTTTGATGACATCAATGGGTGGATTTTTTGCCACAAGGTGCTTCTTGTTGAACAACGCCGGGAAAAACTCTCTGGCTAAGTCTGGTGGCACTATTGCGGTCGAAACCCAAAAATGCTGCCAGGCTATAAGCTCTCTTTCTGTTTCGATAGCAAAAACGGGAGAGGGCTGAAGCTTGCGGAGTTTTCGTGCTTGCTCCCGGCCGTCAATTGGGCGAGGCACGCGAACCTCATTGCCTTTCTTATCCCAGCCTATCCAATAGCTGTAATGACCAACTCCGCCACCAGGCAGGATAGTCAGTTTCACGTAAGCTTTGTTGCGGAGCGGCAAGCGCACTTGGCAAACCCGCTGTATCAGACGCATTGTACTTTTTTGAAGGCGGTCTTTTGCGGGCTCGTTCTTCAAAGTGTCGAGCAGATGGTTCCAGTTTTGGTAGCCCAAGTGCTTTGCTTTGAGCTCCAGCTGACGACAGCGGGAAAGGTCGTCGGGCACGCTGTCCAGCTCCATGGCTCGAACCGCGTTAGTTACACATTCGAAATCGAACATCACAAATTTCCTCGACAAAATGCAGCCATTAAAGCTTTCGCTTTGCTGAGCATGCTGCTTGCCGGGCGGGCCACGAGGGAAATATATGGGCTTCGATTTGAGCTGGTTTTCCTCGAGGCAGCAAGGCGGAGACCAGAACCGTTTACGATCCTAGCAGTGGCTTTATAACGGATCAATATCTCCGTGCTGTCTGTACTTCAGATAGACCTTGCCAATTGGACGAGTGTTCATCCTTCGTCGATGAGCTTTATTCCTTCATTCTGTTTGACTTGAAGTTGCGAGTTTGTGTGCTCGCTATTCGCTAGTGTTTCCCGGCGTTCCGCCGTCGGGCTCGCGGGCTGCGCCCCACGCCTCGTGCCGAGTCGTGGCCATTCGGCTTTGATCCCTGACCCCTCTGGCCCTTGAGGGCCTGCGCGCTCCGCTTGCCAATCCGTGCCTTGAGAAGGG
>Ga0115550_1002916_pt1 | contig 11458 bp, 12 predicted proteins | sample COGITO_mtgs_1005_FD_87177 | JGI IMG/M metagenome (GOLD analysis project Ga0115550, IMG submission 87177) | Pelagic marine microbial communities from North Sea - COGITO_mtgs_100511 | ecosystem: Environmental > Aquatic > Marine > Epipelagic | place: Germany:Helgoland, sampling site Kabeltonne... | reverse complement strand
CAAAGCATGATTATGGGAGGGGCAATTATAAAAATGAATTTTCGCTCTCAAGTGTTAATGAAAGTGGGTAATATTTTTAAATCTGTGGTGCCTTATATGCTATTGTATAAGCTCTTTGCGTTTATTATTATGCCAAAGAAGAATCATAAAAAATCGAGATTACTATTTGTCAACGAAGCGAAGAAATTGTATCAAAAAGAATTTATTCGTTGGTTTAAGTTGACCTCTGATGTGATTCCATTGTTAAAGATTTTCCGCCAAGAGCAAATCAAGATTCCTACATTATATGTAATGGGGGAACAAGATTATATGTTTTTACCTGCTGTGGTGAAGGTCGTGGCTCAACACAATTTATCGCAGCTACAGATAATTCCCAACTGTGGTCATGTTGTCAATGTTGAGCGTCCCCAGAAGTTCAACCATTTGGCAATAGGTTTTTTACAACAGCTTTAAGAAAAAATCACTGTTTTATTTTTATAAACCAAGACCTTTCGATTTACGTGAAGTTGTAGGGCTTTTGATAATACAATGCGTTCTAAATCTCTCCCTTTTGCAATAAAATCCTCAATGGAGTGCAAATGAGAAACCTGTGTAATGTTTTGTTCAATAATTGGTCCAGCGTCCAGTTCTTCTGTCACGTAGTGACTAGTTGCGCCAATAATTTTCACTCCCCGTTCATAGGCCGAATGATAGGGTTTAGCCCCAGGAAAAGCAGGTAAAAAAGAATGGTGTATGTTGATTATTTTATTTGTAAAAGCTTTAATTAATTTAGGAGAAATAATTTGCATATAACGAGCAAGAACAATGCATTCAACCTTGTGATGTTTGAGTATTTCAAGCTGTCTTGATTCTGCTTTGTTTTTGTTTTCTTTGGTAATGGGAACGTGGTAAAAAGGGATGTCAAAACGTTCGGCAATTGAGGCGAGGTCTATGTGGTTACTGAGAATAAAAGGAATATCAACAGCTAATTCTTTGGACTGATAGCGTGCGAGTATGTCATATAAACAATGGTCATATTTGGAGACAAATAAGGCCATTTTTGGACGGTAATCTTTGTCGTATAGATCGTACTCTAGGTTGTACTGCTTAGCAATAGATGAGTCCAGTGCTGCACTAAACTGCGCTTTAGAAAATTTTCCATTCATAAATTCGCATTCTAAGCGCATAAAAAATAATTCATTTTCTCGATCTACATATTGATCAATATAAACGATATTTCCAGATTTTTGATGAATAAAATTTGTTACTGTTGCAATGATTCCCTTTTGATCAGGGCAGTTAATGTTGAGAATGTAAGTACTCATTTGTAAGGCTTTGTAGGGTCAATGATACATCCTTTTTGTTCATGAAAAAAGAAAAACCCTTGAATCTCACAAAAAGCGACTCAAGGGTTAAAAAAAAACCAAACAATTATGTTTTAGAAACTGTAGATTGCTGCAACAATAAAGGTGGAAAGGCTATCTGTAGCTCCATCTGCATTGCTGTAGAATTGGCCAGAAGCCGAGTCAATCCGGATCTCTGGCTTAAAAATTAAGTTTCCAGAGGTATAGCTACCGGTCAGCGTAAAAGAAGTATTGTCTCCTTCGCCGCTAATTGATCCAATTGCACCAAGACCTTCTTCAGAAAAGGCTTCAAATCTTGCTCCGAGTGCAAACGTATCAGAAATAGTGTATTGTGGATATAATGCAATACCAGAAAAATCAATATCAAGATCATCGCTGTATGAGGTAGCATTTATTCCAAGGTATAGCTTTTCTGTCAAATTGAAACCACCAGTAAAGTCAATTTGTGAAACTCCTGCAGTTCCACCTCCTAAGTAGTTAATGTATTGACCGAATAATCCTAATTGTACCCCTATCATATAATCTTCACCCAATGGCTGAGATTCTGTCATGTCTGTTGTGTTCAATACTCCTAGCATAATGGAAATATCGTCACTTACAGCTAAATCTGCTTTAATTCCAGTGTGGGAGAAAGGTCCATAGGAGAACATATATGAAGTGGTGTAGTTGAAATTAGCTACAGGTGAAATCACTTCATATCCTAGGAAGGTATTAAAATTCCCTAGGGTTAGCGTAAAACTTTCGCTTAGGTTATAGTAAGCATACAACTGGTTCACAATATTTGATGAACCAGACGAGTTGAAAACTGCGTCTGTTCCTCTAGGTCCAAATACCAAGTCAGCAACAAAACCAGACTTCTCACCCTCATACGAAACAACTATGTTCGCCATTCCAAGAGCAAAACCAGGTAGATCACCAAAAGAAGAGCCTGGAGCATACTCACTACTTCTGTAATAAGTGTCAATTGATCCTGCGATAGAGAAGCTTGGCGCTTCTTCTGTTTCGGTTTCTTCTTGTGCATAGGTAAGTGTGCCTGCAAGAAGCGTAAATAATAAAAATGTAGTTTTGAAAATTTTCATAGTATAGATTTTATGATTAGTAATGATTTAGTGTTGGTTCATTCTGAAGTCAGCATAAGCGTCCATTCCGTGTTCTGCAAGGTCAAGACCTTTGAGTTCTTCATCTTTGTCTACGCGTAATCCGACGGTAGCTTTCACGATAAAGAGGATAATAAAGGAACAGATAACACAAAATGCACCAACAATTCCTACCCCTGCAAGTTGAATCAAGAATTGGTCAAATCCGGCCATTGCTCCAAAAATACCAACGGCTAGGGTTCCCCAAATTCCACAAATTAAGTGAACCGCTACGGCTCCGACAGGATCATCTAGTTTTAGTTTGTCGATCAAAGCAACACTCAAAACGATAATAATACCAGCAATTAGTCCAATAATGACAGCATCTCCTGGTGACATTTGATCTGCACCTGCTGTAATTCCAACCAAACCACCAAGAATACCGTTCATAAACATGGTGAGGTCATAGTTCTTGTAAAGAATGTATGAGAAAATTGCAGAGGATACGCCACCAGCAGCGGCAGCCAAACAGGTTGTTACCAGTGTAAGAGAGGTCAATGCAGGATCAGCAGAAAGAACAGAGCCTCCGTTGAATCCAAACCACCCCAGCCATAGGATCAATACTCCAGCAGCTGCTAGAGGTAAGTTGTGGCCTGGTATAGCCAGGGATTTCCCGTCTTTATCGAACTTCCCAATACGAGCACCTAATAAGTAGATGGCAACCAATGCTGCCCATCCCCCTACAGAGTGAACAAGGGTTGAACCTGCAAAGTCATAAAAGCCCATTCCGTCTAAAAATCCACCCCCCCATTTCCATGCACCCACTATAGGGTAAACAAGACCAACATAGGTGATGGCAAAGAGTATAAATGCATTAAGTTTGATTCGTTCTGCAACGGCACCAGAAACAATGGTGGCTGCCGTAGCGGCAAACATTCCCTGGAAAAGAAAGTCTGTCCACCAGGTATATCCTCCGTCTGCATAGGCAGCGGTCATTCCTCCCTCAGGGGCAGCGATACCAAAGCCAGCGAATTTGAATATGCCCATAGCGCCCTCCTCAAAACCGGGGTACATAAGATTAAAACCTCCAATTGCATACAAGAGTAAGCCAACTGTAATAACGAAAAAGTTTTTGAATAAAATATTGATGGTATTTTTTTGGCGTGTTAGTCCTATTTCAAGAAAGGAAAATCCTAAGTGCATGAAAAAGACCAATGCCGTACAGACCATCATCCATACGTTGTTTGCTGTAAAAAGTGCTGTAGCTTCCATAAATGTTATATAAAGTGGTTTATGATTAGTTTAATGTTGAGCCTCCTCGTTCACCAGTACGGACACGAATTGCTTCTTCTATAGGTGAAACGAATATTTTCCCATCACCTACCTTGTCGGTTGCTGCAGAATCAACAATCGCCTTGATTGTTCTTTCGACAAAATCATCGTTAACGACGATTGAAATGTACCGCCGTTGTATGTCGGAAGTACTGTAGCTAATTCCACGATATACATGGCCTTCTTTTTCGTTTCCAATTCCTGTTACATCCCAGTAACTAAAAAAGTTAACTTCTACTGCGTGTAGCGCATCACGAACTTCTGAGAATTTAGACTTTCGGATGATTGCTTCGATTTTTTTCATATTGTATGATTTATAAATTGCTTCACAAAAATACATTCATAAAAATAGTATACCCCATAATAAAAAGGGATAAATATTAATTTTTATTATATAAATAAAACATACCCCCTATTTTTTAGGGGGTATGTAAAATTATGATGATAAATATGAGATTATCAAAAAATATCCAAGCTCGTTGAAGAAAATTTAATTATCGAGATAGCCAAAGTCCAAAAAGTAGAGAAAATGTTCCCAAGCAAATAGTTGCGGTAAAATAGATAAAGGGATAGACCATGGAAGATGCCTTGCTGAGATTGAATAGATCTAGGGTGAAGCTTGAGAAAGTCGTGAGTCCCCCACAAAAACCAATCATTAAAAAGAGGGTGAGTTCCTCCCGCATTAATTCTAACTTATTGAGATAACCCAAAAAGAGGCCTAGGAGCAAGCATCCTATAATATTAGCTGTTATAGTTGCAAAGGGGAAATAGGTATTGGTTGATTTAAAGAGAATAGAAAATAAGTAGCGAAGGCTGCTTCCCAGTCCGCCGCCTAAAAAAACCCATAAGATTGCTTTTATGTCCATTATTGTATTGGTATAATCAGTACTGTTTCCCATTTCAACGGGTTGCAAGTATCTTCCTTGTTAATTTTTTCAATTTGTATTGCTGAATACGATTGTAGTTTTGTTTTAAGACTATCTTTTAGAATAAGCCAACTTTCTTTGAGATAAGTAAGGTCTCCAAAATGGGTTAAGGCAATAGAATTCCCACCCTCGTATCGAAGACATTTTATGATATCGCTGTTGGTGTTAAAATAACGGTCAGTTTTAAGGGCTGCTCTCCAATATACGTTTTGGGCTCTAATAGAGGGGTAGAAAACAAATGGATCTTCCAATGTTGTAATCTTTTTTTCTTTGGCAAAAACAATTAAACCTTCCTGAGCAACCGCTAGGTCATTAGAGAGCGAAGACCAGTCACTTGATCCTTCTATAGTAATATAATAAGTGAAGGCTTGGGACTGTTCTCCAAGATATTCCCATCGGTGTTGGGTAAATTGTTGCTTGATAGCTAAAAGACTAGTGGCTAATCGAGATTCTGCTAGGCTTTTGATTCTACTAAAAAATGTAGAATTAAAAAACAGGTATAGTTTTTCAACAAAATTGACGGAATAAGTATAGCTGAGTTTTACCGTATTCCTTCTTTGATCAAATGACCATTTCTCTAAAATGTTAAAGCCTTTGGATGTAGGGATAATATATTCAATGCTAGGTGGTTTTTTTGGGAGTAGCTGGATTTGCTTTTCAAAAAACACTTTATCCAAACCTGTATAATCTTTCTTGAAGTTTTTTTGCCAAAACTCATTTCCTTGCTGGCTGGATAAATAATCGATATGGCTTTGTAATGGATAGGCCATTTCTTGTTCGATTGATATAAGGTAGTCTTTTGGATGATTTTTGATTATCAGCACAAAGAGACTAAAGCCAAAAAAAATTAACCCGAAAAGTGTTTGCAGGAATTTGACCATCTATCGATTCTGTTTAATGGACAAATACCTTAATCATAAAAAGGGCAATAATGGCTAAAATAAAGCCAATCAATATTTTATAGGTACCAGCATAATGTATTTTATGCCCTTTTGAATCCATACGATACACCCATACAATGATGGCCGTGAAGGAAATGACAAAAAAGAGGGCAAATTGGAGTTGTCCTGATGAAAACATTCGTAATTTTTCCACTAAATTAGACAATCTAGCTCATAATACTTAATTATTCATGATTCAAAAAGAACTTAAAGCAGTCGAAAGCTTTCACAAGGCATTTAAAATTGATTGTGCAACTGAACCCACCGTCGCAATTTCAGAAAACATCAAAGAGTTGCGTTTTCGATTAATGGAAGAAGAAAACGTGGAATACCTCGAAGCAGCGAAGAATAACGATCTTGTCGAAGTTGCAGATGCGCTTGGCGATATGCTATACATTCTTTGTGGGACAATTTTATCCCACGGTATGCAACACAAGATAGAGGAAGTCTTTGATGAGATACAACGCTCCAATATGAGTAAATTAGGAGAAGACGGAGAACCGATTTACAGGGAAGATGGAAAAGTAATGAAAGGGCCTAACTATTTCAAACCCAATATTTCCGACATACTTAAACGCTAAGAGCAACAACTTCTTTGCGCCACTGGTATGGATCTTCACCCTTGTTGTATTGAATGTTAACGATCTTTTCTTTGAGCATTGCAGCATAAGAATTTTCGATTGTAGGTAATACATATTTTTGTCCTTGAAAACCAATTCCACTGATGGGGCTAACAACAACGGCTGTTCCAGCACCAAAAATTTCCTTCAATCGTCCCGTCTTGTGTGCTTCAATTACTTCAGTAACTTTAACTGGGCGTACTTCTACCGAAATACCAGCATCTTTTGCAATTTGAATTACACTTTTACGGGTTATTCCATCCAAAATAGTATCGGTGGTAGGCGCTGTAATAAGTGTGTCGTCTATACGGAAGAAAACATTCATCGTCCCCGATTCTTCAAGGTATTCGTGGGTACTCGCATCGGTCCATATGATTTGTTGGTATCCTTCTTTTTGTGCAAGTTGGGTGGGGTAAAAAGCGGCAGCATAATTTCCAGCAGCTTTTGCATAGCCCACTCCACCACTGGCTGCACGTGAAAACTTTTCAGACACCAATACATTTATTTCACCAGAGTAGTATGTGCCAACGGGGGCACAAATTATCATAAATGAATATCGGTTTGAAGCCGAAGCGGATACACCTGCTTGATTGGCAAAAATAAATGGACGAACGTATAAGGAGTTTCCAACGCCTGGCTTGATCCAATCACTATCCATGGAAATTAACTCATTCATTCCATTCATAAAGAGGTCTTTTGGGAATTCAGGCATGGCCAAACGAACGGCAGATTTATTAATCCGAGCATGGTTGTCTTCTGGACGGAAAAGCCATACGCGGTCATTATCATCTTTATAGGCTTTCATTCCTTCAAAAACAGCTTGGCCGTAATGAAGAACACTGGAAGAAGGATCCATTTGAATGGGTTGGTAAGGAATAATTCGCGGGTCAACCCATGCACCGTCAATATAATCACAGACAAACATATGGTCTGTAAATGTTTGACCAAAAGATAGGTTGTTAAAATCTATTCCATGAATTTTTGATGTTTGAGCACGTTCTATTTTCATCAGGGTAATTTTAGTTGAACTAAATTAGTTAATATATCGTAATCTTTTCCTCAATTTGTAGGGAATTTAAAGATGGAGTAACTTTTTGTCTTTCTTTGCATGAACACTTCCAAAAACTGAGGTATTTTCGTAAATGAAATGAAAAAGGTAAAGAAATCATATTTTAAAACTGCCGATGGAAGCCCAACGCTTTATATGGATCAGTTTGATGAATATTACCATTCAAAACACGGAGCCCTGCAAGAAGCCATGCATGTGTATTTGGCAATGGGTTTTGAATATTGGCAAACGCAGCATCTTGGGTCAAAGCATTGTCATATTTTTGAAATGGGCTTTGGTACTGGTTTAAATGCTTTTTTAACGGCTAAAGCGGCAAAGGAGGCTAATATTCATGTTTGCTATCATACTATTGAAGCTTATCCATTATCATCCGCAGAAATGAATGAAGTGAATTACTTTTCTTTTTTAGATCAAGAGGATAACCGTTTATTTAACCTAATTCACAACGCGCCTTGGGAAGAAGAAAACTCGATTACCACCAATTTTAAACTTAAAAAGATGCATTGCTTCCTCGAGGATTATAAGCCCGAAGGTAGAACTGATCTTATTTATTACGACGCTTTTGGCGCAAGAGCACAACCCGAAATTTGGGAGGATGATTGTTTTCCTAAACTGACGGAATACATGAATCCGGGAGCTGTATTTGTTACCTATGCTGCAATTGGTCGAGTAAGGAGAACTTTGTTGCGACTAGGTCTTGCAACTGATTTAGTGCCAGGCCCCCCTGGAAAACGAGAAATGATACGTGGCCTAAAACCACATTTGTAGTACATTCGTAAAAAAAAACCGCATGAAAGTATTGATCACTGGGGCCACAGGTTTGGTTGGATCTACCTTGGTTGAAAAGGCGCTATCCTTGGGCCATGAAATTCACTTTTTGACAACACAAAAAAGCAAGCTTGCTGAGAAGCAGAAGATGAAAGGCTTCTATTGGAACCCCTCTACAAATGAATTAGATGAGGCTTGTTTTGAAGGGGTGGATGCAATAGTTCATCTAGCCGGGGCAAGTATTTCCCAACGCTGGACAAAAAAAAATAAAGAAAACATCTCTTCTAGTAGAATTGACGGAACGCGTCTATTGGTTGATAGCATTCGTCGGTGCAATGGAAAACATCAGATAAAACAAGTAGTTGCCGCCTCTGCCATAGGAATTTATCCTTCTTCTTTTGAAATGATATATACAGAAGATTATCTTCCCAAACGATCTTCTTTTCTTGAAGAAGTTGTCATGGATTGGGAACAGGAGGAAGATGGTTTTTCAGCAGTAGGACTCCAATTAACAAAGCTGCGTATTGGCTTGGTCTTAACCAAAAGGGGAGGAGTACTAGGCCCCATGAAAATCCCTACTTGGTTTGGATTAGGCGCTGCTTTTGGCAGTGGAAATCAGATGCAATCGTGGATTCATGTAGACGATTTGGTTGGAATGATTCTTACAGCTATTGATCAAAATTGGGAAGGGGTTTTTAATGCTGTTAGTCCAAATCCCGTTTCGCAAAAAGTATTCACAAAGACATTAGCCAAGGCCATGGAACGCATTTATTTTTTACCCCCAATTCCAAAACTTTTTATTCGATTGGCTGTTGGAGAAATGAGTACGTTGGTTTTTAATAGTCAAAACGTTAGTGCAGAAAAAGTACAGAAAGAAGGCTTTGTTTTTATCCATCCAGAACTACTCCCCGCGATAAAATCTTTGCTTTAAGGATAACTTTTGTATGACATTTTGACAAGTTTATTAAAATGGCAGTACTTTTGCTCTTTCAAAGAAAAAATTAAGCATGAGTACGGCAAAGAAAACAGAAAAAAGTCCATCGAAAGAGAAGGCTAAGTCGACTAAAAAAGCAAGTCCTAAAGCGGCAACAGCGAAAAGCGCTAAAGCATTAGATGCTTTGAAAGAGGAGCTTGCAGCAGAAAAAGAGAAGTTCTTGCGTTTGTTCGCTGAGTTCGAAAACTATAAAAAAAGAACCTCTAAAGAGCGCATAGAATTATTCAAAACAGCAGGTCAAGAAGTCATTACAAGTTTATTGCCAGTGATTGATGACTTTGGTCGTGCATTGAAAGAAGCTGATAAATTAGAAAATTCAGAGCAGTTTGAGGGCTTTCGCTTAATTAATAATAAATTGAATGAAACGCTTAAAAGTCAAGGCTTGGTTGCTATTGAAGTAACCCCTGGCGATACCTTTGATGCAGAATTACACGAAGCAATTACGCAAATCCCTGCTGGTGACGACCAATCGGGTAAAATTATAGACATAACAGAGCCTGGCTATCAGTTGGGAGAAAAAATTATCCGTTATCCAAAGGTGGTTGTCGGTCAATAAATAGAAAATGAAGGAAGATTTTTACGACATATTGGGTTTGAAAAAAGGGGCATCTGCCGCTGAAATAAAAAAGGCATATCGCAAGAAAGCCATTGAATTTCACCCTGACAAGAACCCTGGAGATGACAAAGCCGAGGCGAACTTTAAAAAGGCCGCAGAAGCCTATGAAGTTTTAAGTGATGCTGATAAAAAGGCACGCTATGATCAATATGGACATGCAGCCTTTGAAGGTGGTCAAGGTTTTGGTGGAGGTGGAATGAATATGGATGACATATTTAGTCAGTTCGGCGACATTTTTGGTGGTAGCTTTGGTGGTGGCTTTGGTGGTTTTGGTGGACGTGGCCAAAATCGATCCAAGGGTGGTAATCTTCGTATTCGTGTGAAGTTAACCCTTGAAGAGGTCCTAAATGGGGTTGAAAAGAAGGTTAAAGTTCGCCGAAAAGTTCAGGCCAAAGACGTTCGTTATTCTAATTGTTCCCAATGTGGAGGGAGTGGTCAAACAGTCCGTATCACCAATACCATTCTTGGGCGTATGCAAACAGCTGTTACCTGTCCTAGCTGTCAAGGTAGCGGACAAAGTATTCAGCATCGACCAAAAGGGAGTGATGCTCAAGGCATGATCGATGAAGAGGAAACAGTGAGCATTAAAATTCCTGCAGGAGTTGAAGAAGGGATGCAATTAAAAGTAAGTGGAAAGGGTAATTCTGCCGCAGGAAATGGTGTTTCTGGTGACCTAATTGTGTTAATTGAAGAGCATACTCATGACAGCTTCATTCGCGAAGGAATTCACTTGCACCATGATCTGTATATATCATTTTCTGAGGCTGCACTTGGTGTTGCTAAAGAAGTGGGCTTATTGGACGGAAAAGTGCGTATAAAATTGGATGCCGGCATTCAAAGTGGGAAGACGCTGCGACTTCGTGGAAAGGGTTTACCCGATTTGAATGGATATGGCAAAGGAGATCTATTGGTACATATCAATGTTTGGACACCAAAAACCTTGAACCGTGAGCAAAAACAATTTTTTCAACGCATGGTAGAAGATGAAAATTTTATTCCCAAACCAGAGAAATCAGATAAATCGTTTTTTGAAAAAGTAAAAGACATGTTTGCATAATTTCCTAGAATAGAAAAAATAAAGTATATTCGAATCGCACATACGTGCATTTTTTCTTTTTCATAGCAATTTTTTCCCATCCTTGTTTCGATAAGGGTGGGTTTTGTTTTTACTTCTATTTTAATTTATCCTATCTTTGATTAGCATCTAATTCAAATCGTTTTTTAAATGAATAAAATCATTGATTTCTTTAACTATACCATTCATTTGGGTAGTGACATATCGTTTACTGTAAAGTCACTTGTGATCATTGTTTTGGTGTTCTTTTTCACCAAATATTTTTTGCGTTTTTCACGTCGGTTAATTTTAAAACGATTGGATGAAGATGTTCAGTTTAAGTTCAAGAGCATTTTTGCCTTTTTCAACTATTTTGTCTACCTCATTGTTATTTTGATCACTTTTGATACCATTGGGGTCAATGTAACTGCCATTTTCGCAGCCTCTGCAGCCTTATTGGTTGGTGTTGGTTTGGCCCTACAAACTTTTATTCAAGATATTATTTCAGGAATATTTATCATTGCAGATAAAGCCGTACATGTGGGCGATATTATTGCCATAGAAGGACAAGTAGGAAGAGTAGAAAATATTACATTGAGAACCACTCGCGCTGTAACGATAGACAACAAAGTTTTAATTATTCCCAATCATAAATTTTTAACCTCCATTCTCTACAACTGGACAGAAAACGGAACATTGACTCGAGAACATGTAGAGGT
>Ga0115550_1002910_pt1 | contig 11481 bp, 12 predicted proteins | sample COGITO_mtgs_1005_FD_87177 | JGI IMG/M metagenome (GOLD analysis project Ga0115550, IMG submission 87177) | Pelagic marine microbial communities from North Sea - COGITO_mtgs_100511 | ecosystem: Environmental > Aquatic > Marine > Epipelagic | place: Germany:Helgoland, sampling site Kabeltonne... | reverse complement strand
GTGAAGGCACTCGCGGTGATGTTGCCCTGGGTTTTACCTTCGATGCTGATATAACATGGAGTTGGCATGTGTATGCTCCTGATTGGTTGAACGGTAATGACACTCGACCGAAACCATTAGCAGCGACCATGCCACTCTTTTTATTTCATATTTTTCAATGCATTAACAACATAGCGTTGCACCAGCCAGCTCACATGACGCAACAAGCTGCGCCCGACCACCGTTTACACCGGGAATAGTTGCCCTGCCAGCTGAATATTTCGCATATTGCGCAATCTGTTGCGCGATACAAACTGAATCACTGCCCTTCATCCACATTGGCAACCAATGCCATCTCTACATTCAGTCTGACGACGCCTTGCTTCAGGGCCCATGAGATGGCCTGGCTCTTGCTGCTGGCTCCCAGCTTGCTGACCACATTGTTCAGATGAAACGTCACGGTACGAGGAGTGATCCCCAATATCTGGGCAATGTCACTCACCTGCTTTCCCTCCGCCGCCCATCGGCACACCTCCAGCTCCCGCACGCTCAGCGCATCCTGCGGTGACAGACCGGCCAGACAGACCCGGGCTACCGCCTCGAAGATATGCATGGAGAGCCAGCTGAGAAATGGCACAGCCGAGAGCCACTGTTGGCTACTACGTGGTGTACTGGTGATGAAGGAGAGCAGGCCCACATGGCCGTTGGCACCGTGCCAGGGAAAGGTCACGCCATCGCGAATGCCGAATTCACTGGCCAGTTGCATCACCTCCCGGCCCTGCTCATCGCAACGCTCGTCATCGCGCGCCACATCGGCCCACAGAATGGGAGTGCTTTGGGTCATGCCGCGTTTGACGATGGGATCGATGGCAAAGAAGCCGCTGGCAGTGTAGGTATCTACCCAGGCTTGCGGGCAACCGTTAAAGATGATGACGTCGGGACGCTGAATGGTACTGGGGAAGATCAGGCCGAGCCTGAAATAATCGAACCCCATGCGCGCTGTCAGTTCACGCAACAAGGTCACTATGGTGCGCTCATCAGCGGCCGTCTCAAACTGGGCGATGAGATCCAGCGCATGCAGGGTGTTCATTTCTACGGTATGAGGATCGTGCACAAGATAGGGTGACCAAACATGGAAAAGTACCGCATGTTAACAAGCGTCAATAGATGACACACCCCAACGCATCCTAAAATCAGAGGTCTCCCACACTTTATGCTGCCGTTTCGCCATTTTTCTGCATAAAAACGCAATTAAAAACCGAACAAGAAGTAGAAATAGCACATAGCAAAAAGGCCATCCTTTCGGATGGCCTTTTGAGCTGAATAAATGGCGGAGGAGGTGGGATTTGAACCCACGGATGGTCGCCCATCGCCGGTTTTCAAGACCGGTGCATTCAGCCGCTCTGCCACCCCTCCGCGACAGTGCGGCGAATATTACCCATGGCGATCCGGCTTGTAAATCCCCTTTTGGTTCGTTTGTCGATTTATTGGGCTAAATGACGCATAAAGTCGATAAAACGGGCAGAAACAGTGCTTTTTCAACCAGATAACTTGACTTGAAAACAGACTCACCCACTATAGTGACCATCACGAAATTCCCAGCAAGATGGACTTATGAGAATCAAACATGCCCTGCTTTGCGCCCTGACTGGCGCCACCCTGCTTGCGGCGCCGGTTCAGGCAAGCGAGCTGACCAAGAGCGATGTCGAGCAAATCGTGCGCGACTATCTGGTCAAGAATCCGGAGATCCTGGTCGAGATGTCCAATGCCCTGCGTGCCAAGCAGGAGAGCCAGCAGGCGGCTAACGACAAAAGCCTGATCGAGGCGCACGCCAAGCAGCTCTATTCCAATAAGGATCCCGAGAGCGGCAACCCCAAGGGCAGCCTGACCGTGGTCGAGTTCTTCGATTACAACTGCGGTTACTGCAAGCGCGCCCATCCGCTGATCAAGCAACTACTGGGTGAAGACAAGGATATCCGCTACATCTACAAGCAGTTCCCCATCCTGAGCGAGACCTCCTACTTCGCGGCCCGGGCGGCGCTGGCGGTGCAACTGGGTCAGCCTGACAAATACCAGGCCTTCCACGAGAAGCTGTACGCCCATCAGGGCCCGCTGTCCGATGAAGCCCAGGTGAAGCAGCTGGCAGAAGCGGCAGGGGTAAACTGGAGCAAGGTCGAGGCCAAGATCAAGGACGGCAGCATAGATCAGAACCTCGGCACCAACCGGGCGCTGGCCGAAGCCATGAGCATCTCAGGCACACCGGCCTTCATCATAGGTGACCAGATACTGCGTGGCGCACCCCGCGATCTGGCAAGTCTGAAAGGCTTCATCAAGGATGTGCGAGCGGGCAAGAGCATTCAGTAACTAGGCCCTTCGCACATAAAAAAACGCCCCGGCATTGCGATGCCGGGGCGTTTTGCCATTCAGGCTTTAGCCCTCAGAACTGATGGGCCGTCGCGAGGAGCTGTCAGCAAGGCGAAGAGCTGCGTAGGGACCGGAGTTTATATGAATAAATGAGGCTCCCGAGCAGCGCATGATCCTTGATCACGGCTTCGCAGCAGGACCATAGCCGTTCGGGTTCTGGCTTTGCCAGCGCCAGGTGTCGGCCATCATCTGCTCGAGCCCGCGCTCCGCCTGCCAGCCCAGCTCGTCACGGGCCTTGTGCGGCTCGGCCCAGCATTCGGCTATGTCACCGGGGCGGCGCGGTTTGATCTTGTACGCTATGGTGCGACCGCTGGCCGCCTCGAACGCACTGATCATCTGCAGCACGGAATAGCCCTGACCGGTACCCAGGTTGTAGGTAAAGACACCGGTATCGGCAGCGATGCGGGCCAGCGCCTTGAGATGGCCGAGAGCGAGATCCACCACGTGGATGTAGTCGCGCACGCCTGTGCCATCCGGGGTCGGATAGTCGTTGCCAAACACCCCCAGCTCCTTGAGCTTGCCGACGCCCACCTGACTGATATAGGGCAGCAGGTTGTTGGGGATGCCGTTGGGATCTTCACCGATGAGGCCGCTCTCGTGGGCGCCGACCGGGTTGAAGTAGCGCAGCAGCACTATGGCCCAGCGGGGATCGGATTTGGACAAGTCACGCAGTATCTCTTCCACCATCAGCTTGGAGCGACCATAGGGGTTGGTCGCGCTGGTGGGGAAATCTTCCCGCAGCGGCACAGAGGCAGGATCGCCATACACTGTGGCCGACGAGCTGAACACCAGCCGGAACACGCCCGCCTTTGCCATCTCCTCGCACAGCACCAGGGTGCCTGTGATGTTGTTCTGGTAATAGGTGAGCGGGATCTGGCTCGACTCCCCCACCGCCTTGAGACCGGCGAAGTGGATCACGGATTCAATCTTGTGGGCGGCAAACAGCTGCTGCAGGCAGGCTCTGTCCAGCACATCTCCTTCAACAAAGGTAACCGGCTTGCCGGTGATCCGCTCGACCCGTTTGAGAGACTCGGGGGAGGAGTTGGACAGGTTGTCCAGCACTACCACTTGCTGCCCTGCGCCGAGCAGCTCAACCAGGGTATGGGAGCCGATGTAACCGGCACCGCCCGTGACCAATATTGTCATTTTTTATCCCGTGTTCTGGTGAAACTGGGCAGAGTCTACCTGCCTTGCGTCATCGGGAAAAGCTTGAGATGCCAATGAAGCCATCAATAGTCGAGGCTGACATCCCCCCTGGCGGTGCAGGAGCAGGCCAGTGCGACCCCGATCTCCAGATCCTGTGCACTCAGCGTCATCACGCTCTGCCGTTCGATCTCGCCAATCGTGGTACAGCGACAGGCGCCACATACTCCGGCGCGGCAGGCGGCCATCATGGTCTCGCCAGCCCCCTCCAGTGCGGCCAACAGGGTCTGGCCCGGCAGTATCTTCACCTTCTTGCCGTTCTTCTTGAGAGTCAGCCAGAAATGGTCGCTGGCGGCAGCAACCGGCGCCGCGCCCGATGTAACAGCAGGCAGGCCGAACGACTCCTGATGCAACTGCTCCGCTGGCAGCCCCAGCTCCGCCAGCATGCTACTCACCGCCGCCATGTAAGGCGCAGGGCCGCACAGGTAGACGTGGCGGCTGTGCAAGTCCGGCGCCAATTCCCTCAGCATGTCCGGGCTGAGTCGGCCCACCCAGGGATAAGTCATCGGCGCTTCTTCCAGTACTTGCTCCAGCACTAAAGCGTGGCGCACGCCGGGATGAGATTCGGTCAGCGCAGCCAGCTCATCTGCGAAGATCACATCCGCTGGCGAGCGGGCGCTGTGGATAAAGCGGATGTCCGCCTCAGGCCGTTTGGCCAGCTCGTCGCGCAACATGGTCCACATGGGGGTGATGCCAGAGCCAGCGCTGAGCAGCAGCGGCCGCTCGCAGGGCAGCGCAGTCAGGTTGAAGTCGCCGAAGGGGCCGTCGACCCGGATCTCGTCCCCCACCTGCAGACTCTGGTGCAGATGGTGGGAGACTAGCCCCACATCCTTGATGGTGACTTGCCAGAAATCATCCTGCGGGCTGGAGGAGAGGGTATAGGCGCGGCACATGGGCTGGCCGTATATCTCTGTGTGCAGAGTGACGCACTGGCCGGCCAGCACGGGAGGCAGGCTGCCTGCGAGCGGCGCGAACTGCCAGCTCACCACATCATGGGTGTCGGCGCGACGACCTATGCAACGCAGGGTGAGAGAGGTGGAGGTCATCACAAGGCTCCTCATTTTGAAAACATGCTTTTGACACACGAGTCTTTGAAAAAAAGGCGAGCCATCAGGCTCGCCAAAGGCTTACAACATGCTGAGATGATCAGGCCGGCACGGCCTGCAGTATCACCGGATTCAGGCAGCCAGGATCTCGGCCAAGTCCGCTTCGGCCGTAGTGGTCCCTTTCAGGCCGAACTGCTCCTCCAGCACCTTGAGCAGGGCCGGGGTCAGGAAGGCCGGAGCGGTCGGACCGGTGCGAATGTCCTTCACACCGAGGGCCAGCAAAGTGAGCAGGATGACGATGGCCTTCTGCTCGAACCAGGAGAGTACCAGGGTCAACGGCAGGTCATTCACGCCACACTCAAACGCCTCGGAGAGCGCCAGTGCCAGCTGGATAGCGGAGTAGGCATCGTTGCACTGACCCACGTCCAGCAAACGGGGAATGCCACCTATGTTGCCAAAATCGAGCTTGTTGAACTTGTACTTGCCGCAGCCCAGGGTGAGCAGCAGGCTGTCTTTGGGGGCGGCCTTGGCAAACTCGGTGAAATAGGCGCGCTCGGCCTTGTCGCCATCGCAACCGCCCACCAGGAAGAAGTGGCTGATTTCACCGGCTTTCACCTTCTCAATCACTGCCGGGGCGGCCTGCATCAGGGCATTGCGGGCAAAGCCGATGGTGATGAAGTGCTCGAGCTCTGTGTGCTTGAAACCGTCCAGCGACAAGGCTTTCGCCACCACGGCGGAGAAATCGTCCCCTTCGAGGTGCGTCACGCCCGGCCAGCCGACGATGGAGCGGGTGAAGATGCGGTCGCTATAGTCGCCCACGTTGGGATCTATGATGCAGTTGGAGGTCATCACAACGGCACCGGGGAAGTTGGCAAACTCCTTCTGCTGGTTTTGCCAGGCGGAGCCGTAATTGCCCACCAGGTGCGGGTACTGCTTGAAGAAGGGGTAGGCCAGCGCCGGCAACATCTCGCCGTGGGTGTAGACATGGATGCCAGTGCCTGTGGTCTGCTCCAGGATCAGCTTGAGATCCACCATGTCGTGACCGGAGACCAGGATGCACTTGCCCGGCACCGGTGTGACGCGCACTTGGGTCGGCTCGGGGTGGCCAAACGCCGTGGTTTCACCGAGATCCAGCATCTCCATGACACGGAAGTTGAGCAGACCAATCTCCATGGCGCATTTGAACAGGGGATCCAGCTCGCTCGGGTCAGTGCTGAGCCAGCTCATGATGCGATGGAACTCGGCGGCTACCTCGCTATCCTGCTGACCCAGTACCCGGGCATGTTCCATGTAGGCGGCAGCCCCCTTGAGGCCGTAGAGGCAGAGCAGACGCAACCCCATGATGTCTTCGTGCACCTCGCTCTTGCCGCGATTGACCGCGGTTTGCGGCGCATGGGCCAGCTGGGCGAGCAGCTCGTCACCCGGCTCGAAACCGGCGGCCTCGGGCAAGCCGGTGACTTGCACCGCCAGTGCAGTCAGACGGTCGGCCAGCTGCTGACGATGAGCCAGCGCCTGGTTGACATAGGCAACAATGCGGGCGGAGTCGAAGTTGACGTTGGTGAGGGTGGCGAAGAAGGCCTTGGGCACGAAGGCATCGATCTCGTTGTCGATGACACCGTGTTCGCGGGCGGCCAGCGCCCAGGCGCTGAGGCCCTGCAGCGCATAGATCAGCACATCCTGCAGATCCGAGGTTTCAGCCGTCTTGCCGCACATGCCTTGTGCATAAGCACAGCCATTGCCTGCCGGGGTACGAATTGTCTGTTCACATTGCACACAAAACATCATGCCTCTCCTAATTGGACATTTCAGTTGCTTGTTTTGTGGCGATTCTATGCCCCTCGCCAAAAACTTAATAGGTATTCAATTTGCCAATTAAGTTTTCATTGATGCAGATCAAAAACAAAAAAGCCGCCCAAACAGGGCGGCAAGCGGGTGGATAAAAGGAGAGACAACTCAGGTTTACGACAAAGGTTTACAACAAAACTCACATCAACAAGCGGTCAGGCCAGATAGGCGCGCAGCATCCAGACCAGTTTTTCCTGCTGCTGCACATAGTCGGAGAGGATGGATGCCGTCCCCTCGTCACCGGCCTCGGCGGCTTGTCCCAGGATCCGGCGCTGGGCGACCAGCAGCTCGCGGAAGCTCTCGAGCAGGGATTCGACACAGTCACGACCGTCATGCAGCCCCTTCTGCTCCGGGATGGCAGAGACTTTCAGGTAGTCGCTGAAGCTGTGCATGGGTACCCCATCCAGGGTGAGGATGCGCTCAGCCAGGGCGTCGACCTTCAGCAGCAGATCGTTATAGATCTCTTCAAATTTCAGGTGCAGTTCGAAGAACTGGTTGCCGCGGATATTCCAGTGGAAACCACGGACGTTCATGTAGAGGATCTGGTAGCTGGCCAGCAACTTGTTCAGCTCGGCGGCCAGAGCTTGTGATTGAACGGTATCAAGACCAATCGGACTTTTCATGTTTCACCTCCAGATTTGACGACGGAGCCAGATTAACGCCATTAAGACTCAAGAGGTAATCGTTGCTACCTGAGTGATTGATAGGGAATGGCTATCGCCTGGTGTGAAAACCCGCTGATTATCCAGATTTATCACCCTTGGATTCGTTCGATATAAAGGATCACCTCGCCCAGATGAATGCCGAACTTGCTGATCTCGGCCCGATTGATCAGGCGATCTTCATCCAGCAGGTACATCCAGTCATCAAAGCTCACCCTCACCACCTGCTCATCCGGCAGTACCAGATCGAGCTGATAGCGCCAGTTGAGAGCAAAACCTTCCGTCTTGCCTACCGCCTCCCCCACTACGTCGGATGCGGTACCGCGCCAGTGACCATCGGCCCCCTTGCTCAAAAACCAGGTCCGGGTCTGCTGACGGCCGTCATCAAAGTAGAACTGCTCAAACAGTTCGCCCTTGCCATCCTGCCAGCGCCCCACCATCTCGACCCGAAAGCGACTGGTCACTTCGCCGCTGCGGTCTGTCACCAGGCCATGAGCCACCAGTTTGCCATTGAAGAAACGGGCGAGATCCCAGTTTGGCCCCTGACCGCGATAGTCATCCAGGCTGGCACCACAGCCAGTGAGCAACAGGAGCGGCAACAAGAGCAGAAAACGACAGCAACGATAGAAAGACATTGAGTACTCCAGCATCAGAGTTGACCGCGCAGGCGGCGGGTAAGGGCAGGATCGCGACTGTTGTCGGCAAGCCAGATGGCCAGAAAGGCGACCGCAAATTGTGGATCAGGAAGAGTGCCGAGGGGTTTGTCCTGCCACCAGAAGTGGCCAACCCCGGCTTCATCCACATAGAAGGTCAGTGTGTCCCCCGCCGCCACATCGGGCCAGAAGGCTGCCAGTTGCCCAAGCCACTGCTGGCGCTGCATCTCGCTGCCAAGCCCCAGCCGTTGCCACTCCTCTGCGGTGGCGGTCAGCAGGTCATCCCGTTCGATATCTCTGGCGTAGGTGAGGGTCAGTGCCTGGGGATAGTGGCCCGGCTGATAGCGGCCACTCTGGCTGTAGAGGGTGGCATCATAGAGTTTGAACCAGAGCCAGTTCATCTCCCCCTGTCCGACCGGACGCAGCTGTTGCCAGGGGGCGGCAGAGGCCTGTGCAGAGGGTGCCATCATGGCGCCAAGCGCGGCAATCAGGAGGCTAATTCCACCCCATGTGCCAATTCGCGGGATCTTCCAGTTCATGCCAATCCATCTCCTGTTCCAGCAAGGTGTTGATATCCTGCATCACCACGCGCGCCAGTCGCCCCTGAGCATCACGCTGGCAGGCAACCACCAGATAGTAACGCTCGGTCAGCTCGTGCTGGCTCTCTTTGGTCCACTTGGAAAACAACAAGGCGTCGGTCGAAAAGGTGTTCATCTTGATTCACCCTCAAGCTTGACCGTTACCCACAGGAGTACGGGTAACCACCACATCCAGATCACCGCCAATAGTGCTGTGCTGATCCAGATGCCCCAGGGTAAGTGTACTGCGCCCATGGCCGCTCCCGCCACATAGGAGGAGGCGCCACCCGCCATGCCAAACAGCGCCTGCTGCCAGCGGGGCAAGGGGCGCAACCAGCGCAGTCCATGGCTGAGGCTCAAGGCAAATCCCAGCCACAGCAGCACCAGCCAGAGAGGAAAGCCGGCCGGGAATTGAAACAGCCCCAGTTGCCAGAGCAGGCCATCAAGCAGACAACCGGCCAGGGCCACCGGCAATAACCGCAGATCCCCCTTGCGGCTTGGAGAGAAGATGAAGTGGAGCAGCAGCATCAACAGCAGCGGACCCGGCTGCTGCCATTTCACCGCCAGCAGCCAGTAGAGGTTGAACCCCAGCAGATGGGCCCACTGCCACATGGTCAGTGACCGCTCACTGGCACATCACCCCGCCAGCCCGTTGGTCCTGGTTTGGCCGCCTCCAACTGGACCAGACTGATGGCCCGCTCCCAGAAGCCCCCCTCGCAATAGGCGAAATAGAAGTGCCACAACCTGATGAAATCCTGGCTGTAACCCAGCTTGGGCAGCTCGGGGGCCAGCGCCAGAAAGCGCTCGCACCAGTGCGCCAGGGTGCGGGCATAGTGATGACCGTGATCATGCAGCCGCACCAGCTGCATGTCGGTCTCGCGGGCAATCAGTCCCGCCATCTGGGAGACACTCGGCAGGCAGCCGCCCGGAAAGATGTAACGCTGGATGAAGTCGACACTGCGCACATACTGGGCGTGGCGCTGATCGGCAATGGTGATTGCCTGAATAAGCAGGCGGCCACCGGGTTTGAGCAAACGTGACAACTGGCGGAAGTAATCGGGCAGGAAGGCGTGGCCCACCGCCTCTATCATCTCGATGGAGACCAGCTTGTCGAAGGTCCCCTCCAGTTTGCGATAATCCTCCAGCAGCAAGGTGATGCGATCCCCGAGTCCCTCCCGCTCGATCCACTCGCGCGCATAGTCATGCTGGGCCTGGGAGATGGTCGTCGTGGTCACCCGGCAGCCATAGTGACGGGCCGCATAAATGGCCAGCCCGCCCCAGCCTGTGCCTATCTCCAGCAGGTGATCATCCGGTCCCAGCTCCAGGCGCTCGCAGATGGTATGCAGCTTGGCCTGTTGTGCCTCCTCCAGAGTGGACTCTGTCCCCGGATAGATGGCACTCGAATACTGCATATGGCTGTCGAGAAAACCCTGATAGAGGGTATTGCCCAGATCGTAGTGGGCGGCGATGTTGGATCGTGAACCTGTCAGGGTATTGCGATTGAGCCAGTGGCGCGCCTTGTTGAAGGGGAAACTCAGCCAACTGAGCCGCCGCTCCAGGCTGTCGAGCAATGTCATGTTGCGGGCCAGCAAGCGCACCAGCGCCACCGGATCCGGGCTGGTCCAAAGCCCTTCTACCCAGGTTTCACCGGCGGCAATGCTGCCTCCCAGCAACAAGCGGCGATAGAAGGCCGGCTCCTTTACCACCACTTCGGCGTGCAGGTCAGTGCCCGCCACCCCGAAACTATGACGATCGCTGCCGTCCCGCAGCAGCAGTTGACCGTGCTCGAGACGCCCCAGCAGCTTGAGCAGCAGTTGCCTTGCGCCTTTATCGATGAAAGAGGCCGAACTTGTTGATTGCACCAGTTCCATTAGCGAGTCTCCGGATGGCTGAAGAATAAGTGGCAGAGAGTCTGAATTGAATCTGCTTCATGAATTGAGCTGGCCTCCGGATAAGAAATTGAGGCTGCGGAAGTGGATTGTATCTGCTCCATTAGCGCGTCTCCGGATGGCTGAAAATAGGTGTTCGCTTGATAAAAAGACGCAGGGCCTGCCAGTAGATACCGAGCAACACCTTCAGGGTCATCCAGGGCCAGCGAGCGAGCAGCGCCATCAGTCCCTTGCGGGACAGGGGCTCGCGGCTCAGCGCCAGGGTCGCGTCAAACAGCTTGGCCTCGCCGGACTGGGGATGACTCTCTATGTGGATCAATGTCTCCTGCTCCGGTGGGCGAATGCGCCAGTGGTAGCGCATGGCCAGTCCCATAAACGGGGAGACGTGAAAATCCTTGTCGTGGGGCGCCAGTGCCGCCAGATCCAGCAGGTAATAGTGACGCTCGTTCCAGGGAGTGTTCGACACCTCGGCCAGCAGGTAACGCGCCTCACCCTGCCGGTAGCAGAAGTAGAAGTTGACCGGGCTGAAGTAAAAGCCCATGCAGCGTACATTGCCGAGCAGCAGCACTCGCCCGTCCTGCTCGGCTGTGCCCCCCAGCTCTGCCACCTTGTGCCACACCGCCTGTTTGAGGCTCCCCTCGCTGCCTTTGAGATAGTCTTTGCGATGAAAGGAGAGCAACCCGGCCCGCTCCACGCCGAACCAGCGCCCCTGGCTGAGGCTCGGCAGCTCATCCAGATCCAGCCCCAGCATGAAGAGGCTGTAGGAGAAGGCGTGGGCCCTGGGTGCAAAGCGGCGATGGCGCACCGAGCCCTGCCAGATGGCGCTGACTGTCTGAGCCATGGTGACAGTACTCATAGCTCGGCTCCGAAGCGTCTGGCGACGTCCAGTGCGCTGCGCACCCCGTCTTCATGAAAACCGTTGTACCAGTAGGCACCGCAAAAGTGGGTGTGATGCTGACCACAGATCTCCAGACGTGCCTGCTGCGCCTGGATGGATGCCTGATTGAACACAGGGTGGTGATAAACGAAGCGGCGCAGCACCTTGCTCTCGTCCACCTTTCCTTTGGGATTGAGGCTGACGCAGAAGGGCTGCGGTGAGTTCACCCCCTGCAATATGTTCATGTTGTAGCTCACCAGCGGCCGCGCCTCGTCGTCCCCGTCCAGCTGATAGTTCCAGCTGGCCCAGGCCTTGCGGCGAGTGG
>Ga0115550_1002906_pt1 | contig 11485 bp, 10 predicted proteins | sample COGITO_mtgs_1005_FD_87177 | JGI IMG/M metagenome (GOLD analysis project Ga0115550, IMG submission 87177) | Pelagic marine microbial communities from North Sea - COGITO_mtgs_100511 | ecosystem: Environmental > Aquatic > Marine > Epipelagic | place: Germany:Helgoland, sampling site Kabeltonne... | reverse complement strand
CGATCGGCCAGGGTATAGAACAGCGTGTAGAGGTTGTTAAGGATCACGTAGACGAAGGTCACCAGCGTCATGGTAGCCAGCAGGAAAGCAATAAAGGCTTCCTCGAAGTGGTCCCAGACGCGCTGTAAAGCGTTCATGGGTATCTCCGTTAGGCTGTGTAGTCGGGAGGAGTGAAGCTAACCGGACAGGGGGGCGCATCGCGCTAGATGCATGCAGCCCTCGGTGGCCAAACTTGGGACTTCAACGGCCTATGAAAGGCAGAGGGGAATGACCACTTCGGACGACAAGTCCAAAGCGGCCAAGGATGCTATTGCTGATTGGCCGCTTTGGCCGCTTCGATCACATCGCTACCGATCTCGGCTTCAAACTTGGCCCACGCTGGGCTTACGGCATCACGCCAGGCCGTACGTTGTTCAGGCGTCAGAACGGTGATCTCAGTCTTGCCGGAGTCGACAATGCCCTGACGAGCCTCGGCATTCAGCGCTTCAGCCCGCTTATTCACCTCAACGGTGACTTCATCAACGATCAGTTCCAGCTCGCTGCGAATATCCGCCGGCAAACCGTTCCAGAACTGACTATTGGTGATCAGCAAATAGTTGCCAATGGCGTGGTTAGACTCAGTCATGTACTTCTGCACTTCGAAGTACTTTTGCGAGTAGATATTCGACCAAGGGTTGTCCTGCGCATTGACTACGCCCGTCTGCAGCCCCTGGTAGATCTCGGCGAAAGACATCTTACGCGGCACCGCACGCAGCGCACTGTACTGCGCAGCCTGAAGATCGGATGGTTGAACGCGGAATTTCTGCCCACGCGCATCGGCAGGCTCAATCAACGGCTTGTTACCGGTGAGTTGGCGCATGCCGTTGAGCCAGTAAGCCAGCCCGGTTATGCCCTTGCTCTCCATGGATTTGAGCAATGCCTTACCCTTATCCGAACCTTGGAAACGTTGGGCGGCAGCCACATCGTCGAACAGGAACATCATGTCAAACAGCTGCAGTTGCTTGGTGTACTGCTCAAGCTTTGAAGGTGCTGGGGCCAGCATCTGCACCTCGCCGAGCAACAGCGCCTCCATTTCTTTGCCATCGCCATACAACGAGGAGTTGGCATAAACCTCGACCTTAACCTTACCTGGCAGACGCTCTTCCACGAGCTTCTTAAACAGCAGTGCACCCTGCCCCTTGGGCGTGCTGTCAGCGGTGATATGGGAGAACTTGATCAAAATAGGATCGGCGGCCTGAGCCGACAATGTACCCAGTAAAGCGCAACCGGCGAGCAGCCCGGCCAGGCCGCGGCGGACGGATAGATACTTCATGAAGAGCTCCTGTTGTTTTTGTCTGAGCTTCGCGGGCGGATGCCTAGCGATTGAGCGGACTCTACCCCAGCGCTCCTAAGCCCTGAAATTCACATTTGAACAACTGCGCCTTCGGCATTCACGAAGGCAAAAGCGCCTTCTGGCTGTTTTGCTCGCTGTTGCACAGGTGCTCAAGCAACTGCTTCGCAGTCAACGAAAGGCTGTCCATATGGCGCACGGCTATCTTCAGTTCGCGCCTGGCCCAAGGGTCGTGCAGAGGAATGACGCGCACGTCCAACGCAGGCAGGTAGGTACGCACCGCCAGCTCCGGCAGCACGCCAATCCCCATGCCGGTATGAATCATTCGACAAATCGCCTCGAAGCTACGCACCTGAATACGCAGCCGAAGCGCGATACCTAGGTTATGGGCCGAATGCTGTAACAGGCCGTGTAGCGAAGCGTCCTGCTGCAGGCCGATAAAGTCATAACCAACCGCCTCACGCAGATGAATACCCGTGCGCTCGGCCAGCGGGTGATCGCGCGGGGTCACCAGCACCAACTGATCGTGGCGATAGGTGAACACTTGTAAGTCATCGGCCGATACATGCCCCGCGAAGATGCCAATGTCAGTCAAGCCTTCGCGCACCGCGCGCAAGGTTTCACCGCTAACGCGCTCCTCCAGGTCAATTTTTACCTGCGGATGTGCACTGCTAAAGCTGGCCAGGTCCTCGGGAAGGAACTCGATCACCGCTGAGGTATTGCCATGGATACGCACATGGCCCTTAACCCCCTCGCTGAACTCACTGAGATCAGCATTGAGCTGCTCAAGGTTATTCATCATGTTGCGCGCGTGGTGCAGCAACGCATGTCCGGCCGGGGTCAATTCGACGCCTTTAGGCTGGCGATAAAGCAGTGCGATACCGAGCTGGCTTTCCAAATCGCTGACCCGCTTACTCACCGCAGCCAAGGCTAGGTGTTCACGTTCAGCGGCGCGGGTCAAGCTGCGCTCATCGGCGATGGCCACGAATAGCTTGAGAGTGATGAAGTCGATACGACGCATGCTGACGGCCTTTTGATTCGTGTTCTACGAAGCAGCAGAGCCAAAAAGACTCTGCATTGAGTCGCTACAGCATCGCACTTCGCAATACACGAAGCCTAGCTTGGCGATTGATCAATTGTTCACGCAGTACCGCTGCGCCATCCTGCCTCCCATAAGAACCAATACCGCACAGGTGCCGCAATGACACAAACAAGCACAGCTACCATGGCCCTGCAGGGCATGAAAGTGATCGAAATGGGGCAGCTCATCGCCGGCCCTTTCGCCAGCAAAATGCTCGGCGAGTTCGGCGCTGATGTGATCAAAATCGAGCCGCCAGGCGTCGGCGACCCGCTGCGCAAGTGGCGCAAGATCAAGGATGGCACCTCACTCTGGTGGCACGTGCAGTCACGCAACAAGCGCTCACTGACCCTCAATTTAAAGGAACAAGAGGCTCAGGAGATCGTCCGCCAACTAGTCGCTGAAGCCGACGTACTGGTGGAAAACTTCCGCCCCGGCACCCTTGAAGGTTGGGGGCTTGGTTATGAAGAGCTCAAGCGTATAAACCCGCGCCTGATCATGCTGCGCATCTCCGGTTACGGCCAAACAGGCCCTTACCGCGATCTGCCCGGTTTCGGTGTGATCGGTGAGGCCATGGGCGGTTTGCGCCACCTTTCCGGCTACCCGGGCCAGGCCCCGGTGCGCGTGGGCATCAGCATCGGCGACTCACTGTCGTCACTGTACGGCGTGATTGGCGTACTCCTGGCTCTGCAGGAACGCCAGCGCAGCGGCCTAGGCCAGGAAATCGACGTGGCGTTGTATGAGTCGGTATTCGCCATGATGGAAAGCCTGGTGCCGGAATACGACGCCTTTGGCTACATTCGCGAGCCTGCTGGTAGCGCCCTGCCCGGCATCACGCCGTCCAACTCCTACCCCTGCAGCGATGGCGCCTACGTCTTGATCGCCGGCAATGGCGACAGCATCTACAAGCGTTTGATGAGCCTGATCGGCCGTGATGACCTGGGCAATGATCCGCGTCTGGAGCAAAACGATGGCCGCAGCGAGCACGCCGAGATGATCGACGCGGCCATCGCCGAGTGGACCGTTCTGCGCGGCCGCGACGAGGTTATCGAGGCGCTCAAGGCGGCGCGAGTGCCGGCTGGATACCCTTACACCGCAGCTGACATCGTCAAAGACCCACACTACCTGGCGCGGCAGATGATCGAGACCGTACAAACCAGCGCTGGCCCGCTCAAGGTACCGGGCGTGCTGCCCAAACTTAGCCGCACACCGGGGCGCCTGGGTAGCGGCGGCCCGCAACTGGGCGAGCACAGCGACGATATTCTGGCCGGCCTGGGCCTGAGCAACGATCAAGTAAACGGCCTGCGTGAGCGCGGCATTATCTGAGGCATCGGCGGAAACGCCGCACCTATGTGAAAACAACAGGATTCGAACATGAGCAAGCGTCTGTACATCCAAGAAGTGGCCACTCGCGACGGTTTTCAGATCGAGCCAGCGTTTGTGCCTACCGAAAGCAAAATCACCTTGATTAATCAGCTGTCGCGCACCGGTCTGGCGAAGATTGAGGTGACCTCCTTCACCTCGCCCAAAGCCATTCCTAATTTGCGTGACGCCGAAGAAGTAATGCGCAGCATCACCCGAGAGGCTGGCGTCGAATACACCGTACTGGTACCCAACGTAAAAGGGTGTGAACGCGCCCTGGAGTGCCAGGTGGATGAAATCAACCTGGTGATGTCTGCCAGCGATACGCACGGCCTAGCCAACCTGCGCATGACAGCCGAGCAGTCGTTGCTGCAGTTTCGCGAGATCATTGAGGTCAGTCGTGGCAGTGGCGTATTCATCAACGCCTCGCTGTCGACCACTTTCGGCTGCCCCTTCGAGGGCGAGGTGGCAGACAGCCGGATCTATGAGCTGATCCAACGCCTACTAGATATGGACGTACAGGGCATAACCTTGTGCGATACCACTGGCATGGCCGACCCCGCCCAAGTTCTGCGGATCAGCAGTGAAGCACTGAAGCGCTGGCCAGAAGCGACCTTCACCGCACACTTCCACAACACGCGCGGCATGGGCTTGGCCAATGCATTGGCTGCACTGAACGCGGGTATTGAACGCTTCGACGCCTCCCTCGGCGGCCTCGGCGGCTGCCCTTACGCGCCAGGCGCCAGCGGCAACATATGCACCGAGGATTTGGTGCACATGTTTCAACGCATGGGGCTGGCAACAGGCGTAAATCTCGATGCTCTACTGAGCAGCGCCGCTCACTTACCGGAGCTACTCGGCCACGATGTACCGGGGGCTGTGCTCAAAGCGGGCAAGGCAGACAAACGTTATCCGAAGCCAAAATGGATGACTGCCGATAACGCCTAAATGGCAGTTATGACAGATCCCGGCGTCGCGCTGGGTCCAATGTCGCACACCTGATCCTGACCAAGCACCCTCACCACATGCGAGTGCGCCTCAGGATTTTTTACAGGATCTAGGGAAAATATGGAGGGGTGTTCTCTGCCCGTTTCTGCATCAGAAAAACAGGCAAAAAAAGGCGACCTCGAGGGTCGCCACCCAAAACATTCCGGGGGAGGAATGGAGAAACGCCGTATCCAACTCACGCAGGAGTGGAACCGAAGTAGTCTCCCCCAGTACAACGTTGTGAACTATTGCACCTTGGTCGTAGGTTGCGATTTGCTCGCTTGTCTACCGCTTAGCTCAACGACCCAAGGCTCCAGCCGCCGACCAACGGTGACCTCGGCCGCAAACAGCTTTTGCCCATTCGTATAATCACCACCTAACGACTCATCCTGTTGCGGTAAACCATCAAAGGTCGCATGCCAGCGCTGCGGTAGATGGAGGCTCTGCACCCCAGGGGTATCGGCCGAGCCGCCAAGCTGCCAGATCCAGCGCTGACTCTGCGGACGCGGATCCTCGCCCTTCCCCGTCCACTCGCTTGCCACGCTGCTGGCCTGCACCTCTACGATACCGCGCACAATTGCGTAGTGTTGACGGTCCGGGTAGCGCGCCCGCAACGTCTGCTGGTCCCTGCCGACATCCACCACCAACAAGCGACTGGCGCGCCGTTGCTCGTAATCCAATGCATTCGCCGCATGCACAGCCGCTTCACGCAGCTCCTTGCTGTCCGGCACGGATTTCTGTAACCGCTGGGCCTCGCCAAGCGCAGCAACCAACAACGCCACCTCACGTTGATAAGCCGGGCCATTGAGCTCCAATACCAGCAACGCATCACGGTCCAACTGGCGGCGGTAGCGCCGCACCGTTTGTTCGTTCAGCTCAGTCGGCACATCGAAGCCCAACTCCGCCATCTTCTCGGCACTGATCGACAGGTAGTAGTGGTCATCATTAACCTGGCTGGGCCAACGATAATCCAGGCGCAGCGCCAAGCTGCTGTTGTCCTTGCGCCAATAGGCGTAAGTATTGCCCAGCTCGCGCTCGGACAGTTGTAGGCGACTTTCCGCAGGCTCCTGGCGGTTCCAGGCCACACCCGCCAGCACGATGGCATTGACCACACCGATCAGCACCAGACCTGCGATCAGATATCGCGCACGAAGGCTTTTCATTGCACGCCTCCCAGCAGGCCATTGCGCCTACGTAAACGCCGCAGTACCAACAGAATCAATACCGCACTCAGGCCCAGCATTAGGAAGAACAGGTACTTGGGCATGCTCTCCCACCACCAGTCGAATAACTTGGTGTAGAGGAAGATCACAAAGAAGCTCAGCCCGGCATTCACCACATCCGCCCACTCGCGGCGCACACCCAGCCAGATCATCAGGGCCGCGAGGATAAAGCCGCCAATATGGTAGGCATTCTCGATGTACCCAGACGGATAGTCGAAGTAACTGCCCGCGCCCCAATGCGCTAGCACCAGTACCGGCAGAAATACCCCCATCAAGCCGAACACTCGGTAGATCACGGCAAAGCCATCAAAACGGCGCTGATCGATCAGCAGCGGTAGCACGAAGATCAGCAGCGCCGGCAGGATAAAGTTCTCCGGTCTCTGGACAAAACCTAACCAGTAGATGCCATCCCAACTGCCGATGCGCGCGGCCACAAAAGCCAATACACAAGCCAGACCAGCCGCTAACAGCAACCGCGCGCCACAGGCATAAGCTAGCAACAGCGCGTAAAGCGCCCAGGGCAGCAATGCATTGTTCGACGGGGTGATATTGAAGATCTGCCCGAGCATGACAATGTTCAAAACAAAGCAGGTAAAGGCCACCAGCGCCGCCAACTTGCTGAAGTAGCCCGAGCTATCGAGACGTTGCACCCAGAGCGTCAAACTGAACGAGGCGATGCTCGCGGTCAGCAGAATCGCCACCTGGCTCTGAGTGCCGAACAGCCCCCAGAACTGATAGAACAGGAAAAACACACTGGCCGCCAACGCCAGCGCACCGAGGAACGAAGCGATACGCATACCCAGAGACAACTGCCGAGCTTGGATGTCGTGATCGATATCGAAGGCCGCCAGATAGCGGTTGAGCAATTGCTGCTGGTAACCGTGCAGGTTAGCCCGCTGGCTATCACTCAGGGTTAACACCTGCTCTGCCTCAAGGCGTGACAGCTCACGATTGAAAACGCCGATGTCATCGGCACGTTGCTGGGCATCACTGCGGTTTAAGTTCAACATGGCAATCCTTGCTGCGGCCCATCAGGTCATAGGCTGACCCGCACACTCTAGCGACAAAATCTTCGCAACACATCCGGCTGCGCAACTCGAAATTACAGTGAACACCACCATCCATAACCAGGCCCACACGCATGACATCAAATAGCCAGCGCTTCTAGCAAAGCGCTCTTATGCCGACTAGAATCGCCGCCGCAGGACGCCCCCTCCCCACCTTCTGGAATTATCGTCATGGATAGACTTATGCCGCCATTCGCGCTCAGCACATGCAGCAAGCGCGCGCAGCGCTAGCAGCTTGCGAAATCCCTGACGGCTCCACCCTCGTTCTTGCTTCCCCTGTCTATTAAATCAATGAGACTCGTATGAACAAAATCATCACTGCCAGCCTCGCTGGCTTGCTTGTACTGCTTAGCGGTTGCGCCACGGAACAGTCGCGCACCTTGGAAGTTGCAAAAGTAAATACCGCCAGCAGCCACTACAGCGGTCCGCGCAGCCCGATAGCTGTAGGCAAATTTGATAACCGTTCCAGCTATATGCGTGGCATCTTCACTGACAATGTCGACCGCCTTGGCGGGCAGGCCAAAACCATTCTGATCACGCACTTACAGCAATCCAATCGCTTCAATGTGCTTGACCGCGACAACCTGGCAGAGCTGCAACAGGAGTCGGGCTTCTCCAAACAAGTTCAGCAGGTACGTGGAGCCAACTTTATCGTCACCGGTGATGTAACCGAGTTTGGTCGTAAAGAGGTAGGCGACCATCAGTTGTTCGGCATTCTCGGGCGCGGTAAACAACAGATTGCCTACGCCAAGGTCAATCTAAACATCGTCGATGTGCTGACTTCCGAGGTGGTCTATTCCGCGCAAGGTGCGGGCGAGTACAGCCTGTCCAATCGGGAGATCGTTGGTTTCGGTGGCACAGCCAGCTATGACTCAACACTCAACGGCAAAGTACTGGATCTGGCGATTCGCGAAGCCGTGAATAATCTGGTCAGCGGTGTCGATAGCGGCGCTTGGCGCCCAGCCAAGTGAGTACGGAGAAATCGACCATGAACCTCACCCGCCCCACATTTTTTCTAGCGGCTTTGATGGCCGCAGCCACCTTAAGTGGCTGCGTGAGTCAGCCGCAGCCACTCTATTACTGGGATGGCTATCAGCAACAGGTTTACCAGCGTTTCGAAAACACCAGCAGCGCTGAAGAGCAGATTGCCGCCCTTGAAGAAAGCCTGCAAAAGGCCCGCGCCGCAGACCGTGCGCTGCCGCCGGGCTTCCACGCTCATCTTGGCATGCTGTATGCGGAGATTGGCAAAGCCGATCAGGTACAACAACAATTCGAGACCGAGAAAACTCTGTTCCCCGAGTCCGCTCAATACATGGACTTTCTTATGCGCAAATTTGCCAAGTGATCAACATGCCCTTCCCCAACCTACTTAAAGCGCTCATCGCGCTCGCGCTATCCATGTTCATAACCGGCTGTGTCACACAACAGCCCTACGATTACAGCGCGTTCAAAGAGAGCAGCCCGGCCTCTATCTTGGTTCTGCCGCCAATCAACAAGTCGCCTGATGTCAAAGCGTCCTACAGCGTTTATTCGCATATAACCCTGCCCCTGAGCGAGGCTGGCTACTATGTACTGCCCGTTGCAGTAGTCGATGAAACCTTCAAGCAGAACGGCCTGATGAATGCCGACGAAATTCGTGAAGTTTCACCACAGAAACTTCACGAAATTTTTGCCGCCGACACCGTGCTGTATATCGATATCACCGAATACGGCAGCAGTTATATGATCATCAGCAGTGAGGTCGCGGTCGCGGCCACTGCAACGCTGGTTGATCTGCGCAGTGGCAAGGAACTTTGGAAGGGCGTCGCGCGCGCCAGCACTGCCGAACAGCAACAAAACAGCGGCGGCGGGCTGGCGGGTATTTTGATCACCGCATTGGTCAATCAGGTAGTGAACACCTTGAGTGACCGCGGCCATGAAATTGCCGGCATTGCCAGCAACCGTCTGCTTTCGAGCAACCCAGTGAATGGCATTCTGCCTGGCCCAAGAGCGCGGCCAACTACGCCCCGCTAAAGCACTAACATGCCAAGTCTCTCACTGCAGTGACGGGGCTTGGCATAGTTAAACGCAGCCGTCTGGCTACGCTACTCCTTGCCAAGCCCATGCTGGCGCAGCTTATTGGCAATCGTGGTGTGCGACACGCCGAGACGTTTGCCGAGCTGACGGCTGCTCGGGTGATCGTGGTAAAGACGTTCCAGCACCGCTTTCTCAAAGCGCCCCAGAATATCGTCCAGTCCGCCCTCCACGGAAAACTCGCCCAATGGCTGCGGTGCGCCGTAATCTGGCAAACGGATGTGCTCAGCCTTGACCACTCCGCCGTCGCACAGCGACACCGCCTGAAACAGCACGTTTTCCAGCTGACGCACATTACCCGGCCAGTGGTAGTGGCTGAGTTTATCCAGCACCTGCGGCGCTAACTTTGGCAACGGGCAGCCAATCTGCCGGCTGGCTTGGTCAAGGAAGTGCTCAACCAGCGGCGGCAAGCCATCCAGGCACTCACGCAGCGGCGGGATATGCAGGCTCAGCACGTTAAGGCGGTGATACAGGTCCTTACGGAACTCACCTTTGGCGCACAGTTCGGACAGGTCAACCTGGGTCGCGCACATCACCCGCACATCCAGGTAAACCTCTTCATCACTGCCGACCCGGCGAAAGCAGCCGTCCTGTAAAAAGCGCAGCAATTTAGCCTGCAGGCGCGGGCTCATTTCACCCACACCGTCGAGAAATAATGTGCCTCCGGCGGTCAGCTCCAGCAGGCCGAGCTTGCCTTCCGGTCGCGCGCCCTCGAAGGCACCTGGGCCATAGCCAAACAGCTCGGTTTCGGCCATGGATTCCGGCAACCCCGCACAGTTCAGCGCCATAAAGGGCGACTGCCCACGCGGGCTGGCCAGGTGGCAAGCGCGTGCCAACAGTTCTTTGCCGGTGCCGGTTTCGCCTTCGATTAACAACGGTGCATCCAGCGGTGCCATACGCCGCGCCTCACGCACCACAGCAGCCATGACTTTGGAACTCTGGAAGATGCTGTCGAAGCCGCGTAGCTCCTGCTTGCGCACGTTGTAGATGCGCTCACCGATGCGATCAGCGCGGTGCAAGGTCAATACCGCACCAGCCAGAGCATCGCTTTCATCGTGCTCGGTTTGCAGCGGCGCGATGTCGGCGAGAAATACATCGCCCTTCACTTTCACCCGCAGGCCGTTGATCCGCGACTTGTTGGCGCGCACCAGCTCAGGCAGGTCGAAGTCCTCGGCATAACGCGACAGTGGGATGCCCGGCACCTCATCCACCCGCACACCTAACAATTGCGCCGCGCTGCGGTTGGCCGCGACGATCGAGCCGCCCATGTCGATGGACAGCACCGGAAAATCCAGCGCCCCGAGCAAGGCATTGAGTTCCAGATGACGACGCTCACTGGGCATCAAACCAACGCGCTTGACCCCAAACACGCCGGGTATTGCTTCAAATTTTGGGCGCAGCGACTGGAACTGTAAGTTGATCAGATTGGGGCAATGCAAATAGATGGCATTGCCCTGCTCACCACCGACTTCGCCACGGGCGACGTTGATGCCGTACTCGACCAGCAGGTTGAGGATGTCGCGCAGAATGCCAACCCGGTTCTGACAATGAACTTTGATACGCATGGCAGAGCTCTGTTTAGGCTTATTACAGGCCGCACGCCGAACTTTCAGCGGTGGCGGCGGATTTGTCGTCAAGAATATGTGACAGATTAGCGCAGCCGCAAGACGATACTTCGCCACACCGCCCAACACGTAACTTAATCGTTACGAATAATCGTGCTCTTTGCTGCCACAACGCGTTATCGAGGGCTGCATAAACGCAACCACTGGCGTATTCCTAGCTCAAACACAACAACAAAGCCCCAGCAGGAGGCAGTGATGAAGAGCACGCAATACCTGGCGCGCGAACCGGACAGCAACGGCTTTATCGATTACCCAGAGGCTGAGCATCAGATCTGGAATACCCTTATCACCCGCCAGCTCAAGGTGATAGAAGGCCGCGCTTGCCAGGAATACCTGGACGGTATCGAACAGCTCTCCCTGCCCCATGAGCGCATTCCGCAGCTGGGTGAGATCAATCAGGTGCTGCAAGCCGCTACCGGCTGGCGCGTAGCGAGGGTGCCGGCGCTGATACCGTTTCAGACCTTCTTCGAGCTGCTGGCCAGTAAGCAGTTTCCCGTGGCCACTTTTATCCGCACGGCTGAGGAGCTGGATTACCTCAAGGAGCCGGATATTTTCCACGAAGTGTTCGGTCACTGCCCGCTACTGACCAACCCCTGGTTTGCCGAATTTACCCACACCTATGGCAAGCTCGGCCTCAAGGCCAGCAAGGAAGAACGCATATACCTGGCGCGCCTGTACTGGCTGACCATCGAGTTCGGTCTGGTCGACACGCCGCAGGGACGCAGAATCTACGGGGGCGG